>Ga0190359_1002496_pt1 | contig 10917 bp, 8 predicted proteins | sample 48721823_MG_FD_161269 | JGI IMG/M metagenome (GOLD analysis project Ga0190359, IMG submission 161269) | Hydrothermal vent microbial mat bacterial communities from Southern Trench, Guaymas Basin, Mexico - 4872-18-2-3_MG | ecosystem: Environmental > Aquatic > Marine > Hydrothermal vents > Microbial...
ACGGTAAAACGGTATTACATTATATAAAATCGTATAAAAGAAAACCGTGCTTTTCAGGAGTTATGGGATACACTCCGGGGAAAAGAGAGAATGGTGCTGTCGGCAATTGTACATGAAAATAGTGCTGCCGTATATTCGATGGAAGTTATAGAAAAAAGTAAATCTGGTATCCTGTTAAAAATTCAACGGGTGATTACCGATCTGGTTAAGAGAAATTCGATTACAAAAGATGATACGTCCGATTATGCTGTACATGATACCGTGTTTAAATATTGGATACGCAAAGACACCTCGCGCTGAACAACATTTTTTGCTATAGTTGGTGAGAAAATGAATAGTATATTTCCCTTTATAAACCATTACCCTTAAATGTATAATAAGAACAAAAAAAGACAGATAAGAGATCGTGATGGTTATTATCTTGATATCACATTTATAATGATTTACTTTGAAATATGGCTCAGTTCATTGTTATAATCGGCGATGTCCCGAAGAATGATCTTGAACAGATTGCCCAATCTGCTCAAAAGCATGGTATTGATGTTGAAGTAAAAGCGATTGCGGAAGAGTTGGGGAATTCGTTAACGAAGGTGGCGGTCGGTTATATATCATATTTACCCTGTTCTGAAAATGCCATGATTGAGCTGTTTTCAAATCTTCCAATAGGTGCGAGTGAGTATTTTCCTTTTTTTCAGAATGTTCAGGGCGATAAGTATCCGGAGTTTTTGAGTGACTATCCGGTTTCAGGGGTATTCGAAACACCTATGAAAAACGTTTGCCTGCGGAATATTTTTAACACCATACTTTTTCATGAAAGGCTTTCTGAGCAATATCGGGGGATTATTCGTGAGGCGACAAAGTACAGAAAGCAGAAGCAGCAGTTAATCAAGCTCAGCACCGCGCTTTCCATGCATTACGATCTTGATACACTGCTTGCTCTGATTCTCAATGAGAGTTGTGATATCATGGCTGCTGACGCCGGAAGCATTTATATACGCGAGCGATCGGGGCCGGGGCGCTCGTTTACCAATACCCTTCGTTTTAAGGTCTCTCTGAATCAGTCGGTTGACTTTAAGACATCTGGGGAGTTCAGTATTGAAATAGATAAGAATAGAATAGCCGGGTATGTCGCTGCAACCGGTCGCCCGCTGAATATTAAGGACGTGTACGCTCTTGATGATTCAGTGCCGTATACATTTAAAAAAGATTTTGACGAGCAGTTTAATTATCGCATGAAATCAATGTTGACCGTACCGCTTACCAATAATGCAGGTGAGGTGGTGGGGGTCCTTCAGTTGATGAATAAAAAAAACGATTCGTCAATAAAACTCACTTCCCCCGAAACCGTTAAACGGGAGGTGATACCATTTTCATATGCCGATGAAGAGTTTTTACACTCTATCGGTGCGCTCGCTGCAGTTTCTATTGAGCGAACCCAGTTGTATGAAAATATTGAACAGATTTTTGAAGGCTTTTTAAGTTCTTCCATTGCAGCGATAGACGAACGGGACCGTGTTACTTCAGGCCACTCCCGACGTGTTATGGGATATGCCATGGCTTTTGTTGAAGCTATGAATAAAACTACGGAGGGAGCCTTTGCGGAGGTCTTCTTTTCTGAAAGTCAACGTCGGCAGTTTAAATTCGCGGCGCTGCTTCACGATATAGGAAAGATTGGTGTGCCGGAGGCGTTGCTTATAAAGGAGTGTCGTCTCTCTCCCGGAGATTTCGCAGCAGTGGCGGCACGCTTTGAAATTATTCGATTTCAACTGGTTGCCGGAAACACAAAATATCCGCTACCCTGGAGCAGTGTCGAGGAGCTTGATGCTGACCGCATTTTTTTAGAAAAAGTAAATAAAGCAGGTTTTCTCAATGATGAGGATTTTAGCCGTCTAAGTAACCTGAAGAAAAAAGTGTATTGGAACTCTTTTGGTGAGAAAATGTTATTACTCGGTGAAGAAGAGTGGGAATCCCTTTCCGTCAGAAAAGGGAATTTAACACTCCGTGAGCGTGATATTATTAATTCTCACGCTGTCTCTTCACACAGAATACTTTCCAAGATTCCCTGGACACCGGAGCTGGAGATGATACCGGAAATTGCAGCCCATCATCATGAAAAGCTGGACGGTACCGGCTATCCTGACGGATTAAAAACCAAGGAAATGCGTCTGGAGGATAAAATATTAGCGGTTGTTGATATTTATGATGCCATTATTGCGCAGGACAGACCGTATAAACCTGCTATGCCTCCGTTAAAGGCGCTGGATATACTTCGTGAAGAAGCCCGTGAAGGACATGTTGACTGTGATATTGTGGATTTCTTCATTGAAAAAGAGATTTATAAGATATTTTTTGACCAGCTTTCAGTTTCTGAATGATACCGATTAAAGAAAACATATCATTAAGGGAGAAATCATCCTTCCGCATTGGCGGTGTCGCACGGTATTATGTCCGGGTTCACCGTATTGCTGAAGTGAAGGATGTCTGTCGCTGGGCGCGGGAGCACGAACAACCCCTTTTCATTCTGGGTCGGGGATCGAATATATTGATAAGTGATGCCGGATGGCCCGGGTTGGTTCTGGATATGTCCGGTTTTACTGAGATTACCTGGCATGAGACCATCGCGGTATGTCAAAGCGGTGCGCTGCTGCACACGCTGGTAAAACAGTCGGTTGATCGCGGTTTCGGCGGTATGGAGGAGTTGGCAGGCATACCGGGAAGTGTCGGCGGGGCACTGGTGATGAATGCCGGCGCATTTACGCAGACTGTTTCAGAGTGTCTCGTTTCAGTAAAAGGTGTTTCCGTCGAGGGTACAGGATTTAATTTAGGAAGGAGTGACATTAATTTCGGATACCGTACCAGTTCGTTTAAACAGGAGAGTACCATACTACTGGAAGCTGAATTTTTATTTGTAAAGCAGAATAAAGAACAGTTACTGTCGGCATTTACCGAAACACTTAAAAAACGGAATCGAAAGCAACCGCTCGATACACCGAATTGCGGCAGTGTATTTAAACGCCCGGCGGGATATTATGCGGGCGCTTTAATTGAAGAATGCGGCTTGAAAGGCTATACCATAGGCGGTGCGATGGTAGCGCCGAAACATGCCAATTTTATACTGAACTCCGGCAGCGCTTCAGCAGAGGATGTCCGAAAGCTTATTGTACATATCCAGAGGCAAGTATATAACGCTTACGGTATTTTACTTGAACCGGAAGTAGTGTTTGTCGGTGATTTTTATACACCTCTGTTTGAACCCTGATATCTGATAAAAAATGCGTCTCCATTTTCCACTTCATGAAGTATTTTTAGCTTTCTTTTTGTAGCACACAGCAGTATAATTCAACGCAGGAAAAAGTATATGCATTTAACAGTTAAAAAATTTGTGACAGGACCTATTGAAACGAATACCTATGTTGTTGGCAACGAAAGCAAAGCCTGTATTATAATTGATCCGTCACACGGTTGTGATACAATTCTGGAACATATAAACACGCAAGGGTTGTCCTGTGTGGCCATTATTCTTACCCATGGACACTTTGATCATTTCCTTGGCCTTGAGGAGATATTGAAAGTTTTTCCGGATACCGGAATCTGGATTCATCATGAAGAAGTTACTTTTTTGAGCAATCCTGATTTCAACGGCTCATACATGATAGGGATGGAGGTAAGCTATACCGGACCGGTAAAAGAAATTTACGAGGGATTTCAGGAGATCGGCGGTTTTCCTATGCAGGTATTTCATGTGCCCGGTCACAGTCCCGGTGGCATAGTGCTATATATGGAACCCTATTGTTTTTCCGGTGATACGCTTTTTGCAGGATCTATCGGCCGTTTTGATTTCCCCGGATGTGACGGCGGGGCGTTAATCGCCAATATCAGAGAGAAATTATTAACACTTCCCGATGAAACCGTGGTCTGTCCAGGGCACGGCGGCAGGACAACTGTTGGCCGGGAAAAAAAGCGGAATCCTTTTTTACAATGAAAGAATTGCCGTATCAGACCTCATACCTTGCCTATATCCAGCTCGAGAAGACGCTGAGTGAAAATACGATAGATTCCTACCGGTATGATCTGGAAAGACTCTCATCTTTCCTTGAGCAGCGGCATATTAATGCAGTTACCGGTGTGACGAACGCAGCGCTGTCTCAATATATTCAGACTCTTTTTGATATGGGATTTGCAGAATCGTCCATACAGCGAACACTGTCCTCTATCCGCGGTTATTATGGATTTCTGGTTTCTGAAGGGACACTGAAGCAGGACCCCACTGAGTTGCTGGAAGGACCCAAGCGTTCGCGATATCTGCCGTCGGTACTCACGGTTGAAGAGATTATGCGTCTGTTTAATGTTATTGACACTGAGAGACGCGGCGGTATTCGTGATCGGGCTATGCTTGAAACCTTGTATGCAACCGGCATGCGGGTTTCGGAACTCTCATCATTTACTTTCGAGCAGATTATTCCTGAGGAAAAAATGGTACGGATCATTGGAAAAGGTTCCAAGGAGCGTCTTGTTCCCATTGGCGATATCGCGTTAAACTGGATAAAGGAATACACGGAGGTTGAGCGTATTTTTTTTGCCAAACCGGGAACCGACAGTACCGTGTTTCTTAATGTACGGGGAAATCCATTGAGTCGAATGGGGATATGGAAGATCATTCAAAGGTATATTCTGCTTGCCGGTATAACTAAAAAGGTTTCTCCCCATACCTTTCGTCACTCTTTTGCGACGCATCTTCTGGAAGGCGGTGCTGATTTACGAGTGGTACAGGAGATGCTGGGACATGCCAATATCGTTACTACAGAGATATATACGCATATTGACAGAGAATACCTGAAAGAGGTACACCGGAGTTTTCATCCACGTTATAATAAACAACAGTAGATGTTACTCGTTATGAACGATATTATTCCACAATCAATATGTCAGATACATTATCATAATAATACCGGAGGGGTTACAAAGGTAATCACACGGTACGCAGAGATATTTAACGGGACAGCACCTAAATCCATTAAAAGAAATATTCTTTTTTGCAGCGATATCGGGACAATACCTTCATGCAATAGCGTGATGGAAACAATTAATATCAAAGAGGCCAATTATCACTCTTTCAGCACCAAGAATTCTTTTATTAAAACAAGGGATGTATTGGTAAAAAAACTAAATCGGCATATAAATAATCTACCGCAGCCGGTTTTAATCATTGGGCACAACCTTTCGCTTGGAAAAAATTGTGCATTGTCGGCTGCGTTTGCTGAATTAATAAAGCGATTTGAGGATGAGCAGGCATTTCATTTTTTCTCGGTTATACATGATCTGGCGGAGGAGGGAAGAATTACCCTGTTACAGCAGATCAGGTTTTTGGAATCAACGGGTATTCCGGTATGGCAATATCTGTATCCTGCCGGGAATGTCCGGTATGTCGTGCTTAATAAACGTAATTACACCCTCTTTACAGAAGCAGGCTTTTCAACCGCTCTGTTGCCGAATCCTCTTGATGACATGGTTGACTCCGGTACATTGACGGTACGGCAGAGAAAAAGAATAACCGAAGGATTACTGATGCTTTCCGGGAAAGACCACTCCTGTTTTTATCCTTCAAAGCCGACTTTTTTCTATCCGGTCCGCGTGATCTCAAGGAAAAATGTTCTTGAGGCAATCATACTGACATGCATCATCCACAAAGCAAATCTGCTAATCGGCGGCAAGGGAAGTTCGTCGGTTGATAAAAAGTTGTACGACGGAATAAAACGTTTTTCTCAGCGGCATCGTTTACCCGTCGTATTTGACTGTGAAAGCCTTAAAGAATTTTTACCAAAGAATTTTATTAGAAATGATACTATCTTTTCGCTTCTCTACCGGTATTGCGATGATTGTATTTCCACTTCGGTAAGTGAGGGATTTGGTTTTGCGTTATATGAGCCGTGGCTTTACGGTAGAACGGTCATTGGCCGGCTGCCGCTGAGCATAAGTGATCATGAGTGGTGTGACCTGTCCCATCTGTATACACGGTTTGATATACCTGCCTCCTGGATATCAATGGAGGATTTGTGGCGGCACTATCACTATACACAGAAAATACTTGGGGCAAAGATAAACGCAGGCTATTTTAAACGTTTTCAAAAGAGATGTATAAAAAACGGTATGGTTGACTTTGGAATACTTACACAACAATTGCAATTCTCGGTTACTGAAATAATCATTCGAAACATTCCTTCCTCCCGAGAAATTACTAAAGCTAATATAATCACGGAAGCAAATTCGAGAAGAAGGATAAAAGGAACGGTTTCTGAAAAAAATAGAAAAGGATTACGGGGAGCACTGACCGGGAGAGCTTATCGAGACAGGGTGCGGGAGTGCTTCCTGAGTGTGGCAGGATCACACAAAAAAAAGGCAGGTGATCGTACACGGTTTATAAAGTATTTTTCATCACCGGATTATTTCAGTGCGTTAATGACAATGCTATAAAACAGTAATGGCAAGAAAATTAACTTTTTCCTTGACTTTTTAACCTCATTCATTGGATATTTTAATTATCACAAATTTTCTCGGGAGGAATTGTGGCAAATACAACAAAGCATGATTTAATTGCATCTGTGTCAAAGTTTACCGGTTTAACACAGGCCGACACGAAAATTGTTGTTGAAGAGTTTCTTGAAACAATTGCACAAATTCTTGAAGAAAACAAGACCATTGAAGTGCGAGGATTTGGCACATTTTATACAAAAGTAAGAAAACCGAGACCTGCACGGAACCCGAAAACCGGTGAGATTGTTCCCTTGCCGCGACGTGTTGTTCCTCTTTTCAAGTATTCAAGTGAATTGAAGAAGAAGATTACCGATTCTCTTGCGCAGCCACCGGAGCAGAGTTCTTCCGGTGTCGAAACCAATCTGCCGCAACCGGATGCCGGTAATCAATCTCTCTATTAGCCGTTTTAGTTTCCATTACCAAAAGTAAAAAGTTTAATGCCGGTAAATCGGCTCAGGCAGGGTAGACACTCCTTTCAGTGGACCGCCGTAATACTTTTATTTACCTTCCTCTTTCAAGTTAAGCATTACTTTAGTCATAGTTCACTTTTTTTCCTTGACTCTGTATTTGCATGAGGTTACAATTATTCTAAACGTCAGTTACAGCACCTTAACTAAAAGACTTATTTATTCTGTTTCTTTAAATCATTCTCCTTAATAAAAGGTGGCAGGTAATGAAAACGATACTAACAAAGTGTACAGTTTTTCTTTGTGTCGCGGGTTTTTTATTCGCACAAACCGGTGATATTGTAACCTCAGGATTAGCGCCGGATTTTGATGCCAAGCTCGCGTTCGGGTTTAACTATGATTATCTGCAGTCCCCTTTGAAAGTCTCTTTTGATTACCCGAAAGGCTACTTCTCAATAAATATACCACTAACCTATTCGCCGCCTAAGACATTAACCGGTGCCATGACTGAGCCGCTTGCGGATCAGTTCGAAGAGGGAGAGGAATTCGAACCCACAGCATCCGCCACACAGAATGCAAATACCACCATCAAGGTTGATGTTCCCATGATGGGCGGCGTATGTACATTCTCCAATATGCAGATGATGTATTTGAGATACATGAATACACTCGGTCTTCCGAACCTGGAGATCAGCCAGCCGCAGAGCGACGATTCGGAATTCGGACTATTTATGCGCGGTATGGTAAGTGTTCCCGTGGATGTCCAGATGGGCTGGGAAACCATGACGTTCGGTTATGCCTATCAGGTAAACGATATGCTCAAATTCGCCTTTAATCTTCATCGTCATGTATTTACCTTTGATGTAAAGGGAAAAATCGATATCGATATTTTAGGGAAGTTATCTTTCAATATCGAAGGTGAGTCTGTTGAACAGGAGATTGAATATCCTCTTAAAAATGTTATTGACGGTCATTATGAGGTCGAGCGGTGGACGCCCACTATGGCAATAAAATACTGGCGGGTCAGTCTTATCTCACGATTCGGAATGACAACTACGCCGCGGGGCTTCCTTACCGCACGCTATTCCGTTCCTTTCTTTATCGATCCGGAAACGTTCACTCTTGACGAGGGCCTTAGTGATGAAGAATTAATGACTGAATATCTGACGGAAAATATTGATAAGTTCCTTAATAATAACACAAATGAGGTCGAGTACAGCACCAATAAAAAAATGAAATGGAAAATGCCGCAGGCACATACCCTGATGTTTGATATTGTACCGGATAAATTGTCTCTCTCATATACGAAATTATTCGGGGATATTGAAATGGAGCTTTATGATCCAACATCGGACAAGCTTGCTTTACAGGATACCACCAACTATCCCGATACACTGGATTTCAGGTTTAATGCGTCCGTGGATCATATGATTATTTTACACGGCTCTTTTTACAGCAGTTTTTTTAATCTTGGTATTTATTCCATGGATTTCGGATTCCGTGACAGAAACAACCTTTTATATAATGTAAAAGCGTTAAGGAAGATACGATATGGTAAAGGTGTCATGACACCGATTCTTAATCTCGGCGCCATGATTGGCGGTAAGCTGCAGGTTCTCGCTGAGCTGGATGTTTTACCGCTGGTGGCATTTAAAACAGGTATAGTTTATTATTTCTGATATCTCAACATTATTGATTTTGAAAGGATACATTCATGACATTGACAAAAAGAATATTATTGTGTGTATCGGTATGTATGGTAACCCCATTATTTGCCGCTGAGCAGTCAACGCCGTATGTGTTGACGGATTTTCCCATTTCGCTTATTGTTGCGGATACCGCTATCTGGATAAAATGGTCGGGCGCTTCACGAACTCCCCTTGATCCGAACCAGGTACCCGATTCCGGACGAATCTATTTCGGCAAATCACCGGGCGGATCGATAATTGAGAATTACACTGATTCAGTTACCAAGCGCGTAATCGATACGGTAATAAATGAAGAGGATACCAGCTTTATATCACAGAATAATATCCTGTTTACCGGTACCCCACCGCAACGGGGAATAATGTTCAGACCTTCTGAAAATGGTATGAGCGCCGGTATCTATTATCTCATGGTTGCCTGGAAAACAAAGATCGGACTGATTGACACCACATTCTATTCAAATGAAATTCAACTGATTATTGAGTCATCCAAAGCTGTTACCCTGACCTCACCCGGGCTTGGAGATACAGTAGATGAATTAACGCCGACGTTTGAGTGGGAGGTGAATCCCGGTGTTCCTTACTATCATGTTATCGTCTCCGATGAAAAGATAAATGTTGAGGAGCAGGGAGATTCTTTCACGGTGGAAGGGTTGAGTATTATCTGGGAGGCTATAACGTCCAATAACCAGATTACATACGGTGCACCGGATCCCTCGGGGACTATAACCGCGGATCCGCCGCCCCTTTCTCCAGGAAAAGAATACGGCTGGGTTGTATTAAATAACTATGGTAACCACCCTGCATACAGCTCAACCCGTTTCAGTCTGCCCACGTCATTTAGAATTGAAGGGATTCCGCTTAAAACACCTCTTAACGTGTGGGACTATCCAACTGATACTCTCAATTCAACTGATAACGATTCTATTACCTTGAAATGGACGAACCTTGATTCATTGGCCAATACCTATAAAATTTATATCTATGTGGGTTCAGATTTCGAAGGGGTTGATGCACAGATGGTATTGTGGAGCAAAGAGGTTACTGCGGGACAGTATACCGGTGATACCGCTTCCGTTTCTTTGAATGCCAAAGCCATTCTGACTGATAATTATTACACATGGAAAGTTATTGCAGTGGATGATAAAGGCGGCGGTACCGCCGGCAAGGTAACAGGATTCAGGTATGATGCGCCGACCGGTACAGTAGTCGTAACCACAAAAGAGCAGATTGTTGCCGGTGGCTCAACAATAACTAAAAATGTAGGGCTCGTGGAGGTAAAGGTTGAAGTGCTGGACGGTTCTCTTGAAGCACCACTGCTGTTCTATACCGATAATGACGGGTACCTTTCCCGTACGCGACCGGTCGGTACCTACCGTCTGACCGTGATAAAAGACGGGTTTGAGTCCCAGACCAAGACTGTTACCCTCGATGATGGGGAGACCGAAAAGGTGGCGTTTATTATGAAGCGTCCCGATGCTACCGTGTATGGAAAAATTGTAGACGAGGCGGGCAAAGCAATAAATCTTGCCGTTGTATATGGGATTTCAGATAGGAACGATACTATTACTGCTGAAAGTGATCCGCTCGGTAATTTCATTTTAAGCTGTTACGAGGCTGACTGGACAATCACCGCAAAGAAAGAAGGCTATATTACCGCACTGCCCCGTGATACGTCGGTGTCATTCGGTCAGAATGTCCAACTCAGCAACTCTATCGTTCTTGAGCAAAAGCCCTATACGGTATCCGGGGTCGTTAAGAACACCAATGGCAATGCGATACTGGGAACCAATGTTGAACTTCTGCTTGACGGTGTCACTATCGGCAAGGTGCCTTCGACTCCTCAGGACGGCTCTTTCTCGTTCTCTGTTGAATCTGGGACATATACGCTCAAAGCAACCAAAACAGGATTTACCGGTTATTGCAGCTCCCTTGAGGTACTTAACTCAAAGACCGTTACCATTACTCTGCAGTCCGGTGCAGCATTAATCAGTGGTGAAATTATAGGACGTTCGTGGAATACGAACCATAATGAAATATATGCACCGATAACAAATGCATCTGTTTTATTAATTGATACCAACGTGACCCCCTATGATACCCTTTCAACGACATCAGATGCGGTGTATGGTAATTTTGAGATAAGTACTACTGGCGGTAAAACATATAAACTCTTCTCATCTGCAAATGGCTATGCATCGGGAGCAACTTATACTGATGTCATTGAAGCGGGTAAAACCCATGTAGTGGTTGATACGTTATTGGCCTATGCC
>Ga0190359_1002498_pt1 | contig 10907 bp, 8 predicted proteins | sample 48721823_MG_FD_161269 | JGI IMG/M metagenome (GOLD analysis project Ga0190359, IMG submission 161269) | Hydrothermal vent microbial mat bacterial communities from Southern Trench, Guaymas Basin, Mexico - 4872-18-2-3_MG | ecosystem: Environmental > Aquatic > Marine > Hydrothermal vents > Microbial...
CAATACCGGAAATGGAGCCGTTTACTGGTCATCATCAGTCTCGGATGATTGGATAACTCTGAGTGATACAGCCGGGGTCATTTATGATGAAAAAAGAATATGGGTTACGATCGACTGGGATAAAGTACCACAAGGCAGGGATGTGAAAGGTGTCATTGAAATAAGTGGCGCCGGAGATAAATATGAGGTCAATGTTTCAGTGTTTAACCCACCTTTACCAATCCGTGAACAGGTAAACGGCTATATTGAAAGCAACGGAACCGTATCCATGGAAGCCGAACATTTTACGAAAAAAACGGACAAAGAATATGCAGCCTGGACAATCATAAAAGGTCTCGGAAGGAACGGGGAATCAGTGACCGCGTGGCCGACCACAGTACCTTGTAACTCCAGTACCACTGAAATTCAGAATAACTCTCCGATGCTGGAGTACAACGTTTATCTTTTTACGGCTGATTCCATCACTTTGACCTTCTATTGTATTCCTTCATTTCCCATTAATGAAAATTACGGGTGCAGGATCGCCGTGGCCTTTGATAATGAAACGCCGCAGATCATCACCGCCCGTCGTGGTGACAGGGATGTGATGTCCAACCTCATGACCATGCATGCCAAACATTACATCCGGTCGGAAGGACAGTATGTTTTAAAGGTATGGATGGTCGATCCGGGTGTGGTAATCGATAAGATCGTAATCAATACAGGCGGGGTGAAGGATTCCTACATGGGACCGCCGGAGTCGTATTTTAATCAACCGAGATAAGGAAAGGAGCAGGAGAAGATAAAAGTAATACATAAAAATAAAAATTATAATTACCCGAAAATCAGTTTATAAATTTTATTTATTTTATTTTTTGCGACTTTGTATTGTGCGAAACTATCGTTACTACCCAAATAAATAGAGGGGGAGTAAAATTAGTTTTTAGAGATACCTTAAAAAATAATACCATAGAAAATAAGATAATGATGAAATATATATTACTAAAGCTCTCAGCATTTTTAATAATAGCGACAGGTTGCAAACAAACGTTTTACGATTACAATGAGAATATTGATTTGTCAGGCACATGGGGGTTTCAACTTGATTCTGCCAACGTGGGAATTCAGGAGAAATGGTTTAATGAGGAATTCAATGATTCCATTCAACTTCCTGGTACAACAGACGAAAATAAAAAAGGAATTTTTTTGAACGAAAAAGCAGAAGATCGCCTTTCGCGTGTTTGGTACTGGGTAGGTGCAGCATGGTATCAGAAAGTGGTAGATATTCCTGAAGATTGGACAGGTAAACATGTAAAATTGCTTCTTGAGCGAACCAAGGATACCTATGTCTGGTTTGATGATATATATTGTGGTCATGAAAACACACTGAGTGCACCTCAGTTTTTTGACTTGACCAAAGCCATCAAACCCGGGAAGCACCGGATCACGGTTTTGGTTGACAATGCAAAATTGCCTCCCGTTGGTAATTCTTTTGCAATCAGTGAGAAGACCCAAACAAACTGGAATGGCATTGTTGGTAGAATGGAATTACAGGTCTCCGACCCGGTATGGATTGATGAAGTTCAGGTATACCCTGATATAAAGAACAATGCGGTAAAGATCCGGTTGACCCTGGGAAACATTGCTAAGAAAGAAGCAGAAGGAAAACTGCTTCTCAGTGCTGAAAGTTGGAATACCAACAATATTGTTAAATTAAAGAAACAGAAAGAGATAATTAGGGGGATAAAAAACAATGAAGTGGTAGAATACATTTACCACTTTAACAAAAAGGTGCCTTTATGGGATGAATTTGATCCTGCATTGATAAAACTGAACCTGACCTTGTCTACAGAAGTGGGGGATAAGAAATTTAGCAGCTCAAAACAGGTAGATTTTGGTATGCGTGAGTTCACCAGGGAAGGGAAACACATTTACAACAACGGGAAGCGGGTTTTTTTACGGGGACGGGTCGATTGCGCGAATTATCCGCTCACCGGTTATCCTCCGATGAAAAAGGAAGAATGGCTCAAGTTATTTATGCAACTAAAATCTTATGGTATTAACCACTGGCGTTTCCACTCTTGGTTTCCTCCTGAAGCGGCTTTAATGGCAGCGGATGAATCAGGGGTTTATCTCCAGCCTGAACTTCCGAACCAAAGTTCGGAAATGGATAGTAAAAGCTTTGAAGATGAGACGCTTCAAAGAATATACTTGAACGGTTCCTTTGATGAGGATCCCGATAGGATAAATCCGACACTTAAGGAATATTTGCAAAGAGAAGGAGAACTAATATTTAAATATTTTGGGAATCATCCTTCTTTTACCATGTTTACATTGGGTAACGAACTTGGACGTAATAAGCCCATGTTTGAACTGGTTGAACACTTTAAGAAAATTGACCCCAGGAGGTTATACGCCCAGGGTAGCAATAATATGCCTTTAAATCCTGATCCTGCTAATGGTGATTTTTGGGTTACCGCGAGGACTTCAGGTAAATACGGCGTAAGGGGCTCTTTTGCGATGCATTTATGTCCGGAAAATAAACCTCATATTGAATATAATCCTCCATCAACATTACATACTTATACTAAGGCTATAGAAAATGTGAATGTCCCTGTAATTAGTCATGAAGTGGGTCAATTTCAGGTATTCCCTGATTTTAATGATATACATAAATTTACCGGTGTTACAAGGGCAAGAAACTTAGAAATATTCAGGGAGCGATTGAAAAAGGCCAATATGCTTGACCAGGCAGATGATTTTGTACAGGCCTCCGGAAGACTGGCAGTGATATGTTACCGGGAAGAAATTGAAGCTGCGTTGAGAACACCTGAATTTTCAGGTTTTCAATTACTGGATATCCAGGATTTCCCGGCACAGGGCACAGCGCTTGTGGGAATTCTGAATGATTTTATGGAATCCAAAGGCCTTGTTACTCCCGAAAAATGGAAGCAATTTTGCTGTGAGGTGGTGCCCTTGCTTAAAATGGAAAAATATACCTGGACCAACGATGAATATTTTAAAGGAAGTATTGAGATAGCTCATTATGGCAAAGAGGATTTTCCTAAAGCGGATGTGAGTTGGAAACTGGTAAATAGTCAGGGAGAAATATATCATCATGGTATTTTTAAAGATGTGAATATAGCGCGTGGAGGTCTTGTGAATATCGGTGAAATATCCTTCCCTTTAAGCAAGACAGAAACAGCTGAAAAATTACAATTACTCATTGGGATTGAGGGAACAAGGTATCAAAATGTCTATGATATTTGGGTATATCCTAAGTCGGTAGACACTGTTATCCCGGAGGGAATTATGGTTTCCGAAAGTCTGGACCCCAAGACAGTTAAATATCTTGAAAAAGGAGGTAAAGTAATCCTATTTCCTGATCATAGCAAAATGAAACTGGATCATTGCATTAATGGCGCTTTTCAACCAGACTTTTGGAGTTTTGCAATGTTTGCCAAAGGAGCGAGGAGTAAAGTTGTACCCGGATCATTGGGATTTATTTGTGATCCGGAATCCCCTTTGCTGGCTCATTTCCCAACAGAGTTTCACAGTAATTGGCAGTGGTGGCAGCTGACCAAGAACTGTAAACCAATAATACTTGATGAAACACCTGCAAATTACAAACCTTTAATTCAGACCATTGATAATTTCGTTCGCCATCATAAGCTCGGGATGATCTTTGAAACCAAATTCGGCAAGGGCAGCCTTCTGGTATGTGCCATAGACCTACTGCATCTTCAGGATAAACCTGAAGCAAGACAGCTGTATTACAGTATATTGAAATATGTGGAATCGGAGAATTTTTCTCCCGCAACTGAGCTTGACAAAACTTTATTAGGTAAAATAATACCTTAACAACTGCATGATCATGATAAACAAAATCTTTTGAATACTTCTGATGTTATTGTGTCTGGCAATCTTTTTTCAACATGTTTTTGTCCGGAATAATTTGGTTCTTTTTAAAAGTGTATGGGTAAATTTATAGAAATTATTAAACTGAAGTATTAGATTACCCAGAAAGAATTATTTGCAAGGGCTTTAGTGGCAGAAAAGCTATGGTTTATAGAAGACATCAGGTTAGTCATTTACTTGGTGTTTATGATGCCAAACTATGGAAAATGGCGGATAACTATGTTACATTAGATTGTTTTCCAGGCCTGCCCATGGGGAGGCTGTCATCCGGATTCCCCTTTCTTTCAACCATCTCCGGTTTTCCCGCGTTGTATATATTTTATCTGCCTGCACCAACTCAGGATAATAGCCATGGAGCCTTTTGTATAGGTCTCTTCCTGATCTTTCAGATCTCCACTTTCATTGCAAGCATCCCAACTGATTTTATCCACTCGTGCCAGTCCCTGGTCCAGACTCACTGATAACTTAATTCCAACTTCCACTTACGCTTTTTTCCCCTCTGACGATGGGCCTGAAATGGGGCTGATGCAAACTTACAATCCGATCCCCTGTCTTATGGTCTTTCTTTGAATTTAATACTCCAAAAAAGATAATCTTTTCTCTACTTGGCGTACTCGGCGGAATGTTGGCTTCGGTACTGTTTTTTTTCGCTGATACTGTAATGAATTTCTCTTTTGGTCGTCATCTCTTTGAACAATGAACCAATTATTTAACTAAAAAATGATGATCATGAAAAAGACAGGCTTACTATGGCTGGCAGGATTGCTGATGCCGTTTTTGTTACAGGCCCAGGAAAGTGCGGCTGACCGTGTGTTTGGGAAATACGCCGGGAAAGACGGATTTACCACTGTGCATATTACCAAAGGAATGTTCAACCTGGTGTCTCAGCTCGACCCGGAGGACAAGGAAACCGCCGAACTGGTCAGCGGAATGGAATTTATTAAAATCCTGGCAATGGATAACGATCAAAAAAGAAATACAGGGGTGGATTTTTACAATGAGGTGGTGCGTGACCTGCCGGCCAAAGGTTATGAAGAGCTGATGGTAGTGCAGGAAAAAAATGAAAAAGTGAAGATTCTGGCACATATGGAAGCCGGTTATATCAGGGAGCTGTTACTGGTGGCCGGCGGAAAAGATGACAACGCCCTGATCATTATCAGGGGCAAACTGAAACCGAAGAGCCTGGCATCCATATCCAGAGGAATGAATGTGCATGGAGCCGGAGTGGAATATCTGGAGGTTCTGGAGGAACTGGAAGCAGGAAAGTAACAACCACCGTGCAGGGCAAAGCCCGGGGAGGGCCGGATAAACTTCCGGAATTCCCTGGACTTCCTTATCCATAAAAACAGTATCTTTAACTTTCAGTAAAGAACAGGGCAAACAGAACCGGACAACATGGATGCACGGGAATTTAAGGAGACTTTCTTGCCGATGAGCGATAAACTTTATCGTTTTGCCCTGCGGTTCAGCCGCGATCATGAGGAGGCGGAAGACATAGTGCAGGAAGTGTTTTTGAAACTGTTGAAGATGGGAGAAAAAGTGGATACATATCGCAGCAAGGAGGCGTTGGCCTTTACGGTCACGCGGAACCTGTGTCTTGACAGGATCAAGACCAGGCATGCCGTATCTATGGAAGAGCCGGGGGTCTTGGAGAAGCAGGAGCCAGAAGATCCCCCGGATGTGCAGCTTGACCGGAAAGAAAAAGTGAAAAATGTCATGCAGATCGTACAGCAACTGCCCGAAACCCAGCGTACCATCCTGCACATGCGCGATGTGGAAGGACTCGGTTTTGAGGAAATAGCGGAAACGGTGAATATGACGGTGAACAATGTCCGGGTCGTGTTGTCCAGGGCACGGAAGAGTGTGAGAGAGGCCTATATTAAAACAATAAGCAATGAAACAGGAACAGATACAAAAGCTGTTAGAGAAATTTTATAACGGCGGGACTACATTGGAGGAAGAAAAGAAACTGCGCGACTATTTTCTGGGCGGTGAGGTGCCGGAACCTTTGGCAGCAGATCGGGAGTATTTTTTGGCAATGGCCGATTCTCATAATAATAAATCCTCCTCTTCGCTCTCTGCCAGTCTGGAAAACCTGATAGATGCCCGTGCGCCGGAAACGAGGGTGCACCGTCTGCACATCAAACCTGTCCTGGCCCGGAGTCTCTCTGTGGCAGCCTCTTTGCTCATACTGGTGGGGGTATATTTTACCTGGATGAGGCAAGTTCCAAAGGATACCTATACCGATCCGCAACTGGCTTATCAGGAAACCCAACGTATTCTTCTGTATGTATCACAACAGTTTAATAAAGGTGCCGGACAGCTGGCGCGGCTGGATGAAATAAATACACCGGCCAGGGAGATGAGCCGGATACAACAAGCAGCCAAACCTGTAAACGAGCTGAAATATCTGAATAACCTGTCTGCCGGGCTGGGGATGATGGCCCAACTGGAGCCCCTGTCCCACAGCCGTGAAATCATGAACAAATATTTGAAAACAAATAATAATAATACAAATAAATAAATTTACCGCTATGAAAATGAAAAAATGGATTTTTGCAGTATTGCTGACATCGATGGCTGTTCCCGTTTTCGCACAAAAGGATGCCGTGGACCAACTGTTTGACAAATATGGAGGGAAGGACGGTTATACCACAGTGTACATTACCAGCAAGATGTTTAGCATGTTCTCCGAAGCCCAGGTGGATGATCCGGAATTCAAACGGATGATGGAGAACCTGAAGAGTATTCGCATCTTAGCCAATGACGAAAGTGTGGACAGGGAAGATAATGTCAACTTTTATGATGAGGTGATGAAAAACCTGCCGGCAGACGAATACGAGGAGCTGATGTTGGTAATGGAGAAGGATCAGAAAGTGAAGTTTCTGATGAAAGAGAAAGACGGAAAGGTCGTTGAACTGCTGTTGGTGGTAGGAGGGAAGGACGACAATGCCGTGATAGACATCCGCGGGATCATCGACATGAAGGAGATTGCCCAACTCTCCAAAGCTATCAACGTGAGTGGGTTGGAGGAGCTGCAGAAACTGGATGACTCGAAGCAAAAAGAAAAGAAGTAATAATATTTGTCCCTTTCAGTTTCTCCTTTCCCCGTCCAGAGGGAAGGGTTGGAGAAGGGGTCTTTATAAAAATGATAACACAGAAAAAGAATACAAGTTTCCCGGTCAGATAGCAGTGTTTATCTCAACAGTATCCTTAATTTTATTTTCATCCTGCTCCTCCGGACCGGATCCGGTGGCTGACCATGTAATGCGCGATTTTGAAGGCTTGCCCGGTGTATATCCCTTCCGTATTCCTCCCGGGCTGGTCAATATGGTGATGCAAGGTATGGATGATCAGGATGTGAAAGACTTTCTTTCGGGGATGGAGACCATCAAAGTGATTATCATCAATGCGGCAGAGACAACAGAGAAAAAACTGCCCGAAGTGGTTAGCCGTTTTATCAAAGCCCTGGATAAGGAAAACTTCGAAGATCTGAGGATAGTAAATCAGGGTGGGGATAAGATTGTGGTGAAGATACATGAGGAAGGAAATAATACGAATGAGACCATGATCACCTCAGAGGGTGAATTTCCGGGTCTCAGTCTTGTCGGTGATATCGAAATGACAGCCCTGGGAAAGATCGTTTACAAGATCAATCAGGATGATTTTAATCCGTCAGCTTTTAACCTTCCTTTCTTTTTCCCATCTCCCCTGGGATTAAGACCAACACCTTTCAGTATATCGCTAAACAAACCTATGGTTGGGTTTTGGAGTCTATCAACAACACTTCCTTGAATGTTAATTCAAACGTCCGGCTGGCCAACAAATTTTATTTCACTATTTTTATCCATGTTGTATTGTGTTTGTGCAAAAACAAAAATACAACATGAAGGGGAACCATAAGGAAGTCACCTTCTTTTTATTATTTTAACCGGTCAGTAATGGAAATTTAAAAAATGATTGTTTCGTTAAACCTTTTGGTTCTTTATGAATCTAATTTTTGAAGTTTTAAAAAACTTTTGAAGAAATTATTCGTATAAACAAACCAAAACTATAAGATTATGAAAACGAGAAAATGGATTTTTATTTTATCAGCGATCGTGGCAGGAGTATTTTTATTTTCTTCCTGTCAGAAAAACAGCAACTCTGCTGGTGTGATAACGCCGGATGATGAGGTTACCGTATCGGATAATGCATTGATGGAAAACCTGTTGGATGATGCTATGGATGCTGCCGATCAGGCTACCATGCTGGTGGATGCTTTTATTTTTGATAACAATGGAAGCACACTGAAATCGGCTTCAGGTGTTGTAGTGTCCGATTCGTGTCCTACCGTTACGGTAGATCATCCCGATGCAACACACTGGCCCAAAGTCATCACTATCGACTATGGCGATCTGTGTACCGGTTTTTGGGGTCATACCCGCAGCGGGAAGATTGTGATCACGATCACAGACCGTTATATGAAACCCGGCTCTGAAAGAACGGTTGAATTGGTGAACTATTATTGTAACGGGATTCATATAGAAGGAACACGGACGGTAAAAAATGAAGGAAGAAATGAAAACAACAATCTTGTTTTCCGGGTTGAGTTGTCCGGCGGAAAGATCAGCAGGAACGATACGGTTTTCATGACCAGAGACTTTGTCAGATACCGTGAATGGGCTGCCGGAGAAAAAACCAAGAATCGTTGGGACGATGTATTCTTTATCACCGGCGAAGCTAATGGCGTGAATTTCAGGGGCCATACCTATCACAAAGTGATCACCTCTCCGCTGGAATGGGCAAGAAGCTGCCGCTTTATCAAGAGCGGAACCGTATCCATCACCATTGATGACCGTCCTCCGGTAGTTCTGGATTATGGAGACGGTACCTGCGACAACCTTGCTACCTTGACCAGAGGAGATAAAACCAAGGAAATACAGCTAAAATATCATCGCAACAAATGCACCAAGTGTGGCAGATAGTATTTGCTTAACGTGAGAAAAAACCGCCCGGAAAAGGGGCGGTTTTTTTATGCGGTATTTTCTCCTTTGAGTTCCCGGATGAAACTCCGGGTGACGCTGGCAGGATCATCCTTTTGTTTGAGGGCTTTAATATAGGCGCTGCCAACAATGGCCCCGTTAAGATAACGGCAGGCCTGGTCGAAGGTGGTACGGTTGGATATGCCGAAACCTGCCAGCAGTTTGTTGGTAAGGTTCATTTCCCGCAGGTGCCTGAAATAGCTTGTTTGTTCTTTTGAAAAAGAATTTTTCATGCCGGTAGTGGAGCGGGAAGATACCACATACAGGAAACCTTCCCCTTCCCGGTCGAGAAAGCGGATGCGCTCCCCCGGGGTCTGGGGAGTAACGAGAAAAATATTCTTCAGATTATGAGTCGTAAAAAGCGTTTTGTATTCTTTAATATATTCTTCCGGCGGCAAATCGGGGATGATAACGCCGTCAATCCCCTGCGTGGCAATATCCCGGCAAAAAGCTTCCATCCCATATCTCAGTACCGGGTTCAGATAGCTCATCAGCAAAAGAGGGACCCCGGTAGTCTGCCGGATCCCTTTGAGTTGTCCGATCAGTTTTTTCAGTGTCATACCGTTTTTCAGGGCCACCGTGTCGCTGTGCTGTATCACAGGCCCGTCGGCCACCGGATCGGAAAAAGGCACCCCGATCTCGATCATATCGGCTCCCTGATCCGAAAGAGCTTTGATCACCGGAACAGTATCGGTTAGATGGGGATAACCGGCAGTGAAATATACCGAGAGGACCCTATGCGGTTTGTTTTTGAAAAGATTGTCTATGCGATTCATAAGAAGTTATGGGTTTGAAGTGTGAAATATATTTAAATACATATTTAAATATATATTAAAATATTTATTTAAATAAATATATTTGTTTATTTGTCATCAATTGTCATTCGTTATTCCGGTTAAGAATTGTTTCCAGGTCCTTGTCTCCTCTGCCTGAGAGGTTGATAACCACATGTTGGTTCGGGGGGAAGGATACTTTTTCCAGGAGGGCCAGCGCATGGGCTGACTCGAGGGCTGGAATTATCCCTTCAAAACGTGCCAGGAAACGGGCAGCGCGAAGGGCTTCGTCGTCATTGACAGCATAAAATTCAACCCGTTGTTCCCGGTACAGATGACTCAGCAGGGGGCCTATGCCCGGATAATCCAGTCCGGCCGAGACAGAGTAGGGTTCTGTGATCTGGCCGTCTTCATCCTGGATGACATAGGTTTTGCTGCCGTGCAGGATGCCTGTAAGCCCCAGGGCAATGGTAGCGGCCGTCTCTCCCGTGTCCACCCCTTTTCCGCCGGCTTCCACAGCGATCAGGCGTACAGCAGGTTTGTCAAGATAGTGGTAAAAAATGCCGGCAGCGTTGCTGCCTCCCCCTACACAAGCGATGATTGTGTCCGGCTCTTCCCGACCTGTTTTTTCTTTCATTTGCCACATCAGTTCTTCGCTTATGACCGACTGCAGGCGGGTCACCAGGTCGGGGTAAGGATGTGGTCCTACCACCGAACCGATGAGATAATAGGTTTCGCCGGGGTGTGAGATCCAGTCGCGCAGGGCCTCGTTCACAGCATCTTTCAGGGTGTTGTTTCCCTGTTCTACCGGAACAACTTCTGCACCCAGCAGTTTCATCCGCTCTACGTTGGGCCGCTGCCGGACAACATCCAGCGTACCCATATACACGGTGCACTGCATACCCATTCTGGCACATACCGTTGCGGTGGCCACACCGTGCTGGCCGGCTCCTGTCTCGGCAATAATGCGTTTTTTTCCCAGTTTACGGGCCAGCAGGATCTGCCCGAGGGCATTGTTGATTTTATGCGCTCCGGTATGGGTCAGATCTTCGCGTTTCAGATAAATGTTTGTATTGTAGTACTCCGAGAGTCGCGCGGCATGATACAGAGGGGTTGGACGTCCGGCATAATCCTTCAACAGGGAAGAAAGTTCTTTCCTGAAACCGGCGTTCTCAATAATGGTGAGGTAGCGTTCCTGTAATTCCCGGATATT
>Ga0190359_1002499_pt1 | contig 10905 bp, 11 predicted proteins | sample 48721823_MG_FD_161269 | JGI IMG/M metagenome (GOLD analysis project Ga0190359, IMG submission 161269) | Hydrothermal vent microbial mat bacterial communities from Southern Trench, Guaymas Basin, Mexico - 4872-18-2-3_MG | ecosystem: Environmental > Aquatic > Marine > Hydrothermal vents >...
GGCGGAAACTGCTACACCTGCGCCAGTTGACGCAGCGGCGCCGGCAGCTGGCCGAGAGGATGCTGGCCGAGTTGCGGGATGAAGGGACGGGCAGGCACCGGGATTAGCTCTTGCCATCGTGACTTGATGTTGGCCGACTGGGATGTCTAGAAGAGAATCTCTCCGGTGAGTTCCCGGATGCGCTTGACAATCTCCTCGACACCGGAGTTCTTGCTGACGAAACCATCGGCGCCGGCTCTCTCGGCCAGGGCTGCCAACTCCTTCTCCTCCAGGGTGGAAAAGAGCACGATGGGAATCAGCTTGGTATGGTACTTCTGCTTGAGTACCCGGCAGACGTCGTCGCCGCTTATCTCCGGCATCTTGATGTCGGTAAGAATGAGATCGGGTTCCACCCGGGAGAGGATCTGGTCGAACTCCACCAGCGAGGAGGCGGCCAGGACCTCGTAGCCGGCCTCGGTCAGGGCCAGGGAGGTCATGTTCAACACGATCTCGCTGTCGTCGAGAACCAGGATCTTGAGTGGTTTCATGATCACCTCGGTATATCGCCCGGTCTAGTGACCGAGGCTTTCCAGCCGTGCACGACTGGCGGCAAGCAACTCATCCTTGCCGAGATTGTGCTCCTGAAGTATGTGCAGCGTGGCCGCGCTGGTGGGAGACTGGGCCGCTCGCAGCACGTTTTTCCAGGAACGTTTGGCCAACTCGTCATCACCTAGTTCGCTGGCCACGATGCCCAGATAGTAGTGACCGGGAAAGAAGTCGCCGTCCAGAAATAGTAACTTGCGTAGCTCCTCGACGGCTTCTTGCAGCCTGCCGGAGCGGTAGAGCAGCACCGCCAGCAGGAAGCGAGGAGCAATGTCCAGCGGTTTTATCTCCGCGGCTGCCTGGTGCCAGCTCAGTGCTTCCTCCAGCCTGCCTGCGTCGGCGGCGACCTTACCAAGCAACAGATAGGGTTCGATGATGTCGGGATAGCGACTGGTAAGACCGAACAGCAGGGTGAAGGCCTGGTCGGAATTACCCAGTTGCAACTGCCGCCTGGCGGCAGCCATGGTGGCGTCGTGGTCCCGGGAAGTGGCCGGCAGGCGCTGGGGACGAATTCTCTGCAGGGCGGGAGATTTCCAGGAGCGCCGGGCCGGTCGGCGGGACACGGGAGTGCTGCTTGTGGCCTTGCCCTTCAGTGGCTTTCGGTAGACGAAAGCCTCGCCGCTGGTCTCGATGGTGAACTCGTCGCTGAGGCGGAACAAAGACTCGCTGGCGCCCAGGAACAGGTATCCTCCGGGAGCCAGCACTTCGTGGAAGCGGCGGATGGTTGCCTGCACGGTTTCCCGGTTGAAGTATATGAGCACGTTACGACAGAAGATGATGTCCCAGGAGTTACCACGCTCGGGAAAGGGCAGGGTGACCAGGTTATGAAAGGCAAACTCCACCAGTGCCTTGACCGGGGGAACGGGACTCCATCCTGCCGGTTGTTTCTGAACCAGTTGCCGGTACTGCGGTGGCAGCATTGCCCGGGCGCTGTTTGGATAGAGCCCCTGGCGGGCCTGGGCCAAGGCCTGATGCGAGATGTCGGTGGCCAGTACCTGCGCGGGTAACTTCGGCGTCGCCAGGTGCAACACCATGGCTATGGAATAGGGCTCCTCTCCGCTCGAGCAACCGGCGCTCCAGACCCGCAGCGGTTGGTCGTTGGAGGAGCGTCTACTGGCGAGTTCCGGCAATGCCTGTTCGGCCAGGAAATCGAACTGGGGGCGGTTGCGGAAGAAGGAGGTGTTTTGCACGGTCAGCAGCTGCACCAGCTCTTCGAGCTCCTGGTGACCGTCCGGCCCGGTGAGAACTGCCTGGTAATGCTGGATGTCACCGGCTCCCAGCAGGAACATACGCGTGGCCACGGCCCGGTACAGTATCTGATGGGTGTGCTGCGCGCGGACGATACCTGCAAAATCACGGATCAGCTCGGCGATACGGGCCATGTCTCCGTCGTTGCCCGGGCCGGGGTGAGCGGGCCGGGCTGGAGGTTGTTTTCCGGGAGTAATGTCCCTTGCCTTCATCACCTGGTCCGTTGCAAGCGCAGTAGTAGTTGTTTCATGGCCGCGATATCCATGACCCGCTCCGCTGCCTGCAGTTCCACGGCCGCCCGGGGCATGCCGAATACCAGGCTGCTGGCTTCATCCTGGGCGATGCACAGTCCCCCTGCCCGGCGCAACTCCAGCAAGCCCAGTGCCCCGTCCCGGCCCATGCCGGTGAGAACGATACCCACGGTTTGCGGGCCGTGGCTGGCGGCCAGGGAGCGGAACATGTAAGAGGCGGAAGGCCGGTGGTTGTCATCGGGGGGATCATCTGACAGCCTGACTACCTTGCCGGCACGCAGGCTCAAGTGAAAGCCGGTCGGGGCCACCAGTAGTCGTCCCGGCCGCAGACCTTCTCCATCCCTGGCCAGGGAAACGTCCAGGGCCAGCTCCTCGTTCAACCACTCAGCGAAACCGGCACAGAAGCCCTCGGGGATGTGCTGGGTAAGCAGGAAGCTGCAGGGATGGTGGCAAGATACGTCGCCCAGCAACTCCAGCAACACCCGGGGGCCGCCGGTGGAGGCCGCGATGGCCACGATGGAGCGCTCTTTTTCCCGGCCGGCGGCCACTGGTGAAAAGGCGTCGCTCCGGCGCCGGATGCGTCGCACCACGCGAACTCCGGCCAGGGTACGCACCTTCTGCCGCAGCTGTTCGGCCAGCGGCCCTTCCAGCTCGGGCTTGCGAACCAGGTCCAGTGCTCCCGCCGCCAGGGCCCGGAAGCTGCGATCTTCCCCATGGTGTACCGGCGACGAGGTCACCACCAGTATGGGTACTGGTTGCAAGGCCAGGATTTCTTCAATGGCTGTGAAACCATCCATGCCCGGCATCTGGATGTCCATGGTGATCAACTCGGGTTGAAGCTTCCGGCTGAGTTCGATGGCCTCCTTGCCGTTACGGGCCCGGCCAACTACCTGGATGTCTCCCTGGCGCTGCAGCAGCTCGGTCAACATCTCGCGACAAATCATCGAATCGTCAACTACCAGGACACGGATGGACATGGGTGGCCTTCCTGGGGCGCGGTTTCACGTCAGGAACCGTTGCACCGTCTCGATGAAGTCACGGCTGTTGAAGTCACTTTTCACCACATAGGCATCGGCCCCGGCTTGCAGGCCCCGGTGTCGATCCTCGGGACTGCCCCGGGTGGTAACCAGGATCACCGGTATCCGCGACAGCCGGCTGTCGCCCTTGACCCGGCTGGTGAGTTCGAATCCGTTCATACGGGGCATTTCCACGTCAGAGATGATCATGTCGAAGGTATCCTCGGCCAGCTTTCTCATGGCTTCGCTACCGTCTCCCGCCTCGATTACCTCCAGACCAAGCGAAGTCAACAGGGAGCGTTCCAACTCGCGAGTTATCAGGGAATCCTCGACCAGCAGGATGCGGCGGGGGCGTTCAGCGGATTCCGGGGGTGCGCTCCGCACCGACACCCGGGCTCGTCCTGCCAGCGCCACCAGCGCACCGGCATGCAACAGCGGAATGGCGGTGCCGTCCTCCAGCATGGCTGCCCCGGAAAGGCCGCGTACTCCTTCCAGGAAACGACCCAGCGGTTTGATGGTCAGCTCCCGTTCGCCGACCAACTCGTCCACCACCAGGCCCAGGAACTTACCACCATGTGCCAGCACTACCACCGCCAGCCGTTCCGGGCCAGCCAGCGGCAGCGCTGCCAGGTCCAACAACTCGGCGGCGGAAACCACCGGAATGGTGCGCTCGGCGATGACCACCGCCTGGCCACCACCGGATTCCAACAACTCCTGCGGCGTGATGCGGACGATACGGTCGATAAACGTCGCCATTATGGTGAACAGGCGTCCGGCTGACCGGAAGATCAGCACCCGGGTAATGGCCACCGAGGTCGGCAACTCCAGGGAAAAACTGGTTCCCTCTCCCGGGCGACTACGGACATGGACGACTCCTCCGAACTCCTGGATGCGGTTCTTGACCACGTCCATGCCCACACCTCGTCCCGACAGCTCGGTTGTCTGTCGTGCCGTCGAGAATCCCGGGGAGAAGATGAGTTCCAGCACGGCCTGGTCGTCGAGGTTGGCCGCTTCCTCCGCCGGCAACAGGCCACGGGCAATACCTTCCTGCCGGACCTTTTCCACGGATATGCCCCGGCCATCATCTGCCACCTCGACAACCAGCCGATCCCCGGCCAGCCGTGCGCGCAGGAACAGGTTGCCGGTTGCCGGCTTGCCCGCTCGCCGGCGTTCCTCAGCGTCCTCCAGACCGTGATCAACGGAGTTGCGAATCATGTGCAGCAGCATATCGCTGAGGGCATCCAGGACACTTCGATCCACCAGGGTGCTGCCACCCTGCACGTGTACCTCCAAGCGGCGACCGTGCTCCCGGGCCAGATCGCGGGCGGCCTTCTTGTAGCGATCGAACAGGGTGGCTATGGGCAGCAAGCGCAGCTGGCGGACCTGTTCGATTACCTGTTCCAGGGAGTTGGCCATGCCGCTGGTGCGATCCTGCAGCTGGCGTCGAAACTGGGCCAGGGCCCAGGGCAACTCCACGGCCGGCCCGTCGGCCAGTTGCCTCAACTGGTTGATATCGGCATGCTCCAGCGACAACGTTTTCAGGGTCGAGCCCAGGGTGTCGATGGCGGACTGCAGATGTTTGAGGGATTGGCCCAGGTCACGCAGGTTCAGGTAGGAAGTGAACAGATCTCCGGCCAGGTCCGCCAGGCCGTCCAGCTTGCTGCCGCTGACCCGAACCACGTCGGCAACCGAGAAAACCGGCTTGTCGTCAGTAGCCGGTGCAGGCTTGCCGGCGGCAGGTGAAGTCGACGGTTTGTGGGCGGCAACGGGCTTTTCCTCCTCCCAACTGCGTAGCCGGCGGCAGAACTCGTCGACATCTGGTTCGCGACCCTCCGTCACCAGGCTGGTTACCGCGTCCAGGCAATCGGTCATCTCGTCGCGGAAACCGGCGGCGGAGGGAAATCCCTCATCACGTATTTTTTTCAGGGCGTCTTCAAGGGCGTGCACCATCTTGCCGCCCCCGGAAAAGCCCATGATGCGTAGTTCTCCCTTGAGGGTGTGGACCTCGCGCATGAGCTTGTCGACCAGGCTGGAGTCGCTTGGTTCCGCCAGCAGCCCGGAGAAGCTTTCCAAGATGGTCTCGACACGTTCCGAACATACCTGGCGGAACTTCTGCAACAGCGCCTGCCTGGTTTTCTGGGAGTCCACCGTGCTTTTTCCCGTGATCTACACAGGTCTGGTAAGGTGCTTGCCGACCTCTTCCAGCAAACGTTCCATGCTCCAGGACTTGGAGACGAAACCATCGGCTCCGGCGGCCCGGGCACGCTGCTCCAGTTCCTGGACGTCGATGTCGGAAAAGAGCAGGATGGGCACGTCGTCCAGTTGCCGGGCCTCCTTGAAGAAGGCCAGGGCATCGTCGCCGAGGATTTCCGGCATGTTGATATCCATGATGATCAAGCCGGGAGAAAACTCGACTATGACCCTGTCCAACTCTTCCCAGCGCGCGGCCGTGCGGACCGTGTAACCTGCCGATTCCAGTGCTGTCGAGGCCATGGCCAGCACGATTTCGCTGTCGTCGACGATGGCGATTCTTTCTCCTGCCATGGTTCAGTCATCCTTGTCTATGGGGCTTCGGTTCAGGAGTTGTTGCAGTGAGTCAAACAACTTGCCAAAGAGAATGGGCTTGTCCAGGTAAAGATCCGCTCCTGCCTGGTAGGCTTCCCGGCGGGCCTCGTCCCCGCCCACGCTGACGACGATCACCGGCAGATTTCGGTAAGCTGGTTGCTCGCGGAGCTTGCGCACGAAGCGGCCCCCGTCCATGACGGGCATGTAGAAATCCACTATGGCCAGGTCAATGGAGGTGCCCTGGATTAGCTCCCAGGCCTCCTGGCCGTTGCTGGCCTCGAGCACCTGCAGTTGCTGGCGGCCGGTTGCCCGGGAACGATGATAGCGGCGTAGTCCGAAGCGTATCATCTCCAGGACCAGGGGGTTGTCCTCGGCCAGCAACACCCGAAAAACGTTCTCTTTTGTATCAGTACTATCGCCGCTGGAGGTCACGGCTGGCCGGGAAAGCTGCTCGATGAGCTGGCGAATCTCCCGCTCCTGCTCGGGAGACTCGTAGATGAAAGCCACCCCGATTCCGGCCGGCTCGTTGTCGGTGGCTTTCTCGCCGCCGCGTATCCAGCGCACCTCGCCGTGACAGCGGATGGGATCGAGTATTCCTGGGAAGGAGATGTCGAAAGACAGCTTTTCACCAACCTGGAATAGCTTGGTAGTGGCGATGAACAGGCCCCCACCACTGACATTGGCGGTGTAGTCGGCAAGAAAGTCCTGGGGGGAATCATACTCGACCTTGAGCACGATCTCCAGGCGGGGATGACGGCGGTTCTCAACCGTTCCACTCATGACTCGCACCCTTTTTCCGGTTCCAGGGTTACTGCCATTTCATTGGCGGCCAGCCGGGCCAGGGCTTCCAGGTCCAGCACGGCGCAGAGAGAATCCCCCTCCTGGCAGAATCCGGCCAGTACGCAGGGCCGCGACCAGTCAGACAGTACGGCAGGCAGTGGTGTAATGGGGTAGGCCTGCAAGTGGTCTCTGGGGATGTCCTCGACGGCGAATCCCCAGGTGCCGGTTTCGTTTTCGAGTATCAGGGTCCGAGTGGGTTTCCCCGCCGGCAGTTGCAGCAGCTCGGCCAGGTTGACCAGTTGTCCGCGGGTGCCGCCATTCTTGGCCGGGGGTAGATGCCAGTCGGCGCCGGCGATGTCCCTGACTGTCAGGGCCAGGGTGGCGAAACGCCGGCCCCCGCTCTGGAAGAACAACAGCTGCTTGCTGCCGGCTCCCTGGCCTGCCGTTGTGTTGCTGGTGACGTTCACGAGGCTACCTGCTGGCGGCTCTTCTCGAGCAGCTTGTTCATGTCCAGGATGTAGACCAATACCTCCTGGTGGCGTAGCTGGGACTGCAGGCATTCCTGCAAGGTGGCCGGCAAGGTGCTCAACGGTGTCTCGCTCAGCCCGGCGGGATAAGACTTGATTCCCAGCACCTGCTCGGACCACAGGCCGAACTCCACGCCGTCAACTGCGAAAAGGATCAGCCGCTTGCGGTTGTACGTTGTAGTGCTTTCCAGGCCGAAGAAACCAACCAGATCGATGACCGGTACGATCTTTCCCCTTACCGACACCACCCCCTCCACCCAATCGGGTACGAAGGGAATCGCCGTAGGTTCGCCGGCGGCCACCACCTCCTGCACCAGTTCCGGATCTGCCGCGTAGGTCTCGCTGCCGCTGCGGAAAACAAACAAGTTGAGTTCCTGTTCTGGTAACTGCTGGTTGTCCGCGGGCTGGCCGGAAAGAGTGTTCATGGTTGCTCACTCGCTGCCGAGACGGTAACGGCTGACCAGCTGACGCAACTGGGCCGCGGTGGTACTCAGTTCGCTTACTGCCTGGGTGGTACTGCGAATGCCATTCAACCCCTGCTGGGAGACGTTGGCCACTTCACCCATGGCAGAAACGATCTGGTCGGTGCCGGTGTGTTGTTGCTGGGTGGCCAAAGATATCTGCTTGGCGGCGCGACTGGTCTCCTCGATGGTCTCGACGATGCGCCCGAAGGCCTGCTCGGCCTCGGCGGCCCGCTCCGTACCCTCCTGAGTAGCCCGCAGGCCGCTCTCGTTGGCCATGACGGTGGCATTGGTGGCCTCGGTAACCTCGGTAATCAGCTGCTTGATCTCGGCAGTGGAATTGAAGACGTTCTCGGACAGGCGCCGCATCTCCGCCGCCACCAGCAAGAATCCCTTGCCCGCCTCACCTGCCTTGGTGCCCTCCAGGGCGGCGTTCAGAGCCAGCAAGTCGGAGCGATCGGCGATGTCGTTGATGATATCGATGATGCCGCGGATCTGCTGCACGTGTCGGTTCAAACCCACGATGTTGTCACTGATGGTCTTGTTACCGGTTTCGATGCTGTTCATGCTCTTGACGAAGGCAAACAGCGCCTCGCGCCCGTCAGTAACGGCCCGGCTGGCTTCCTCGGCCGAACTGGTTACGCTCTCGGCGTTTTGGGAGATCTGCCGGGCAGTGGCCGCCAGTTCCTCCATGGTGGAAGTGACCTCGGTAACAGCGGCGGCTTGCTGGGCTGCACCGGCCTCTTGTTCCTTGGCGGTGGTGAGAATCTCGGAAATGCGGCTGTCCATGCGCGCTGCCATCTGGTTGAAGCTGGAGGTGATCTCCACGATGCTCGCGGTCATCCGCCGGAAGGCGTCGGCCAAGTCGCCCTTGGTCTTGATGGTGTGGGTCAAGTCGCCCTGGGAAATGGCCTGAGCCAGCTGGCTGAGATCCTTGAGTTGCTGCAGGAGTTCATTGAAGGCCCGAGCCAGGAAACCGATCTCGTCGGCGCCGGACTCCCTTACTGGTTGCTGGTTGAGATCCCCCTCGGCCATGCGTTTGAAAGTGCTGGTCATGCGTACCAGAGGTCGGGAAATGCGATGGCCGATTGCGAATGCCAGCAAGATACCGGCCAGCAAGGTGACCAGACCGATGCTCAGGCCGGTCAACAGCAGTTGCCGCTGCTCGGAGTGCAGGCCTGCCAGTGAATAGCCCATTCGCAGGACACCGATGTTGTTGTCGTCCTTGCGGATGGGCATGTTCAGCAGCAGCAGGTCGTCGGTGAAGCGGGTGGTTTTGAAATGTGAGTTAGTATCGGTACCGGTCAGGGCCTTGTCGTCGAAGCCGGCCAGCCGGGTGCCACTGGCATTCTCCACGCGGATGCCCACCAGCTGGGAATCCTGGCGGGCACTCTCGATGACCTCCTCGATGGGTTTGACGTCACCGGTGACCGCGGCGGCATCGACCAGGATGACCAGGCTCCAGGAGAGCATGTTGGCCACGGTGGTGACCCTGGCCTCCAATCCCGACTTGAGGGCATGGCGTTGCTTGCCGATGAAGTAGGTCAGCAGCACCGTAACCGAGAGAAACAATACCAGGCTGAATCCTGCAGCCATCTTCCAGCGAATTGACCACTTGTGAAATGGATTTTTCATGGTGACCCCTGGTGACCGTTGTCAGGAAATGCCGTCCCGAGGTTTTCGGTCCAGCAATGAAGTGATGGTGTTGAGCAATCCCCGGGCGGGAACGGGCCGGCGCAGGAAGGCGTCGGCTCCCGCCGTTATGGCCGCCTGGCCTTCGCTGTCGCTGGCACCAAGGACCAGCACCACGGGACGATTGCCGTTCATGCGGGTCGGTAGTTCAGCCAGCAGGTTGTTGTCCCCAACCTGGCACAGGCGCCATTCGATTATCAACAAGTCCACCCGCTGCTGGCCCAGGTGAGCGCGTGCCTCGGCTCCGCTGGCGCAGACCATTACGGTCAGGCCGGAACGATCTGCCAGTGAGTGCTTTTTCAAGGCCTCCTGGAACATCGAGCCGATCGTCTCGTTGTCCTCGACCAGCAGCACCCGGTAGCTGGTCTTCGGTGTGGTGCTGCGCTCGCCGGCCGGCCCGGCAACACCAAGCTTGCCGAGCAACTGTTGCAGCCAGGTCCGCTCCAGGTCGTCTTGAAACTTGAGGCGCACGCCTATTCCCGGTGGGCGGATCTCCTCGAGACTCTGCGGGGTGCGCCGCCAGATCACCTCCCCTTGCAGGCGAATTGGTTTCAGCAGGCTGGGAAATGACAGCTCGAAGGTGATCTCGGTGCCGGGAGCGAGTTTCTTGGTGGTGGTAATGAAGATGCCTTCCTCGGACAGGTTCTCGGTGTAATCGGCCAGCAGGTCGACGTCCTGGTAGGAGATCTTCATCACCATCTCGCGGCGGGGATGTCTCCTGGTATCGGTCTGATTCATGATCGCGCCTTCCTGCTCATGTCGACCTGCTGGCTCTCCGGACCGACCGCCGGCTTGGGGCTGGCGGTAGTCGCTTGGCGCCGCCGGCCTGCATCTTCTAGCCTGCCGCAATACCACTGGCAACCAGCCCGGTGGTGATTTCATTCCCTGGTGACGGCCGGGGACGGGTCTCAGAAAGACACCGTGGCAATGCGCAGCAAGCGGGGGTCAAAACGTACGTCCTCGAGCTTGCAGCCGGACAGGTTTATGAGAATCTTTCGTCTGCCGGCCGTTGCCTCTACGCCCAGGCACACCCCCAGCCAGTGGACGTAGTTGGGCTCACCGGCCACCGAGAGCATTTTCAGGGCCCGGGTGGCGCTGACCGACTTGCGAGCGGTAGCCTCGCTGCCGGCGACCACGTAGACCACGTTGGCTCCCTGGGCGGTCAGCTTCTTCTTCAGGTCGGTGATGCCGGTGAAGGAGATATCCACCACCGAAAAGGGTTTCTTGCCGATCTTGGTGCTGCCGTTCTTTTCGAAGGCGGCCTTGATGATGGCCGCCTGCTCGCTAGATGCTGATTCTTCGTGGACCACGGCGATGACGATCTTGGCGGCATTCTTTATCCTGGGTGACTGATGGTAGGAGATGGAATTGAGCAGGATTTTTACCTGGACATCGGGAGCCAGTCGCTGGCCGGCCTTCTTGCCGGGGGGCTGGGCCACCGCCGGGAAGGCGAGCGCCAGGCCCAAGGCGACCGCCAGCACTGCTTGAACGGTTTTTTTTCCAGTAGCTTTCATGTTGTCGAGCCGGTTCCTGCCGCCGGCGGACTGAAATGGTATAACGCAACCGCCGGCAGATGCAAGCCAGCTGCGCTAATCTGTTGATAACCAACCGTAATCATGGTGATAGTTCGACCACACAGGATCTCCGGCAGCTGCTGCGACTGCATTCCCGGTGCTCAGCGGATGTTGATGATCCCGGCACGCACGCGGTTGTTGCCGTCCTGGGGAAAACCTGGCAGCACCCGCATGCGCGGGGTGCCGGAATACATGCCCAGGTAGAGGGT
>Ga0190359_1002500_pt1 | contig 10900 bp, 8 predicted proteins | sample 48721823_MG_FD_161269 | JGI IMG/M metagenome (GOLD analysis project Ga0190359, IMG submission 161269) | Hydrothermal vent microbial mat bacterial communities from Southern Trench, Guaymas Basin, Mexico - 4872-18-2-3_MG | ecosystem: Environmental > Aquatic > Marine > Hydrothermal vents > Microbial...
GAACTTGATATATGTAATTCCGTCATGGCAATCAGGGGGTGGCTGGAGACGATAGCTCAGGCGATAGAGACGAAAGAGTGCAGTCATGCCGACGCTTGAAGAAAAACAGGTATATTTCGATCAGTACTGGCAGGCGCAACCGGATGCCAAGACCGATCCGCGCTCGTTTCAGCGGGCAGGGATGGTGCATCGATTATTGAGCAAGGAATCGGGCAAACTGTTCGATCTGGGTTGCGGCCGCGGTGTGATACTGGATTATTTCGCGGGTCTCGGATTCGAGGTCACCGGTTCGGATATCTCTCCGGAGATCATCACGATGGTCACACAGAAGGGTCATCGGGCGATGATACTTGATATCGAACGGGATGAGCCGTATGAAAAGTATGATGTTATTCTCTGCCTGGAGGTGCTTCAGCAGTTGTACTATCCGCGCCGGGCTCTAAAAAGACTCAAGGATGCATTGAACGATGACGGCGAGATGGTCATCTCGGTGCCCAATGAATTTCATATAGTATCGCGATTGAAAATATTGTTAGGCCGGTCGCACCTGGGGCATTTCGATCACTCTCATGTGCGGCTGTTCGCGCCATCGCGCGACAGGGAGTTGTTCGAGAAGATCAACCTGACTGTCGTCGGGCGGCGTTATGTACCGATTATCCCGCCGACGTGGAAGATCCTGACAAAGCTGTTCATGCCGCTGACGCAGTTGTTTCCGTCTTTGCTGGCAATAGCATCGATTTATAAGTTGAGGAGATTATGACAGTCGATACCCGAACCAGAATGAATGAGAATATGGGGACCTTTTCGGAGCGGTTCCCGGTACTATATGATATTGAGACACGTCAGAAAAAGGCGGACAAGGTGATAGCGGTATGCCAGCATTTTTCGTTCAGGCCGTTAAATGAGCTGGTCTGTCTTGACCTGGGTTCCTCGACAGGTATTATGACGGAGCGTTTTGCGGAAAATTTCGATAGGGTGATCGCTCTCGATGTCGATCGTGAGGGACTGAAGTGGGGGCGGAGGAACCATCAGCAGAAAAATATCGAGTATTTGTGCTCCGACGGAACGGATACAGCCCTGGCGGATAACAGTGTCGATGTCGTTATCTGCAACCAGATATATGAGCATGTGGACAATCAGGAAGGGTTGATGTCGGAGATATACCGGGTGTTGAAATATGACGGTTTCTGTTATTTCGGGGCCGGTAATCGATATGTTCTGATCGAGGGGCATTATTTTCTGCCATTTTTATCGTGGCTGCCGCATCGACTGGCGGATATATACATGATACTGGCGGGTAAGAAGGGGGTTTATGATGTTAAATTGTTATCGCTGGGAAAGCTCAAGTCATTAACCCGCAATTTCTGGCGTCACGACTACACCAACATGATTTTTGAGAACCCGGAAGAATTTTATGCCGACGATGTTATCAAACGGGGTAATATTATATCGCGATTGCCGCGGCGGCTGTTTACCATGATATATCCGTTGTTTCCGGCCTGGGTCTGGGTGCTTACAAAGAGAAAATGATGTTCGGATTGCGGTCAAAAAATAATTGACCGCGTTAATCAACTAACATTAATTGTGATTTATGAAAACCTCGATAATTGTGATTATGATTATTCTGGCATTTACGGGTTTGTGGGCCCAGGAAATGCCTGATTCGGTGTTTGAACGCCAGGCGGTCGAACATCTAACGGCGCTTTTGAATCTGAAGCCGTCAGATATACATTTCAGGGATGATTACGCCAAAAAGGATAGTTTCAGGCTGGAGACAGTCGCGGATCTGATGGATCGCCCATATAAGATGATCGAATTTGCGGAGAGATTCAAGAGCAACTGCCAAGGCGGTCAGCCTGAGCCGGTTTTGCGATTTGTTTTCGAAAATCTGCGGAAAGAAACGCAGACCGCTGTTTTGAGGCGGTACCGTATGCCGGAAGACGAAAATCTTTATGCGGGAATTAACCTATATTATAACTCCGTGGAACTGAACCGTCTTCTGATGAAGGCACATTCTTTTTTGTATGACCGTTTTCCCAGGGCGCTTGATTCGACCATGGCCCTGGTCAATGCCGAAGACAGGAAATTTCTTTTAAATGAATTTAAACAGTCGGTGCTCGAAGATACCGCCGATGTCAATAAGCCGGTCGATGTGCTCGACTCGATTCAGAAAGTTGAGGAGCAATATACAAAAAGATTTGTCGGCTTTGCGACAAAGATAAAAAAGGATTTTATTATCCTGGCCGGGATCGATGCCGCGGGTTCATTTTATAACGAGGTTATGCGTTTTCAGGATGATATAAAGGCGGGCAACTTATCGGTGGAACAGATGCTGTCGGACACGGTCGAGCTTCCACCGCAGGCCGGTATCGCAGAATATCTCGGTTCTCACGAACATTGGGCCATCGGCGGGGTCGGTGATGATGTTTATCGCGGCGAATATCATTTTATTCTGGATTTCGGCGGTAATGATATTTATGAGCTGTCGTATAATCCCGATTCTGCTCACGGGACTATTATAATCGATATGTCGGGTAATGACATTTATAATGCCAAATCGGATTTTGTGATCGGCTCGGGGTGCTTTTCGGCCGGGCTTCTATATGATCTTGAAGGCGATGATATTTACAATGGCGGGAATTTTTCTTGCGGATCCGGGTATTTCGGCCTGGGTTTGCTTTATGACGGCGGTGGCAGCGATAAATATTATGGTGACACGCATACTCAGGGTGCCGCGACTTTCGGCGCGGGGATTATTCTCGATATGAGCGGGGCCGATCTGTATTCAGCGGCTCTTTTTGCACAGGGGTGCGGTCTGGTGGAAGGTGTAGGCTTGATTGCCGACTACGAGGGCAATGACCAGTATCAGGCCGGCGGGAAATACACCGAAACCTACGGGCTGGCCGGGGCCAATGTCCATTACCTATCGCTGTCACAGGGGTTCGGCCATGGGCTTCAGCCTTATGGCGGGGGCGGAATCGGCGCCATCCTGGATTATAGCGGTAATGATAATTATGTTTCCGATATATTCGGCCAGGGAGCCAGTTACTGGTGGTCACTGGGGCTGATTTGTGATTCCGACGGCAATGATCAATACGTATCTTATCAGTACGCGCAGGGGACCGGGGTACATCTTTCGCTGGGGGTGCTGGTAGATGAGAGGGGCGATGATTTTTATCGGGGTAAGGGATTGATGCAGGGAGTCGGTCATGATTATGCCTGCGGTATAATTCTCGATCGGGAGGGTGATGATATATACCAGGCTGACGATCTTTCGCAGGCGGCCGGTTCGGCCAACGGTATCGGGCTTCTTATCGACGACCGCGGTGATGACAGGTATTATGTCCGTGAGAAACGCAACACACATGGTTACGGCAATCCCCGGCGTGATTTTGGCTCGATCGGCCTGTTTATCGATATGGCCGGGAGAGACATATACACCGGGTATGGCAAGGACGACAGTTACTGGAAGAGCGATTCAAAATGGGGCGGCGGGATGGATATTGAATTTTGGAAGACTGATTCAACCGGGACGGATGGTGAATAGATGAAAATGTCTTTAAACATATTGATGGTATTATTGCTGGCTCTTGAAGTGTCGGCTGTCGATGCGTCTCCGCCGAATGAGGCGGCGAGGAAAGTGGATTCGCTTTTTATTATAGCATCGTCGGGCGAGATCAAATACCGTGATATGGTCCAGCCGGCGCAGGATTCTCTGGTGGCCATGGGCGAGGCGGCGGTACCGCGGATGGTGGAGAAAATTGATATCAAAATAGCCCGCGAGGCCCGGACTGTTCGTGAAGTCTTGATTAAAATAGGCGCTGTGGCTGTACCGTCCCTGCTGACACGGCTGTCGGATGAGGATACTGAAGTGGTCAGCAAGACATGCTATATACTGGGTAAAATCGGCGATTCATCGGCAATCGATGGGCTTGTAGATGTTTCCGGGCACAGCGACTGGCATATCCGCTCAAGCGCGGTTGCGGCATTGGGAGATATCGGGAATGAAAGGGGTTATGAGGTGGTCAGCCGGGCATTAGCGGATACGGTCGGGTTGGTCCGCAAGTCCGCGGCGGTGGCCGGGGGAAAATTGATGAACGAGGCGGCGGTACCCCATCTGGTGGGAATGCTTGCCGATGATTTTTACGGGGCGCGAATGTGTGCCTCAGAGGCGCTGGTTAAATTCGGCAAGAAATCATTGAGTGCTATCGGCGATTCACTTGTATTTGAAAATGCGTTGCAGGGCAATCTCGGTTGTACGACACTGGGATTGATCGGCGGCGATTCCGCGGCAGTGATCCTGACCGCGCAGCTTACCTCGCCTTCTCCGATGCGACGGGCGCTGGCGGTGGAAGGGATACTCAACTGCAATTCATCACTGGCCTGCGGGGCGGTGGAATTACTTTCCAGCTCCGAAAAGGATCCGCTGGTTTTGTTTTACATCGAAAAGGTCCTCGAAAAGTATGCTTCAAAATAAGCTGGGACGATTCTCGCGGCATATTGTTAAATCAGATGAGGGTTCCGCAGAGAAAAAGGGTGGCAGCCGCTATCATAAGCTGGCCGAAAGTTTGAACGGTGATTTGCTGGAGTATTCCAACGGTTCTTTTGTCAGGGTAACCACCGATTTCGAAGAAAATTATTTCCATGGCAAGTATATGCTTCCGGAGCGGGATACTCTGCCGGAATTTCGGCAGAGGTATTTCGATAACGCCGATGAGAGAATTGTGCTTGATCCGGAGAAATTTTTGTTTTTCGATACCGAAACGACCGGGTTGGGCGGATCGGGGACAGTGGCCTTTTTGATCGGTTTCGGCTCACTTCATGGAAGGGGCTTCCAGGTACGGCAGTATTTCCTTCCTGATTTCCCTGATGAAGAAGCGATGCTCGAGGCGGTCAGGGCCGAGATAAAACCGGATACGATCCTTGTCAGTTACAACGGGCGGGCATTCGACATCCCCATTCTTACCGACCGGATGATAATTCAGCGGGTGGAGAGGAATCTCGAATACGGCGGACATGTCGATTTATTGCATACGGCCCGAAGGATGTACCGTCGAAGGCTTAAAAGCTGCACCCTGGGTAATATTGAAGAAAACATTCTGGATTATTACCGGGATGATGATATTCCCGGTTATCTGGTTCCTCCGATATATTTCAACTGGCTGGCAACTGACGATACCGAACAACTCAAAGGAGTTGTCGAACATAATCTAAATGATATTGTGTCCCTGTATTTTTTAATGCATCATATTGCATCGATTCATGCGGAACCGGCGGGAAAGATCTCGGATCCGGATGATATCCTGTCACTGGCCAGAATAATGGAGCGGCGCCGAGAGTATGAAAAGCTCTGCAGGTTTCTTGAGGACTTCAATGATATTTCTCGCAGCTACGATCGGTACGATATTTTATATCTCCATTCGATGGCATATAAAAGATGCGGTAATCACAGGAAGGCCATAGCCTTATGGGACGAGGTCAGTGGCCGGAGAGCAGTCGAATCCTTCTGGTCGGGTATAGAACTTGCCAAGTATTATGAGCACAGGGTCAAAGATTTTCGGCGGGCGCTGGAATATACACTTCAGGCCAGATCGATTTGCCCTGTCGGTACTTCGGTTAAAGCAGATATACAAAAAAGGATCGACCGTCTAAAGCGCAAAATATACCGCCATCAGACCTCTAAATAAAACACTGCTTTCAGTCGATAATAAAAGAGAAAGGCATATGCTATATATTTAATAAAAGGATTTTTATGAGTCCCGATATTTTCAAGAAAATACTTGAGGACAACAAGGAATTGTCATCGCTGCCGCAGGTAATCGTTGAAGTGATAAATATCGCCAACGATCCCGACAGCTCCGTATCCAGCCTGGCCGGCGTTATCAAGAAAGATCCGGCCCTGACCGCCAAACTGTTGCGCATCGTGAATTCGCCGTATTACTGTCCTGCCCGGGAGATTACGACTATAGATCAGGCCGTGGTTACGGTAGGGCTCAGGACAGTAACATCGGTGGCATTGGCGGCCTCGATTTATGATAAATTCAAGTCGATGGGGCGGAGTATCGATCGAATCAGGTTCTGGCGGCACTCGCTGGAGGTGGCTCTGACATCGCGTCATATTGCCAGGGAAGCCGGATATGAGCCGGCCGAGGAAGCATTTGCGGCCGGTTTGCTCCATGACATCGGTTCGCTTGTTCTTGAGGCTTCATTTCCCGATGAGTTCGCCAAGAATTGCCGTTTGGCTGAATCCGGGGTAAGGTTGACATCGGTCGAACAGCGCACCTGGGGAACAAACCATGCGCGAGTGGGTCAGTTTTTATTGACTCAGTGGAAACTCCCGGAGAGTATCTGTGAGGCGGTCGGGAATCACCATGTTGTCTATGCCGAAGGTGAAATGTCACCGGAGCATAAGCTCAATCAGATTGTCAATCTGGCGAATCATATCTCCAAATTCCGGTTTCGTGAAGTCCCTCAACCGGACAAGGAGGAATTCGGCAACAAGCGTATCCTTACCGAAAATCTCGGATTGTCACTCGATGTCCTTGGCGATGTAGAGCAGAATTCGATAAGCGAGGTGGCTAATGAGTCGAGTTACCTTGATGTTGAAATAGGCTCCATCGAGGATATTCTTCGAGATGCCAATCATCTTCTTTTCAAGCAATATCTGATCGCGGAGCAATTGCTTCACGAGAATATGCAGATGCAGCAACATCTGTCCGATACGGCCACCGGCAACATGCAGCCGATCCGGGAACTGGTAAAATCGTTCAGTCAGTTTATTTTTGATGTCAATGAAATTATCATAAATCAGACGCACACCTTACAACCGGCGTCTTCCGGCAAGGCCGATAATATAAAAGAAATTTCGGATCGGCCGGTGGTCCTCATCAATGAAAGCGTTGATACCATCTCAGTCATCCTCAAGGAGCTTCGGCGTCTGTGTGATTTGCAAAGCGGTTGTGATCACAAAGTCATAAAAGACGCTAAAGATCAGATTCGTCTGCGGATAGAAAGACTGCACGAGAACAAAGTCACAGCGACAGTATAAGAAAAGCCCCGCAAAAAGACGGGGCTTTCAGTGCAAAGGGCTATAATGGGGTATTTTATATATTCCACCAGTAGTTGGCTTTGATCAGGAATGTATTTGTCTGGGGCAGGTCGAGGATATTGCTGAAATCTCTGGAGAAATCGAAATCCCCATAATCGGTATCATAGCGATTCCGTGCCTGTGTCCAGACAAGATAAAGGGTCGAACCGGGGAGATACTCCCAGCGGAAAACCACGTTCAGGTTCAGAGCCTTATAATTGAAATCACCGCGTCCATAATCAATGTAGTAATTTTCTTCATCGACATCTTCCAGTTCATATGGATTTGTCAATTTGCGGAAGGTATCATACTCACCCGTGGAGATGTAGAATTGCGAATAGAGCTGGATGGTCATATTTCTTCTAAAAGTATAGGTGCTCCTGAGGGTGATATCAACATCGTTATTATCGAGTTTGCCGAACACCGGAAGGCCTTCCTGCGGGTCAATATCTGAATATATCGTATCAACCCGGTGTTGCGAACCGATCCAGTAGTCAACATCACGGTTTATCCTGTGTTCGATTCCCAGTGACAATTCGAAGTTGGTCAGCATCTTGTAATCAGCGCAAAGGCTGTAAAGGTAGAAGAAACCATCGCGTTCGTTATCATGATGGAAATTAAATTCCAGGCTGAATTTTCTGGATGAATTGGTTCCGAGATTAAACCATCCCCGGTAATTGTGATTGATATGAAAGAGACCGTTGCCCCGGGTTTCGCGATCGTCATATTTGGAGCCGTCGCGGCCAACCCCGGCGTTTACCCACCAGTTGTTGGCAAAAGTGATACTTCCGTTAATGTTGCCGCCGTTGGTTCCCCGGTAACCATCGAGATTTTCGTTGTACCAGTAGTTGAAATTCAGGCGGTGAGCACGGAATATGGAAAATTGTTTATTGCTGTATAATTGCATCCATGTGCTTGCGCCCCGGGTCGAATTGCGGTGCATGAAGCCCAGGCGATTCCAGTCGACCTCACGACCATAATAATCGACCTGGGCGTTCCCCCTGATTATTTTGCCGCTGTATTTGTTCAGTTCCAGGAGCATGGCCATATCGCCGGTTCCGGGTCCGTTGTTGGTGCCGATTACGGTACCTCCGAAGGAGTACATATTTTTATTGAAGTAGAGCCGCCAATCGGCTGAACCGGTGTAGGCGTCACCAGATTCCTTTTGATTGGCCGATGTGAACATACCTCCTATATAGGAGTTTCCCATGATGTCCTGTTTTGCACGGATGACAGAATAGTTGGCCATCGGTTCGACGGTGCCTTCATAAACGCCGGGATCGTTATCGATGCCGTACTTTGCTTTCTCTTCCTGTGTCGTTGCATTCAAAACGCCGAATGACGTTCCGGCTTCGGTTTTTCCGGTCAGTTTGAAGGCATTCATGATAGTCGTGTTGTTTGGCCTGTCGAGATAATAATCGGCCTCATCGATACTTTTTTGCGGCGCCCGTCCGATTCTCCGCGTATAGAACTGGAGAAAATACGGGGTGCTGAATATTTCGGATCCCTCGAGGAAAAATGGGCGTTTTTCTTCAAAGAAAGTCTCGAAGGTCGACAGGTTGATTACGGACTGATCCGACTCGACCTGTCCGAAATCCGGATTGACGGTTGCATCGAGGGTGATTGAGGATGAGATGCCGTATTTGAAATCCACGCCAACATTGGAGAAGAATTCTCTACCATTTGTATTGCCGATCGATTCAGGTTCGGAGACACCGTAGGAAACCATATAAGGCAAGGTTTCCGTGCGCCCGGGAGGCTGGATATTTTTTATTCCGACAAGATGTCCGTATCGTGAAACGCCCTCTGTTTCATGGAGAGGAACATATTGCCATTGGATGTCCTCATTTTTGCGGGATATGTAGCGGTCGATAAATAATCCCCACTCGTATTCATCGGCTTCCGAGAATCTCAGCGCCGAGTATGGTATTTTTATCTCCGCAGTCCAGCCCCAGGACATGATTCTGGTTTTGGTTTCCCAGACGGCATCCCAGGTTTCGTCGACGTCATCATTGTCATGAATCAGGATGTCACGCATGACGCCGGCGGCGTTGACGCAAAAACAGTAACTGGTCTGATGATCGTGGTGGGAATCGATCCTTACTGAAACCTTGTCGGATTCGGTGTATCGGTCCCGCCGTGTCAGCTGGCGGATTATCTTGTCCGGTTCACTGTCATAGCACCAGAAGCCGAAATAAACTGCTTCATCATCGTACAGGATCCTAACCGTGGTCGATTCCGACGGCTGTTCACCATCATTTGGCCGCTGTTGGGTGAATTTTGATAGAGTTAACTCATTATTCCATTCTATCTCGTCCAGAAAACCGTCGACCTGAATATGTCCTTTGATACGGGTGGCGGTTGCGGTTTTTATCGGGTCCGCGATTGTTTCCGCTGTGGCTGATGCGCCGGTAAGTAAGGCAATGGCCAGCCCTGTAAGTACCGTTTTAATTTTAACGAAGTCCATAGATTCCCTCTACTTGTTTTTTTGACCATTCCAACCATTTTGCCTTACCTGTTCTTAGTTTATGGATACGGCATAAAAAATATTTGGTTTCATCCTGTTTTATATTTAGAGCTATTTATGCCAAATTCGTTATATATGTGTGCATGATATGAACGAATTATGTAAATACGGTCAAATAGATATATTAACAGTCATAAATGTAGAATATTGGGGCGCCTTTTAAGCCTTGACAGTATTGGAGGTAAGGGATATATTGATTAAAATGGATGATTTTGGATGTTTATTCCTTTTCGTGAAAAAAAGGAATATCTGATTCAGAATTTAGGAAATGAATTGCTCTGTATTTTCCGTTTTGGAGATTCGGCCCTGTCATCCATAAAAGGAATCATCATTATTGATGGAGATTCCTTGCTGTAACATTCTGGTATAATATAACTTAACCACCCGTCACCCTTCACCGCCGTTATTGCGAAGTAGTTAATTAATAACTTTATCTGCGGCATGGGTTTTGCGCAGAAAAGGAACGGCTATAATTACAAATGACAATGAGGTCCTAATTTTGAAAAAGACCAGAGTCTTTATAATAATCGTTTTTTTTGCGTTAATGGTTTCAGGTATATCGATCGATTCGACCTTGGCAGGACCTGATTCCGATCGTATCTACAGGCATCAGTTAAGGATTTCTCCGCCTGAAAATGTAAATAATTCCGAGTTTAATATTCCTCGTTCCGTTCTTCGGCAGGGTGATTTTGCGGATTTGACCATTTCGGAATCAAATACGCCGGCAACATTTGATCAAAGATTTTCATCCATAGCCCGTTTGTCGAATAACAGAATGGTTATTGTGTGGCAGGATAACAGATTCGGGGCTCATAAAATATTCGGGCAAATCGTCGACTCCAGCGGCAATGTTATTTCCGGCAATCAACTTCTGGCCAGCCGGAGCGACGGTTTTGATCTTATTGAACCGAGGGCGGTGCCGGATGGTACCGGCGGATTTTATCTGGCCTGGAGGGATGAGGCCGGCGGGCGAATACGGGCGACTCGATATGATAATACAATGGCACAGGTTGTTGCCCCGTTTACAGTCAATGATATCCCGGAGCAGAATTTTGCCGGGCCGTTTGATATTGCAAATTTCAATGACAGCCGGATGGCGGTTGTCTGGGAGAATTACGGCGGCGGCAACGATATAATGCTGCGTATATACAGTTCATCGGGATTACCCTTGAGTGATCCGATTAAGATCAACACCGACACATCGCCTGTCTTTCACTGGGTACCTTCGCTCGCTTTTGATGAAATCGGCCGCATGGGAGTAGCGTGGGAGGATTACCGTTTCGATA
>Ga0190359_1002501_pt1 | contig 10899 bp, 11 predicted proteins | sample 48721823_MG_FD_161269 | JGI IMG/M metagenome (GOLD analysis project Ga0190359, IMG submission 161269) | Hydrothermal vent microbial mat bacterial communities from Southern Trench, Guaymas Basin, Mexico - 4872-18-2-3_MG | ecosystem: Environmental > Aquatic > Marine > Hydrothermal vents >...
AAGTGCCAGGATGGACCATATCAGAATGTTGCCTATCAGGGCCCAAACGCTCCCCCCCGGGAAGATTACCCCTCCCCCGAGGAAGAGGTCAACGAACAGACCCGCTTCAACGACAATGGACATGGCATGCCATATCATGAGCATCCCGAGGTACTTCCCGCCGAACTCAACCATGGGGCCGGAAGCAATCTCCGCCGGAGCCACGGGTTGATCGAAAGGTTTCTCCCCGAGCATCCCCTGGAGTGCAAGATCCGCGGCGATTGCGGAAAGAGGCAGAGCAAGTATCGCCCAGTTGAAGGCCCCTTCCTGTGCCTTCACGATCTCCGAAATGGATGCGGTATCGTAATGGAGGACCACTGCCACGATGACCATAGCGAAGGGGAGTTCGTACCCCATCATCAGCATGAGACCCCTCGAGACACCTATGGCCGAATTGGGGTTGCCCGTTGCACCCGTTCCGAGCGCCATTCCAAGGGGAGCTATGACAAGGAGATATGCAAGAACTATGATATCTCCCTGGAATGCCAGCACCGCCTGTCCCCCTATGGGTATGAACAGTATGGATGCCACTACACCGATAACGGCGAACAGAGCTCCCATGTCCTGCACCCACGAATGTGTGGTGGACTCCCTCTTTCCGAACAGCTTCATCACATCAATGAACTGCTGGACGACCGGAGGACCCACCCTTCTGTGCATCCTCGCGGTATATTTTCTCGAAATTCCCAGGAACAGGTGTCCAAGGAAGAATGCCAGAAGCGGTGCGAGGAAGATCATCACCCATGTTGTAGCGGACCAGGCCATCAGAACCACCCCCCCGAGGCATAGAAGATGACACCCACAAGGCCGAGAACGGCGAATATCAACCAGAGATAGGCCGTCAGGTCCCCGTTCATGATCGAGCGGTGGAGACGTGCAATCTGGCTCGTGAATCTGTAGAGTTTGGCCCAACCCTTATCGATCCATTTGTTGAAGTAGGGTCTGAGGAATCTCTCGTAAGGAGCGTAGAACCTGTAGGCAAAATGATATCTCTTGTCAATGTTGGGCATGGGTTCCTCTCCGGAAGTGAATGTGTCCCTGAGCGAGATGTGCCTGCCCAGGGGTCTGGAGAAGAACAGAATTGCCGCCAGCAGGAAACCCCCCGCGACACCCAGCATCACCACGAGGCCGGAATAGGTCCCGACACCCGAATTGAGTACGGTCGTGGAATAACCGGGAGATGCCATACCAAGGTCCGCCATGGATCTCGATATCAGTTCCATGGGCAGTCCCGGAACGAAGGCGAACACTATCAGAACCACCATGAGGAGCACCATCGGGATCAGCATCGAGAGGGGAGCTTCCTTCACGTCCCTGAACTCGTCCCTCAGCTGACCCATGAAGCCTCCCTGAAGTATCCTGAAGGAATAGAGGAACGCCGATACAGATGCCAGAAAGAGAAGCGGGACTATGATCCCCACTCCCTTTTCCAGTGCCCCCTCGTATATCAGCCATTTGGAGGCCAGTCCGGACGTGATGGGAATTGCCGCTGCGGCAAAGACCCCCACAAGGAAGCACCAGAACGTTGCCGGCATCACATGGATCATGCCCCCCATCCTGGAAAGCTTGTGCTCTCCTGTCCGGTATATCACGGCTCCGAGGCCCATGAAGAGGAGCGTTTTGAATATTGTATGGTTCAGGACATGATAGAGAGCTCCTGCAGTTGCGGTGGAACCTCCCACACCCAGACCGACGAATACGTATCCCAGCTGGGAGATGGAAGAGTACGCCAGGAGCTTCTTCGCATCGTCCTGCATCATGGCCATGATACCGCCGACAAGTGCGGTGGCCGCACCGAGGAGGGCCACGGAGAACCCCATTGTAGTGAGACCGTTGATGGAGCCGTAGCTCATCAATACCGCCGTACCCATGAACACGTCCAGGACCAGGAATGCACCGAATATTCCCGTCTTCGACAGGCTTCCGGAAAGGAACGCGGAGAAAGGGTCCTCCGTATGTCCGTAGGCGCCAGGGGCCCATATATGGAACGGAACGACAGCCCCCTTTGTCCCGAAGGCAACGATGCCCAGAACGAGGACAATGATCCTGAACCAGTTCGAACCATGGAGGACGGCATTCGCTGCGTCGGTGAATGCTATCCCTCCCGAGGCCCACCTGACCAGGGCAAGAAGTGCAAGAATGGCTCCGGCCGAGAGCATGGAGAAGGCAAAGTACGTCTTCATGGCCCTTCCGGACCTGGCCCTTCCGTCTCCAATCAGAAGGATGACGGGCCAGCTCATCACCTCCCAGAAGAGGAAGAGCGTAAGAAGGTCGCGGGACAGGGTCACCCCGGCACCACCGAGGAGAGAGAGCATGAACAATCCGTAGAAAGGCCTCTCCTTCTGACGGTCCTTCATGGGAAGCCAGCTGTAAAGGAGCACGAGAGGCGCCATGACGACGACCGATGCAAGGAACAGGTACGAGAACCAGTTCAGCGAGACCGTCAGATGGGTCCCTTCCATCACCTCGAAATCCCATATGGATGAAAGGGGCATCTCACCCGAGAGACCCCAGTAGACCACGAGAGCGGCCCCCAGGGTCGAGAAGAGGATCGCGTTGGATGCCGCAAGCCATCTTACCTTCCAGAGGAGAAGGGAGAACACAGCTCCGACCCCCAGAAGCACAAGGAGAGTGACAGGGTCCATGATGACCGACACTCAGATCACCCCCCATCTGATGTATGTGAGAGGCTGCAGAAGCTCCCGGATGACGAGCTCGATTATATCATGAAGCGGACCGGGCATGACCCCAATTAGGAATATCATGAAGACAGCAACGGCACCCATTATGCCCCTTGCGAGAGGGAGACCGTTCTCCCTTGTATCTTTCCTGACATCGAAGATGTTGAATATCAGTCTGCCGAGATATCCGGCTTCGATTACCGTTCCCACGACAAGGATGCCAACGAGCACCCACTGCTCCGAGGAACCCGCGCCCGAGAAAAGGAAATACTTCCCCCAGAACGTGGGGGAGGGGGGCATCCCTATCAGGGCGAGGATGCCAACGGTCATCATCAATGCTCCCGCGGGAGAGGAGCGGATCATACCCCTCAGCGCCTTGAGCGGGACATCTCCGGAATATCTCCTTCCTGCATGTGCCATCATGGAAAAGAGCAGCGGTTTTGCGAGCATGTGTCCTATGATCAGAAGTACGCCAGCCCTGACACCGTCACCCGTTCCGATCGAGAATGAAGCCGTCAGAAGGCCGAACACACCTATCGAGGAGTACCCCAGCATACGGTACATGTCCCGGGAGGTGAATGCGGCAGCCTCTCCGAACAGATATGTGGCGGCTCCACCCCACAGAAGAATGTCCATAACGAAGTCTCCCTTGATGGCGGGTCCGATCACGATGAAAGACATCCTGAGGAGCGCGAAGAGGCCGGCCTTCCCGATGACGGTCGAGAAGATGGAGGACGTCCCCCATCTTGAACCCCTGTAAACCTCAACCGCCCAGCCGTTCAGCGGGAACAGTTCTGCCTCGATGCCGAATCCGATCAACATCAGAAGGAAGGCCGTTCCGGCCACGAATGCATCCATATCGCCGACCCTTGAGGCCATCTGAGCGATGTTGAGGGTGGACGTGGCTCCATATAGCAGACCGATCCCGGCAAGGACAAGGAAGGAGGCCACGCCGCCGACCACGGCATAGACAGCGGCCCCGCGCCAGTTCAATCCTTTCCTGTCATTATCACGGGGCATGGCGGCCAGTACCACACCTGCAATGGATGTTATCTCCAGGAAGACGAACATGTTGAACAGGTCCCCGGTGATGACCATCCCGACTCCACCGGTTGTGGCCATCATCACCATGGTGCTGTAGACCACGCCGTTCTTTCCATCTCGGCCCCCCACACCGGAGAGCAGCACGTACAATGCCACACCTATCATTCCGGCAGCAAGGAGGCCGCCGAAGGGTGTCATCACTATGGATATCCCCCAGGGTGGATCAAAACCGCCGGTGGTGGAGGTCACCGCCCCGTCATAAAGGTCCCCGAAATCGAGACCGATGACCAGGGCCATTCCGAGAAGGCCCAGAAGGGGTATCCATCTGGCAATGGCCTTCGAGAACAGCGACGTGAGAGGAACCAGGAAAGCTGCCGCAAGGGGTATGACTATCAGGAGTACCGGATCGACGGTCATTTCCTCACCTCCTTCTCATCGGTCCTGCCGTACGAGAAGCTCTTCAGATCGAGAGTGCCGGTGTGCTTGTAGTATCCTATCGCGGCCACGAGTGCGAGTGCCGTGGTGGCAAGCGAGATGACAATAGCCGTGAGGACAAGGGCCTGTGGTACCGGATCCACCACCCCCCCGACGGGAGATGAACCTATTCCGGTATCACCGCCCACGATCGGTGCCGACCTCCCGCTGACATATCCGACGGCCACCAAAAGAAGGTTCACCGCCGTCTCGATTATCGCAAGCCCCATTATGGCCTTTATGAGGTTCCGGCGTGAAAGGACGGCCCAGATGCCAACAGCCAGGAGAGCCATGATGCCTCCGTAGAAAACCAGTTCGTGCCCGTTCAAGGTGCATCCCCCCTCATGCTGTGGACCACACCGGACAGTTCCGATCCCACCTTCACTCCTATTGCGATATAGATGAGGGGAAGCAATCCACCGGATACAAGGTCCCCGAGGTTCCCGAACCCTGCAATAACATTGTCCAGGAAAATTCCCGAAACGGCGAGGCCTATCAATCCCAGACCGACGAAGGAGAGACCCGCAAGGGATTCGAATAAGGACAGGGCCCCATGAGGAGTGCTCCTGTCCGGTCTGATAATGAGGAAGAGCAGGAAAGCGGTCGCTATTATGACGCCTCCCTGGAAACCTCCCCCGGGAGAGAGGTGACCATGGAGGAAGACATAGACCCCGAAAAGTGCTATCAGGGGGATTGTCACCGCCCCACCGTATGCCATGATCAGGCTCGGAGCGGGGCCTTTCCTCTTCTTTTTATCATCGGGAAGCATGGATATGAGGGCACCCACACCCGTCGCGGCCAGGAACAGGACGGTGACCTCGCCAAGAGTGTCGAAACCCCTGTAATTGACGACCACGGAGGTCACAAGGTTCGAGGAGCCTGTTTCCTCGGTCCCGTTGGCTATATACCTGTTGGAAACGGAATCCTTCTCATCGACCTTTGCCTCCCCGAAACCGACCTCGACAAAGGCCAGGAATATGGTTCCGGCTATCAGGAGCGAGATGGCCAATGCGGGAAGCGACCTCTGCAGCAGGGATCTCTCCATCATTGGTGACCACCTCCGTTATCGTCATCCTCGAACCGTTTGGTCCGTTTGATTGCATAAACCATGATGATGGCAGTGAGGGCCGATCCTATGGAGGCTTCCGCCATTGCTACGTCCGGTGCTCTCATGAGAACGAAGGCGAAGGACGCGATGAGGGATACACCTGCGAGAAGGATCGCCGCTATTATGAGGTCTTTCGAGCGCACGGAAGCGACCGCGAGTGCTATCATGATTATGAACATCAGCAGAGCGATTGCAAGGAACATTGCGGAGTTCATTCCTTCTCACCCCCTTTTCCGGATTCCTTTTCAAGAGCCTTTCCGTAGAGGTCGATGACAGAACCTTCCCAGAGAGGCACCCCGCTTCTGTATGCGGACCTTGCTATCGCATGGGAGCCGATCGGGTTGGTGAAGAGGAGAAACAGGGCCACGATGATCGCCTTGAACAGGAGTCCCGGTTCAGCTATTCCAACCCCGAGGGCTATCGAGATCGCACCCATGGTGATGGACTTTGTAGCTGCCTGAAGTCTGTTGTACACATCGGGAAGCCTCACCAGACCCAGTGCCCCGAGGACCTGGAATATCAGCCCTATGAGGATCAGTACCATCCCGATGATCTCGTTGACAGCCATCATAGACCCCCCTCCAGATATCGTGCGAAGACAAGTATCCCAACGAACGAGAGTATGGCATAGACCATGGCCACATCCACGTATATCCCCGAACCCAGCATGAGGGCCATGATGATGAAGTATGATGTCATGACAGTGGTCATGTTATCTATGGCGGCAAGCCTGTCAGATGTCGTTGGCCCCATGAATGCCCTTGCAAGGGCGAAAAGGGTGGCAGCTCCTGCCAGGACAACGGTTATCCAAAGGAACCAGTCCGGTATCAGGGAAACACCCCCTTTACAGTTTTATCAAGGGGTCTCATGGAGGCGTCATGATCCTTCTCATCGACGTTGATCCAGTGAATGTAAAGCCTGTCATCTATCCAGTCCATCGAAAGCGTGCCGGGAGTGAGCGTGATGGAGTTGGAGAGCAGCAGTTTTCCCATTTCCGTTTCGAGCCCCGGCCTCACCTCGATGATCCCCGGTCTTATGGGCATCTTAGGATGAAGGACCCTGTAGGCAACATCGAAATTCGCCAGTACCATCTCCTTCGCCAGTACCAGAACGAAGATCACGAACCTGAAGGATCTAGAAATGACGCTGCCCTTGCCCCCATCCGGCAGGATGGAGTTCAGTCCGAATGCAAGGGCCAGGGATACAACGATACCGGCAACGATCTCCTGATATTGGAGACTCGAGGTCAGCATCAACCATGCGATCACCAGAAATACCAGTGAAAAGAAAAGTGGAATGGGTCGTTTCAACATAACTGACACTCCCTGGACGATTACGGATGTGCATAACATATGCACAACGGATAAATAATTTTGCCTTTGATTGTTAACGAAAAAAAGTTCGAGGGACCAAAAAATAATCAATTTAACAATTAATCAACATTTTCCAGGAATCATTTCGATAAGGGCGGCTGTGCATTATTGCAAGGGGGTTCCGGCACGTGTTACTTCGTTCCGATCCGCTTCTTCATGAACGCGGAGATGCGCGATATCGCTTCCGAAAGGGTCTCTTCCGCCGGTAGTATGACGATCCTGAAATGGCCGGAACCGTATCTCTTACCGAATCCGGACCCGAAGACCGTGAGAACCTTCTCCTCCTTGAGCAGGTCAAGGGAGAATTCCCGGTCGTCCCTCCACGGCCCCTCCCCGATGGAATCGATCCTCGGAAACATGTAGAATGCCCCTCCCGGCCGCTGAACCGAGATGCCGTCTATCTCGTTGAGCTCCCGATAGGCGATCTCCCGTCTTCTCGCCAACCGTGACATGGTATCACGAATATGGGACCTGTCTCCCGTAAGGGCCTTGTAATATCCGTACTGGCAGATGGAATTCGCACATAATCTTGCCCGGGACTGCCTCATAATGCCATCCCTGATGTCCTCGAGCGCACCATCCACATCCCTTATGGCAAGATAACCGACCCTCCATCCGGGAGCCAGGTATATCTTGGATATCCCGTTAAGGGTGATTACCGGAACATCCGGACAGGTGGCGGCCATCGAGGGTGTTTCATCCTCAAAGGTCATCAGATTGTATATCTCGTCGGATATCAGGAAGAGCCCCCTATCATGGGCCAATTCTCCGATCCTTTCGACCGTCTTCCTATCGTAGAGAGCTCCCGTGGGATTGTTGGGATTTATCACCGCTATGGCCCTTGTCCTTTCGTTTATCTTCGATTCGATATCATCAATATCCGGCTTCCACCCCTCCTCCTCGATGGTCCTGTAGGGAACGGGCGTCGCCCCGACCATATTGACATATGTGATATAGGGAGGGTATGAAGGCCCCGGGATGAGGACCTCATCTCCCTCTGTCAATGCGGCAAAGAATATCATCTGAAGTGCCTCGGTGACCCCATGGGTCACCACTATGTCCTCCTCATCCACCATGTTGCCCCTGGATCTCTCATCATCCCTGATCGCCTCAACGAGCTGGGGAATGCCGCTCGAGGGGGCATATCCGTTGAGCCCCTCGTTCATGGCCTCCCTCACGGCCTCCTTGATGAAGGAGGGGGTGTCGAAATCGTACTTGTTCGGGTCGCCAATGTTCAATTTCAGGATCCTGTGTCCTTCCCTCTCCATTCTTGCCGCGGGCAGAACAACGTCCCTGATGGCATATTCTATCCCCAGCGATCTGGGGTTTGCAGGTATTCGACGCATCACCTTCACCTGACATCTCCCCAATGCATGATATCTAATAAAACCCCCGCTCCATGTAGTTCACTCCGGTAAAAGTCTTAATAAAAGAACATATATGGAACAGGGTCCTCGAAGGACGGAGAATCAAGGTGGTCCATTGTCAAACGTACAGGCGAATCCGGATGAATACATAAGGGTGAAACTGCCCAACAAGAAGAAAAGAGAGATATTCGGCGTAGTGGACCAGGCACTGGGAGGGGGCCACCTCAAGATATTCTGCGAGGACGGAAAGATGCGTCTGGGCAGGATAAGGGGGAAGCTGAAGAAGCGCATGTGGATGAGGGAGGGCGACCTCGTTATCGTGTGCCCCTGGGATTTCCAGGATGATAAATGCGATGTCCTGTACCGCTACACACATATCCAGAGCCAGAACATGGCCAGGAGGAATCTGGTCCCCAAGCATCTGGAATCACTTCTCATGTGATCGATGTTGGCAAATTATTTCTAATCATTGCTTTCTACCTCATCGTGGCAGGAAAGGACGTCTACGATATCATCAGCGAACGATACGACAAGCGCACGAAGAGAAGCACGCTCATAGTGGATGCGGAAAGGTTCAAGACCTATGACGAGGTCTTCGACAGGCAGAACCTTGACAATATATTTCACCTGATGAAGAGGGGCAAGATCCGGACGGTGGAGTGCCCAATATCGACGGGAAAGGAGGCGAACGTCTACAAGACCAACAAGGTGGGAGGCGGATTTTCGGCAATGAAGGTTTTCAGAACCTCCACCGCCACCTTCGGTTCCTTTCTCGAATACATCGACGGAGACCGGAGGTTCCAGAATATTGACAGGTCACGAAGAGGGATAATCTATACATGGGCCAGAAAGGAGCACCTGAACCTGCGCACCATGTTCGAAAAAGGTGTGAGGGTTCCCGAGCCAGAAGCGATATTCCGGAATGTCCTCGTGATGGAATACATAGGTTATGAGGGGAAACCCGCACCCCAGCTGAAGTTCCTCGATGCCGAAAAGGAAGAGTGGGAGGAGATGTGGGAGATCGTGGTTGAAACCGTGAGGAAGCTCTTCGTGGAATGCGAACTAGTTCATGCGGACCTTTCCGAATACAACATACTGTACGACGGAGCTCCCGTTTTCATCGATGTGGGACAGAGCGTACATATCGGGCATCCCAATGCGAAAGAGCTCCTTCGGAGGGACCTCGGGGTTATCTCAACCTTCTTCCGGAAAAAGGGTATCGAGGGAGCCGGGGATGACGCTGAGATACTAATAAAAGAACTGGCATCCTCGGTAGAAGATAGATAGGAATAGAACAAATGCTGGTCCAGGTGGTCAACACCAACCTTACATAACAGTTATTAATAAAACAGTGTTACATTGGGCAAGGTCAGGTGATATATGATGGCCGAGGATGAGAAGAAGAAGGTCGTACTCGACAAAAGTGATTTCTCGAACTGGTACAATGATGTCGTCGAGGTTGCCGGCCTCTGCGACAAACGCTATCCGGTAAAGGGAATGAACGTATGGACCCCTTACGGATGGAAGGTTATGCAGTACATAGATTCGATAATCAGAAGGGAGTGCGACTCGACCGGCCATGGAGAGGTGAATTTCCCGCTTCTTATCCCTAAGACGGAGTTCCAGAAGGAAGCCGACCATATAAAGGGGTTCGATTCTGAGGTCTACTGGGTGACCCATGGAGGACTCAACGAACTGGATGTTCCACTCCTTCTGAGACCCACATCGGAGACGGCGATGTACCCCATATTCTCCCTTTGGGTGCGATCGCACAATGACCTCCCCCTAAAGACCTACCAGATAGTCAATACCTTCAGGTACGAGACGAAGATGACAAGGGCCTTCATCAGGGTCAGGGAGATCCATTTCTTCGAAGCACATACATGCCACGATTCCTTCGAGGATGCGGAAAGGCAGATACGCGAGGACTGCACAATCATGGACAGGGTGGCCAGGGACCTGTGTATCCCCTACATGCTCGTCAGGAGGCCCGACTGGGACAAGTTCGCCGGGGCCGCGTACACGATAGGGGTGGACACTCTCATGCCCTCCAAGAGAACCCTTCAGTTGGGTTCGATACATCAATACAAGGAGAACTTCTCCAGGCCCTACGATATCAAGTACGAGGGAGCGGACGGCGAGTTCCATTACTGCCATCAGACGACCTACGGCATGTCCGAGCGTCTTGTGGGTGCCGTTGTCGGGATACACGGGGATGACAAGGGAATCATCCTGCCTCCCAAGCTGGCTCCCATACAGTTCGTCATAATACCCATACTTGCAAAGGGAAAGATAGACGTCGTGAGGAGAGCATCGGAGGAGCTTCTCGAGGAACTGAAGGGATACGGCTTCAGGGCGCATCTCGACGATCGGGACGACAGACCGGGGTCCAAGCATTACGACTGGGAGATCAAGGGCGTTCCCGTGAGGATAGAGATCGGACCAAGGGACATCGAGAACAAGACACTGGTACTCGCAAGGAGGGATCTGTCCTCGAAGAGAACTGTTCAACGGGTGAACCTGAAGAAAGAATGCGCGTCGATACTCGATGAGATAGAGCAGGAGCTCAGGAAAAGGGCCGGGGACATACTCGATGAAGGCATCAGAAGCGTTGATTCGCTGGATGACGGCATTGCACTTCTCAGGGAATGGGACGGTATAATCAGGACCCACTGGTGCGGTGAAACGGATTGTGCGGAGGAGATGGAGAAGGGACTTGACAGGACATTCCTCGGGTTCCCGCTCGAGGACTACAGGACCGGCGAGCTCCAGAAGGAACCGGGCAACTGCATGTTCTGCGGCAGGCCAACGGA
>Ga0190359_1002506_pt1 | contig 10890 bp, 9 predicted proteins | sample 48721823_MG_FD_161269 | JGI IMG/M metagenome (GOLD analysis project Ga0190359, IMG submission 161269) | Hydrothermal vent microbial mat bacterial communities from Southern Trench, Guaymas Basin, Mexico - 4872-18-2-3_MG | ecosystem: Environmental > Aquatic > Marine > Hydrothermal vents > Microbial...
GTTTTTTCAAACTGTGTTAAGAAAGAGGTAAAAACAGAACCTGTTACAATTAAGAAAGAAAAAAAGATAAAATCCGTAAAAAAAGAAAAGAAGAGCCCCTCTCCATTGAAAGTTGAGGATGTTCCTGTAAAAGTGGTCCTTCCTTCTGATGTAAAAAAGGAGAAAAATAATGAGAAGGTAGAGAGAGTCAGAATAGCTCTTACAAAGGCTGAAATAAAGGATGTGCTTCTGGCTCTTACAAAAGAGACAAAGTACAGTCTTTACATTGAGCCGAATGTTTCAGGAACCATAGAACTTGCTAATTTTAAGGAGATTTCCCTTAAACAAGCCCTTGATTATATACTTCCCTCATTAGGACTTGGATACAAAATAGAGAAGGGGAATGTACTTCATGTGTTTAAGAAAAGAAAAATTACGCGAGTTTTCACATTTAATTTCATAGCTGCTCAGAGAAAAGGGAAGAGAAATGTCTCTTTTTCCACAAGATCCCAGATGGGTTCTATAGGAGGCGGAATGGGTGGTATAAGCGGAGGAGTGACAGGGGGTAGTGGGACAATAGGAGGGGGAGCTGGAACTGGTGGTATGGGAGGACAAAATGCAAGTTCCTCTTCAGTTGAAACGAGCGTGAAAACTACTATATGGGAGGAGCTTGAAGGAGGGCTTTCTTCAATTTTTGGAGCGGAAGATAAAGGAGCCATAACAAGCAGGGGAACAGAGGAAGAAAGTGGTGTTAAAGGATTGAATCTTTCCACTGAGGATGGAAGAAGATTGATAGTTAGTCCTCAGACGGGGATAATTATGGTAACAGATTATCCTGAAAAGATTAACCTTATAGCAAATTTCCTTGCAACCTTTGAACAGTCTGTTCATAGAGAAGTATGGATTGAAGCAAAAATAATAGAAGTTTATCTTGATAAGGCTCATCAGATGGGAGTTGATTGGACGAGTGTATTCTCTTTTGCAAATTTTTACGGCACACTTCCGAATACGAGCACTCTTGTTTTTCCTTCGTCGGATTTAAGCACAGGTTCTCCTATTCTTGAGAGTGTAAACCCGAGTTATGGAATTTTCAGATATTCTGTTTCAAATGACAAAATAGAGTTATTGTTGACCGCACTTTCAAGGCAGGGAGAGCTTAAAGTTTTAAGCAGCCCCCGTCTTTCGGCCCTGAATAATGAAAAAGCTATTATCAGGGTCGTAAGAGAGGAAGTTTTCTTCAGCTTACAGAATCAGATAGCCACTTCTGTTGGCGGTACCGTTACAGCTCCGAGTATTAATGTTCAGGTTGTTCCTATCGGAATTGTAATGGATATTATCCCCCAAATAAGCCCCACAGGAGAGATCATATTAAGCATAAATCCTGATATTTCTCATCTTGTTGGAGTAAAAAGATTTGAGTCTCAGGGTGCTTCTGCTATGCAGCCTGTAATTGACAGAAGATCAGTGGATACTGTTGTTAAAGTGAAGGATGGAGAAACAGTTGTTATAGCTGGAATAATGGAGGAAAGAAAGCAGGAGATAAACCGAGGGGTACCTTTTCTTATGAATCTTCCTTTTATAGGTTCTCTTTTCAGGAGAACAGAGCAGGAAATAAGAAAAACAGAGCTTGTGATTCTGATAACCCCACATCTTATGGTCGGAAAAGCTATAAAAGATCTTACAAAGAGTGAAATACAGAGAGTTAAGAAAGCTCTTGTTCCTTTTCACTTATCTGACATTGTTCCATTTGAGGAAGGTGTTAAGAGAGAACTAAAGGAAGAAGATAAGAAGTAAGATGTATCAGGAATTTTTTGGATTTCAGGAATCTCCCTTTCCCATAACTCCTAATCCTGATTTTTTTTATCTGAGCTCAGAGCATCTTGAAGCTTTACAGCATCTTATTTATGGGATTAACAATGGCGAGGGATTTTTACTCCTTGTTGGAGGAATCGGCACGGGTAAAACCACTATTTCAAGAGTATTAATGAAAAAACTTAAAGATTCTGTGATGACCTCTTTGATTTTAAATCCATTTTTAAATGAAATAGAGTTCTTACAAACAATTCTCTGGGATTTTGGTCTTATCCCCGAGGGAGAATCCAAAAAGGTGTTACTTGACCAATTAAATGAGTTCTTGCTTTTTGATGTGGCAGAAAAGGGCAAAAGAGCCCTTTTGATAATTGATGAAGCTCAGAATCTCGGACTTGAGGTTATGGAGCAAATAAGAATTCTTTCAAATCTTGAAACTAACAAAGAAAAGCTTTTGCAAATTCTTTTAATAGGGCAGGAGGAGCTTTTTTTCAAGCTTCAGCTTCCTGAATTGAGGCAACTCAACCAGAGAATTTCTGTGCGTTATTACCTAAAACCACTTACGAAAAAGGAAATGAAGGAGTATATATATTTTAGAATTGAAAAAACCCAACCTAAGGTTGACATAAGTTTTAAGAAAAGTGCTTTAAGAAGGATTTACAAGTATACAGGCGGGATTCCAAGACTTATAAATTTGATTTGTGATAGGGCTCTCCTTGCAGCCTTTGTTGAAAACAGAACAACTGTTACGAAAAAGATGGTATTAAAAGCTGAAAAAAGTTTAAGAGGCGAGAATTTTGATGAGCTTGAAAGAAAGGAAGATGCCCCTTTTCTAAAAAGAATCTTTCTAAAGAAAGGTAAAGAGGTAAAAAATGAGCTTAATATCTGATGCTTTGAAAGAAGCTCAGAAAAAAAGGGATAACTTAAAGGAGAAAGAGCTTCTTGATGTGAGAACCGCTGAGGTTAAAAGAAGAGGAAAAAGCTTTTTGGTTAGAGGAATTATAATTGTTGCATTTTTAATTTTATTATCACTTTTGCCTCTCTTTATTTTGCAGAAGAAGATTCCTTCAAAGAATCCAAAAATGATTAGTAAAGTTAACAAAAGTGTGGGGATTATTAAAAAAAAGGGGAGAAAATCGGATATTTTGGAAAATAAAACTATTAGTGCAAAAAAACAACCAATTGTAATTGTTAAAAAACAGCGGACCGAGAAAGCTTTTACTATTAAAGAAAAGAAATCTGAAAAAAAAGTTAAAGCTCAAATAAGAGGAAAGGAAAGCCAAAAAAAGGCAGAACAAAGAAAAAAAGAGCTTAATGGAAAACTTTCTGATAAAAAGGTGGAGGGCGTAAATAATAAGAAAGAGAGGTTGGAAGTAGGTAAGGTAGAGAAAAAGATAGAAAAGGTTAAGGTAATTAAAAAGGATAAGATTAAAGAGGCTGATTTGCTTATAAAGAAAGGGGAGTATAAAAAAGCCGAGCTTATTTTAAAGGATATTCTTTCTAAAAACCCAATGGATTTAAAGGCCCTTTTTGATCTTGGAACTCTTTATCTTTTAAAGGGAGAGTATTATACAGCATATTCTTATTATGAGAGAGCCTTAAAAATTGCACCGATGGACGAAAAACTTTTGTTTAATACTGGAGTTAGCCTTTTTAAAATGAGAAAGATTGCAGAAGCTAAATTGGTGTGGCAAAGACTTTATTCATTAAATAAAAATTTTCCTGAATTATACTATTTTCTTGGAGTTTCCGAAGATCTTACAAAAAATTATGATAAGGCGAAATACTATTATAAAGAGTATCTGAAAGACGGGAAAAACACTGAATTAAAAAGGTGGGTTATTAAAAGACTTTCCCAGCTTTGATTATATCTTTTTGTTAAGCCTCTAACTCTCGAGTAAGAAAGAAAAAAATCAAAAGTTGAAAATAGAAAAAAGCTAAACAGATCACAGCTGAGTAGCTGGCATAACTTAGGACAAGACAGTATTATGAGAGCTGGAACAGCTTTTGGCTTAATGGCTTTTTAATTCTCACTTGCGGTTAGATTATTTTTGATGAATGAGAAAGGGTTGTTAATAAAAACCCTTAATTATATAATTGCAATATGAAAAAATCTTATATTTACACAGCAGAGCTTAATTTAGCAGTTTTGCTTTTCGGAGGAGCAGGGCTTTTCGGAAAATTATTGGATTATCCTGCTGTAATAATAGTGCTCTCTAGGGTTGTATTTTCTGCTCTTACTCTCTATCTTTTTGCAAAAATAAGAAATAAAAGTTTAAGATTTAATAGAAAAAAGAGTTATCTCTGGGTTTTTATAACGGCTATTTTACTCTCTTTGCACTGGATTTCATTTTTCCAATCGGTAAAACTCTCAACCGTGGCAATTGCCCTCTTTTCATTTTCAACATTTCCTGTCTTTATATCTTTGGTAGAGCCGCTTGTTTTTGGATTGAGATTTTCCTTTAAGGAGCTTATTGCGGCAATAATTGCTTTGGTTGGGATTTATATTTTAATTCCATCTTTTAATTTTTCCTCTTTAAATTTTAAAGGAGTGATAGTGGGTATTATCTCCGGACTCCTTTTTGCTCTTCTTTCCATTGTTAATAAAATCCAGGTTAAAAATGAAAGCTCTTTTCTTATTGCTTTTTACCAGCACCTTTTTTCAATTCCGATTTTATTGCCTTCTGTTTTTTTATTAAAAGGAGTTCCGACTTCTACGGATTTTTTATATTTTTTCCTTTTGGGTGCCATATTTACTGCAATGGCTCATCTTCTTTTTATAGATTCTCTTGTAAAATTTAAAGCTTTTATTTCCGGGATTTTTGCAACATTGGAGCCTGTTTATGGAGCATTCTTTGCTTTTTTGATCTTAAAGGAGATTCCCTCTGTAAAGACTATTATCGGAGGGTTTATTGTTTTATGTGCATCTCTTTATGCTATAATTTTCTCTGAAAAAGGAGGTTAAAATGGAATTTAAAAATGCGGGAGAAAGATGGTTAATAAGGCTTGAAAAGGGTGAAGAGATTATAAGCTCTCTTTTGCAATTTTCAAAGGAAAATAATGTTTTTTCGGCAAGTATTATGGGAATAGGGGCAACAGATAGAGTATCCCTTTCTATTTTTGATTCTTCATTGAATAGATATATTGAAAAAGAATACAAAGGAGATTATGAGATTTCTTCTTTAATGGGGAATATTTCTCTTTTTGAAGGAGAACCTGCTCTTCATATACACATAACTTTAGGAGATAGGGAAAATAAGGCATTAGCTGGCCATCTAAATTATGCATACATCAGTGGCACCTGCGAAATTTTTGTTGACCAATTTTCAGCTCCACTTGAAAGAAAACTTGATAAAGAAAGCGGATTAAAGCTTTTAAGTTTGAAAGATTAAAAAGAGTAGCTTAGACCTACCCTGAATAAAAACCCGTTCCAGACTCCTCCATCTGCATAAACTGACATTCCTTCATAAAGGTCAACTCTTATTCCTGCATTTACCAAAAGAATCGGCACTATTGAGATTGTTATATCTTCTATATCGGCGAGCTCTTCGGTTTCCTCTTCTATATTATATTTTTCCTTTTTCTTATCAATATATGCAAACCCGGATGCACTGTAAGTTAAAGTCCCATTTAATGGAGCCAATCCTCCTCCTATTGAAAAATAAGGGTGAATTTTCCCTTCAGGAAAAAGATCCCATCTCAAATCAAGCAAAAAAGCTGAGTATTTGTGTATAAGTTTTGAATCAGCTGATGCTGTAATATAATCTCCGGATACAAAGTTTTGGCGGAAATCGCCTGAAAGCTCAATGTTTGAGTCGATTCTTGCATATGTAAAGCCAAGGGAAAAGCTCCCATTTTCTCCAGAAGGATAGATTCTAAGCTCAATTGCCAGGCCTCCCCCTGAGGAATCAAAATTTATCGTCTGATTATAATCTGCCAGAGTTTCTTCTGGAAAATCTCCTCTTATTTGATCCTGCAATTGGGTTTGTAGTTCATCTCCCACAGCGTCTTCAATTAGTCCTTTTATTAAATTCAATGACCAGAAAGAATAACCCAAATTCAGGGAATATTTTGGTCTTGCTGCTACTGGCAATGCGATTATACTGATAAAAATAACAAAAATTATAAATTTTCTCATTTTACCCTCCTTTTTTATTATTTTCATTAAAAAGTTGGAGAGCTTTTTCAAAATCCTCTTTAATTTCTTTTAGAAGAGAAAACATTTCATTATAGTATTCAAAAAAACTGTTTTTTAATGATTTGAAATCTCCGTTTTCTTTGTATTTATTAATTGCTTTTAACAGTTTGTATATTGGCTCCTGTGTATAATTTTCTATGATCTCCGCAAACTTTTGATTCTCGTAGATTTTATTGTAGATATTATAAAGCTCATCCTCAGTAAAAAAATTTTTTTTCTTGGCTTTTTCAAGAAATCCTTTTATCTCTTTCTCCAATCTTTCCGCTATTTTGGAGGTTTTTCTTAAGAAATTTTCTATTTTTTTCTTTTTCTCTTCTTTTTTAAAGCTTTTATTAACTTTTTCTATTATCTTAAATATATCTTTATTAATTTTTTTGTGAGAGAGCAGTTTTTTCCATGCAATATCACTTTTTATATCAAAGATTCCTCCTTCCGTAAGGTTTGAAAATCTATCAGGCTCTTCTTTTACGAGTGACATAAGGTATTCTTTATAGCTTTCCATTTTAAAACTCGTGAACACGGTCCTTCCGAAGATATCCTCTTTCTCCTTTTTGTCGGAGGCATTTTTTATTGAATTCTCTATTTTTCTTAAGTAATCCTTATTGTCCCTTGAGTATACCCAGCCACTATCATATATTGTTTTTCTTGTATATTTTAAAAAGTATGGGTAGGAGAGATCCTGTCCTAAAAAGTAAATGGGATTGGCGCCTATGAATCTGGCAAACTCTACCGCAAGGGAAGCTACACTCCCCCATGTTTTAAGATGACCTATTTTACCTATGTGTTCCTCTATTTGTTCAAGAAGCGGTTTATCAAAAACTGTAACAAAAACTCTTTCATCAAAATTTTTAAAGGCACGTCTGTCTATTGAAGGCTCTGACACAAGAAAACTTTTTTTTGTTTTTACATCTTTTAAGTGAAGATAATTGAAGTAAGAAGGGTCTCCTGCTACTATGAAATGTGGTTCTATCCCTATTGAGAGAAGAGGTCTTAAGACTGTGTCTGTTGAGATTATTATACCTCTTTTATAAAAATCCTCTAAATATACTATGTTTTTGTCAAGGGAAGGTCCTGCTGATACAAGAACAGCCGGTATTGAAGAGAAAAGATTTTTTAATTTTAATACAGGTGTGGACTTTACCAATATGTCGAGATTTTTCAATATGTTTTTTTGAACTCTTCTTCCATCTTTTGCTCGGGTGATAAAATCATAAACAATTTGAAGTGCAAGTTTGTTTATGATTTCTACTATATAATCTATCTCATTTTTAAAATATCTATCCCCTATCGGATGAATAGCGTAATCTATCTTATCAAGCTCAACCAGGTTAAAGTTTGAAGATATTTTTTCCTCAAAATCAGGCAATTGGGGAACCAAAGGAATAAATTTTTCAAATTTTAAGTTTGGTAATTCTGAACTTATGCTGTTTAAAACAAAATTCATCATATCGGGATACGGCTCTATGTAAAAAACAATTGAAGATTTTTTGATTTTGTGTAAAAGATTTTTTACATAATAAGGATTTCCTCCTCCAATGATAACTATGTGCTTTTCTTTGAATTTGACCTTTTCAGCCTGTTTTTTAGCTTCTGCTATGGGGTTGTATTTTGATTGAAGGTAGAAGATTTGCCCATCTTTTTTTAAAATCAGAATAGGATTACTATCTTTTGCCTTTTCTATCCCAAATTCAATAGCCATAAATTCCTCTATTCTCCGATTAACTGTATTAAGATTTCCCTTTCTCTTCCTCTCTCATCAAAATTTATTGCCATCACCTGCTGCCAGGTACCGAGAAATAGTCTCTTTTCAACAAAGGGCACAACATAAAACGGTTTCTGAATAGATGATCTGAGGTGAGAAAAACCATTGTGGTCTCCCCATGTTTTTGTATGATGATAGGGCTTATCCGAAGGGGCAATCCTTTCCATCATTTCATCATAATCTTTTAAAAGATTTGGTTCATACTCTATTGTGGTAATCCCACCGGTGGAGCCTTTCATGCTTATGATTGCAATACCATTTGAAATCTCACTTTCTCTTACAAAATTTGCTATTTCTCCTGTTATGTCAACACTTCCATCTTTTGCTTCAAGATAAACTCTTATTATTTTCCATTCAACACTCATGCTATAATATAAAATTAATAAAATACATTGTCAACTTAGTCTCTGTATTCTTTGTTAAAGGAAAGAATGACTATTGACTTTTTTAAATTTATGTTCTATATTAAGAAACTGAAAGGTAAAAGGAAAAAAGGAGAAAGAGATGAAAAGAGAAGATGGGAATTCATCCTTTACAGTAATAATTATGCCCAAAGGTGTTACGGACAATTATAAAACCATAGAAATTTCAAAAAAGACTCTTAAAATCATTATTAGTGGAGTCAGCCTATTTTTTCTGATTTTTGCTTTTATTTTAATTGATTATTTTAATGTAAAATCAACCGCACTTATGGTAAAAAAGTTGAAAGCTGAGAATAAGACTCAGGCTCAGAAAATCGTGATGCTTGAAGATACTATGAAGGAATTGAATCAAAAACTTTCAAAATTTGAGGAATATAAAAGAAAACTTAATATAATAGCAGGACTTGAATCTCCTCTTGCCTTAACAGAGGTAGGACAGGGGGATATACCTTCAGGAGGAGCTCAGACACTTGGTAATAATATTAACACTTCTTTAAAAACAATAAAAAAAGAGGCTATCTCAAAAAGCTCAAATAAAATTACTCAGATAAAAAACAAAGCCTCAAAGATAGAGGAGAATCTTGATTTTCTTTACAAATATTTTAAAGAGCAACAAAAGATCCTGGCTTCCACTCCCTCTATCTGGCCTACAAAAGGAATTTTAACATCAGGTTTTAATTGGAGAATAGATCCTTTTACAGGTTTAAGAGAGTTTCATCAGGGGCTTGACATTGCAACACAGTTGGGGAATCCTGTAGTGGCAACTGCGGATGGTATAGTAATAGAATCAAGCTCAAAAAAGGATTATGGGAATTATGTAATAATACTTCATAATTATGGATATAAAACAATATATGCCCATCTTAAAAAAAGACTTGTAAAGGTGGGACAAAAGGTTAAAAGAGGAGATGTTATAGGACTTGTAGGGAGTACCGGTAAATCAACAGCACCTCACCTCCATTATGAGGTAAGGGTGCATAACAAACCGGTTAATCCACTTGATTACATCCTTGAAAACGATTGGATTCTCAGAAAAAAATAGTCTCAAAAATTGATCAAAGAGGATAAAATGGTAAAAGAAAGCCTAAGGGAAGCGTATGCAAGAGCACTTATTAGTTTGGGAGAAAAGGATGAAAGAGTAGTCGTCCTTGATGCTGATCTTTCCACCTCCACCAAAACAGCTAAATTCGGGGAAAATTTTCCCGAAAGATTTTTTAATATCGGAATTTCCGAACAAAATATGATGGGGGTGGCTTCAGGCTTTGCTCTGAGTGGTAATATTGTTTTTGCTTCATCATTTGCGGTTTTTGCTTCGGGAAGAGCATGGGATCAGGTGAGGCAGAGCATTTGTTATAATGAGGTTAATGTAAAGATAGTTGCAACACACGGAGGTATTACAGTAGGAGAGGATGGTGCTACACATCAGAGCAATGAGGATATAGCACTTATGAGGGTTTTACCCAATATGAGGGTTGTTGTTCCGGCAGATTCCATAGAAACAGAGCAGGTTATAAAAAAGGTTTATGAAAAGGAAGGTCCCTTTTATGTAAGGCTTTCAAGAGAGAATTTCCCTGTTTTGTATAAAGATTCAGATTATAAATTTGAGTTGGGTAAATATGATGTTTTAAGAGAAGGTAAGGATGGAGTTATCTTTGCTATTGGCAGAGAAGTTTATGAATCTTTGGTAGCTGCTGAAGAGCTTGAAAAGGACGGAATATCACTTACTGTTGTAAACAGCTCTTCTGTAAAGCCACTTGATAAGGAACTTATTTATAAATACGCAAAAAAATTCGGGAAAATAATAGTTGCGGAAGAGCATCAAAAGACTGCTGGGTTTGGCTCTGCTATTGCGGAATTTATTACAGAGGAACTTCCTGTTATAATAAAAAAGATAGGTGTGGATAATATATTCGGTCTTTCCGGAAAAGCATCCGATCTTTTAAAGCACTTTAAACTTGACTCAGAAGGAATCTATAATACCATAAAAGAGTGGTATCCTAAGTAGATAAAGCTTAAAAGTGTAAAATTTCTCCTTATATAGCAAAATTATTTTCTTGTGAAAAGCTAATAATTTTTATACCGTGGGAAAGCTAAAATTTACTCTGAAAAATTGTCAACCTATTTTAGGACGAGACAGGTATTCGACTCTAAAATGACCGGAACGGCTGAAGGCTACTCTGCTCCACTTCTGTCCTGAAAGATTTGAGAGAAAATTTGAGAGATTGAAGCACCTCTGTGTGAAGATGTAAAATAAACAATCGTTTTAAAAAATCCCACACAGGAGGTGCCTCAATGGGATATCAAGATAGTATGTTAGCACAAATTTTAAGATTAATCACCAAAGATGGGATAGAAGGAGCAATAAACAAGTATTTGGGTGATAAATGGGTAAAGAAATTTAATACAAAGAATCATTTAACAGTAATGCTGTACGGTCAAATAACGGGGAAAGATTCGCTGAGAGATATAGTGAGGGGACTAAAAGTACATAAGGGCCTGAAAAAGGTCAAAAAGAGGAAAAAAGAATACAGGCAAAGAAGAATGCGGATGCCCAAGGAAGGAATGCTTGTGCAGATGGACTCATCTTATCATCAATGGATAGAGGATATTCCTGAAAAATGGTATCTTATCGCAATGATTGATGATGCTTCAGGTAGAGTGTACTCTGCCAAATTCTTTGAAAAAGACACTACCTTCAATAACATGGAAGTGATAAAGAA
>Ga0190359_1002510_pt1 | contig 10884 bp, 9 predicted proteins | sample 48721823_MG_FD_161269 | JGI IMG/M metagenome (GOLD analysis project Ga0190359, IMG submission 161269) | Hydrothermal vent microbial mat bacterial communities from Southern Trench, Guaymas Basin, Mexico - 4872-18-2-3_MG | ecosystem: Environmental > Aquatic > Marine > Hydrothermal vents > Microbial...
CTATTTCTCTTAATTTAGCTTGAACTCTAGCATCATTAAGTAATTTCAGAAATATTTCAACACTTACACTGTTGTTTTTACCTACAGCCATATTACCTTCTGCGTTTTTTACTGGATTTCTCCATTTCGCGTTTTAACTTTTGTTGTTCTCTATTCCAAGAAGAGACCAAATAATTAATCTCTCCCCATGTAAGTCTACCTAAATTAAAAAAGTTATAGCCTTTCTCATGTAGGAATAGGGTCAGACCTGCTTCTTGTCTTTCAGACCTGACCCGTTTTAGTTTTTTGCAAACTCATCCTCTACCTCATTGAAAGCTTCTCGTCTAGATTTTCGCCTAACATCAATCCCACTTTCAAAGAGGATGGTATTCACAAGAGCGATTACCGCACCGGTTTTCATGAACTCCAAATCCTTTTTAGTATATTTCGGTTCATGACAATGCTTCAAAATAATTTGGGCGTCCAAGTCATTGCTGAAATCTTCATCAAATTTTTGCCTTTCTTCTACTGAAAGATTTTTTCGTCTTTCACCAAGAATGGCTACATCCGAGAAAAACTTCTTTAATTCTCCACGGGTCAACGGAGTTATAATAATTTTCTCGCCCTTCAAAGGAGCCTGTTCAAAATCGTTTTCATCAACCAAGATATCGACTTCTTTTGGTAACAATTCTCCTTTTTCATCTCTCTCAAAGAGAGTAACATTTTTCTTCAACACCATATATTCTCACCTTTAAAAGTTTATTTATCTTTCATAAAATTTAAAAAATAAAATAAAAAATAAAAATTTAGGCGTAACTTGATATATCATCTACAACATATATCTTTGCACCTTCAATCGCTAAGCCAATGTTTTCTGTCACTATATCTTCTGGCGCTCCTGGAATATTCATAGTATCAAACTTGGTTGGATACATAACTATTCTAAGCCAATTATCTGTGCTCAGCTTTGGGTCACTACCAATAGTTCCACTTCTTACAAAATCAAGAACTATTGTGTAATCGTTCAGTGTTCCTTGTGGTTCAGTTGCTCCGGTTGCTCCTAAGAACCTCTCATACATTGTCTTGTTATTAAAGTGTAAGCCAAGGTTTCCCTCATAATCTCTGCCTTTAACAATAAGACTTTTCAAACCCCTAAGTGTTTGTGTAGGAGCAGTGGTTCCACTAATATACCAGGTTGCTTCCAGATTGTTATTAACTGAAAAGTCAAAACTATTAACTTCTGCTATAGCTGATGTGCTTTCAATTGTATCATAAGCGCCAATCGTGCCTGTGGTTGCATACACCCATCCCTGATAAAACACGAATGGGTCATCGGTGTTCTCTGTTACTGATGTTGCGGCTGCTGTTGATATGGTTACTCCCTGAGCAATCCAATCACAACTAACCCTAACAGGTTCATCAACTGTTCCGGAAATACTTAAAGTATTAACCCTGCAACCGGTGTAAAGCCTCTTAAGGTTTTGTGTTCCTGCTCCTCCAACGTCCTCTTCATCAGTAAACTCTAATGTAAAGCTTGGGAATGCATCTGTCTGTGGAGAAGCGGCACTTCCCATAATGTGTAAATAAGAGTCTGCGCCGGTATGAAATTTCGGTCCTGAATCAACCGTGGTTGTGGTAGCGGTGTCTTCTCCGATAGCCATTCTTAAGAACGCACCATCTTGAAGCAAATATTCAAAACTACCAGAAACCTCGAATTTCCCAGGAATAATATTAGCGTAATCCCTAGTACCACCAAGAGTTCTTACCTTAATCAAATTATTAGTCTCTGTTGGATTAACAGATTGGACAATACCGATTGACGTATCTATAGCATCTGCTGAACCATAAACGTTTTCGCCACCATAATATAGACTTTGTTTGTATCCGCTTGTCGGCATTTTTATTTCACCCCTATCTTTATTGTATTTCTAATATTTTATTCACTCTGTCTTTCTCGTACTTTAATTCGTTTATTTCATCATCAGACAAGCCAAGCTCCCCCAACAACTCTATTTGTTTTTTCTTATTAAGAGCGTATAACTCATCTTTATCATATTTCTTTTCTTCGATTACTAGTTTTGGTTCAGACACTTTTGGTTCTTCCTTGCTTTCCTTTCCACCAACCAAAGAAAAGTTTGTATTATCATTAAGAATTTTTTTCGCTATTCTACTATCTAAGTTCTTAACTTCGTTTTTTTCCCATTTATCTATAACTACCTCGTAAGCTTTTATACGAATCGGGCTTCTATCCCCCTCATATTTTATTTTTACCATTTTATCTCAGCCTCTCATAATACTTTCTTTAATTCATCTATCACGAACTTTTCTGCGATTTTTCGTCCTGCTTCTGCTCCTTCTCTCATAAACTCGTAACCAGGCCACCACACACCATTTCTTAGCCTATGCCCTTTATCAACAAAGACAGCATAAGGTGCTTTTGCTCCTCCTGCAAAAACCACACCCCGTACTTCTGTTTGAGAAGTAAAAGGCATATCGTAACTAAAACTATCTATAATCATACTTGGTAACTTATCAGTCTTCCTCTTATCAAGATAAGCGGCGATGGCAGTCATCTTAACCACATTACCAATTTGTTCTGCGGCGCGAATCATAGCTTGTCTTATAAGCAAAGACTGTCCTGTTACTAGCGGCCCCTTCATGGTTATTTTAACTGGCATTTTAATTATTAAAGTACCAAACTCTAATAGTCACAGCACCAAAAAATAGTTGTGTTTCTGGGTCATACTCAACATTTGTAGTATTAATATGTTTATAACCACCGACACCGGCGTTATGAAGAGTGTTAAACTGTGCTTTCAGAGTTCCTTTTATTTGTCCTAAATAATATTCTGTTAATTGTTCGTTCTTATATTCAACACTATTAACAGTGATTTTGAAGCCGGCTTTATTATAAAACCATATGTTTAAGAATAATTGTTCGTGCTCCATGTAATTCGGTCCTATATCTATTGGTGTGGTAGGATTATCAACTTTCTTAATTTGAATACGCGGATATTGCGCACTTGCAAGCGGTTCATCAGTATAAATCCATGTTCTTGCAGAACCACCAGCCGTTACATACGGGTCCGTTAGGTTAGTCCTAAGATTATCCCTCACGATATTCATAGCGGTTATACTATCGATTTTTAAGCACCTTCCAACATCTTTTTAATATCTGGTTCCCATAAAACATGGGGATAATATTGTACTCTAAATCCTCCCTCTTGGCGGCTTAAAGCCCTTTAGAGACAGCCCCTCTTGGACTGCCGAATAGCGAAAACTCTCACCCAATATACAGTTATGTAACTTCTTATATATAAATATTTTGGTTCATTCGGTGAATTTTGGTTCTTCACCAAGCTTGGTACGTTTATCAACATCAATTATGAACGGTACCGCAACGGTTCGCTTAATCTCTTCGTCTGTTACACCAAGATTCTTCTGTAACTTCGTGCCTTTTTTAGGCGTTTTATTAGGATTTTTAAACTTCATTTTTAGTCCCACCCTGTGCTACCAATATAATTATTTCTATGATGATTCTGAATAACTCTTTTTCTGTTCACACCATAAATTGGGTCATAATTCTTTAAATCAGAACTGATTTGAACACCAATTCTATGAGCAAGCAAACGTTCAACATCTTCCAACTTCTTATTAATAGTCTCTAACTCTTTACTAGTGGTTCCTCCAGAAGTAAAGTCTAGTTGCTCTAAAAGGCGTTTACATGTTCTGTAAAGAGATAACTGATTATAAATCTTGGGCACATACTGTATTTCTACTTCACAAGTGGTATCCAAAGTAACGCCGCTAGAAGCCACCGGCAATATTTTAATCATGCCATAAGTATTATTGGCTTTGTAACCATCATCTAAATACAACTCTACTTTGGTTGTTGTACCATAAAAAACTCTGTCAACCCTATAAATATTTTCTTCGCCAACATAGTATTTGTCTTGAAGAGTGTCGTCTATTTTACCAATCGCGCTCACCGCAGACTGAACTGGTGTTCCACACTCTATGAATATGAGGTTATCAACGTCTGTAATAGCATCAAATATTTGGTCGTCAGTCCATCTTCCAATAGTATTAATGGTTCTTTTAACCTCATCAACGGTGCAGAGCCTGAGAAGTTCTTCTGCTGTGGTTGGGTCTGAATATTCAGACCAAACATCGTGTGTTCCATCATAGAATCTTACTCTATACCAATGTGTTCTGGCGCCGGTTAGGTCAGTATAACTAGTAGTATCCGCCGCCACTGTTCCAAGAACAGTATAAGTACCATAAAGTGTTTCAGACCTAGAAACTTCTGTGTAAATAATATCGGGGTCTGTTGGTGCCTTCCACGTAATTTTCTGCGCCGTCGCAATCACCTCAAAAGAGCATCCTTTTTAAATTTTTCGTTTATACATAGCATTATGAAACTTCTAATATAAATAATTTTCGGTTTAGTATGGGTCCCGCGGGTAAGGTCTGTGTTTGTAATTACGTTTTATCATTGGTTTCTCTACAGAATGTTTGGTTTCTCGTATAATCGGTGTTTCTCCTGGTTTAACATCTGTTATAGTTGGTTCGCCTACATCTGCACCGCTTGTCACTTCTTTGTCATAAGTAACTTCTACATAAATAGTTGCTATTCTTGGATTAGCGGACCTTGTAGGTATATGTGCCTTTAATCTTAACTCCAAGCCATCCAAATCACTCTTCGTCCATGTTCCTGTAAATTCGTGACTTCTCCATTCATGAGTGCTCCACAATGGGAAGGCTGGTAATGTTACATAATCTCCCCAAACACCCCCCATTTTTATCTTTACATCTACATATCCTCCAGGCAGTATGAAGCTTGTTCCGTAGAGATATACTTTTATAGAAGTAATGTTTGTTGCTCCGTCTATCGTATCAAATGTAAATGTTTCTTCCTCATTATCATTTAATGCCAACACATAATCCCATATATCTGGTGAATTATGGTCTTCATCCACCTTATCATAATGATACCCTGTATTTGGTCCGCCAACACCCCAGTCAACCGGAGTTCCATCTCCTGTCGGGACTAACTCTGTTGTTGTTGAAGATGTTGTTGTTCCACTAGGAATATCCTTAACATCTTCTATAGTTGGCTCACTTACGGAACGACTTACCTTCTTTAAATACGGTTTATTATAAACATAAGAAACATCTATTATCTCTGGCACCTCAGTAATAATGTCTTCTCTATATGTTCCTATCCACGCATCAATAGTGAATTGTGTTGTAGCAGTTGATTTTAAGAGTGCATCAATGGTAAAAGCAGACGTAGCAACAGTTGCTAAAAGAGCGTCAAGAGAGAATGTTACTAAACCAACACGTATAAGATAAGCGCCTAAAGTGAATTGCGATATACTAGTTTCTCTAAGTAAAGAGTCAAGTGTGAAAACACTTGTTTGTGTGTGTAACAATAAAGAGTCTAAAGTGAAGTCTTTAGTAAAGGTGCTCATTAATAAAGAATCCAGTGTAAAAGAACTTGTTTTGTTTTTCTCCATTAATAAGGTGTCTAGTGTGAAGGCTTTCTCCTGTGTTTTTAACAATAACGCGTCTATTGTTAATCCTTTAGCAACGACTTCTTCAATAATTGCGTCTAGAGTGAATGTCTTAGTAAGAGTAGTGACTAATAAGGCGCTGGCAGAGAAGGTTTTAGAATGTCTGTTAATTAATCTAGCATCTAAACCGAATTCTTTAGTGCTGGTTACTTTAATAAGGGAATCTAGGGAGAAAGTTTTTTGCACACCCTCTTTCTTGAGAATGGCGTCTAGAGTGAATTCTTTAGTAACTACACTGCCAATATGTGCGTCTAGTGTAAAAGTTGTTTCAGAGGTTTTTAGAAGTATAGCGTCTACACTGAAGCCTTTAACGTATCTATGTATTAATATTGAATCGATAGTGAACTCAGTTGTGTGTGTCCTTAATAAGACAGCGTCTAAATCAAATGGAGTTATCTTGGTTGATAATAGGAGTGCGTCTAATGTGAAACCGCCCTCAACATATTTTTCTATGATAGCGTCTAAAGTGAAAGTTTTTATTTGTTCTTTCTTGATAAGTATGGTGTCTAAAGTGAAGGTTTTAGTAAATCTATCTACTAATCTGGCATCTATAATGAATTCGGTTGTAACAACTGATGAAAGAAGAGCGTCTAATGTGAAAAGTTTTGTTAATCCCTTTTTAACAAGGACAGCGTCTAAAGTGAAAGGCAGGTATAACATACCACCAATAATAGCGTTGAGAGTGAACTCTGTTGTTAATTCTTTCGACAACAATGCGTCTAACGTAAATGTTTTTGTTTTTCTTTTTATAAGTCTTGCATCAATTGTGAACTGCTTTTCATATCTGTTTACTAAACGAGAATCAAGTGTGAACTCTGTTGTTAAACCAGGAACACTTAATAATGCGTCAATTGTGAATGACTCCTCAAAAACTGTTTTTATAATCGCGTCAATAGTGAATGTTTTGGTTTGAGTGGTTAAAAGCATGGCGTCTAATGTGGTAGTAACAGTTAAACTTGCAGATAATAATGAGTCAAGAACGAATGTTTCTTCATATCTTTTAATTAATCTTGCATCAATATCAAAAGTACTTGTTTTAGCGCTCATTAGCAAGGCGTCTAGAGAGAACTGAACTGTTTTCGTCACACTAATAAACGCGTCTAATGTGAAAGAAGTTGTCTTGCTTTTCTCTATTAATAAAGCGTCTAGTGTGAAAGAAGTTGTTGATTCTTTTAAAAGATGAGCGTCTAAAGTAAATTCTGAAAGAATCCGTCCATAATATGATTCACCATATCTTCCTGTTCCGTATAAGGCACTATAAATCGACATCTTGTTTTATCTAGAAATCCTTTCTTCACAAGACATCCTTCCTAACAGGAAGAAAAAATTTCTTTAGTTTATCCTATGTTTTGTTTATGTATATGTAACCATTACTATCTATGTGAACAATTCCTGTCGTGTTATGATTAAGATTGTCACAAACAATTGTTGCACTAATATTAACTAAATCAGTGCTTGTTCCGTTCTCAAAAGATAAGTTATAACCATTAATATCGCAATCACTCGTAATATTGCAGTGGTCAGGCATATTAATCCTCCAATTACTCGGCGGGCTCGGACAACTACAAGTATCAGACGGTGGGGCTCCTCCGCTTATGCTTATGTTAAGATGAGCGTTCTTAGTGTAATAAGAACTGTAAGTGTTACTTCCATCCAAATCTATAGCTCTACATCTTAAATCCCAATTATTTGTATTATTTATTGAACTCACATTCCAAGAGTAAGTTGTGCCGTTGGTATGATTACCAATATAACTCCAATCCTTTATTTCAGCATCCTCATTCCAAGAGCAATTAACTCTTGTACAATTAGTCTCACTACCATTATAAGTGCCACAAGGGTCGGGGGTACCACTACAACTATAACCACTCATCCTATAAGTAATATTAAACCAATCAATAGCGGCATCTCCCTCAAAACTCGAATGACCATAAGAATAAAACCGAATCCAACCAACCCCTGTAAGGTTTGAAGCATCAATACTGTGTTTTGTCCAAACAAGACCGTTATTACCATCAGGACCTGTCTGGGAATAACTTCCGAGCTGAACCCAGCTACCTGTGCTATTCTCTTGAACAATCATAGTCCCCAAATCACTGGTTCCATGCCTGTTAGTATAAAAAGTAACATTCTCCCCCTCTTGAGCATCCCAATCTATTGCCTGATTAAAAACAAGATACCAACTACTCGGACTACCATCACAATTACCATCAGTTGTTTCTATATAAACAAAATTATTCGTATTATCATCCGAGTCACCATTCTGCGGACCTGTTCCACTTGAAGGTGTTGAGCTACCATACTTAATATAAGCCGCACAGTCTCCTTGCTCAAGCCAATTACTACCATCTTGAAAATTATCACTATATAACTCTGCTGTTCTGCCAACACCCCAACTACAACCAGCATCATAATTACAAGCAGTCTCATTAGTATAAAAACTACAACTATAGGCTGTTCCGTTACAGAAATCAATATAAGTCCTATTACCTTTTTCAAGACTATAAGTTATAACATCATTGTCTGCGTCTGTGCTACCACTACAATTAAGAGTTAAGCTTTCATTAGTCCAAGTAATATTACAATCATTGCTTCCATTACATTGAATGGTTGTAGGTGTTGTAGCACTCTCTGTATAAGTAATATTAAGATAAGGTCTTAAAGAAGCTGTAGAATATTCTTTTGAATGAAAATAAGCCGAAGTAGCGGTAACTCCATCCATTTCATTTGTCCATTTAATACTCCAAGAATTAGAAATCTCATTATTAGTAGAATCCAAAACATCCCAAACATACCAAACATCACTTGCATTAACATCTTGACGGTCACTCTCCGTAAGATTACAATTAACACCATTATTAAAAGAAGAAGTTCCACATGGTTGATTATTCCAAGTGATAGTATCTTCTTGCCATATAGAAGCATTATATACTTTATGAATTGATACATTTGAATCATTATTATAACCCACACTTCCTGCTCTTAAATGCAATGTTGAAGATAAAACACAAGTTCCACTAACATTTATTATTGATGTATTAAATTTGATATAAGAACGGTATTGTGTTGAACTAGAAGAACCAATTTTCCTAACTCTTATACTGGTTTCATTCCCAAAATTACTTGCGGCAAATGCTCTTTTAACTGTAGAATCTCCAAGATTCTCAGTATCAGCATCCTGCAACTTAATGGTTGTGCTATTCTCTCCAAACTTAACAAACTCTCCTTCTAAAAAATTAACTTTTACTATTTTATCATACTCCTTAACAGGATTAACCGGAGAATTAAAAACAAGGTTTTCCTTGCTTTTCTCAACAGAGAACTTTTTCTTAACAAATTCTTGTTTTTCCTCATCAGAACTGATATTAATAATTGGTTTAATAATCTTTAAAGGAACGCTTTTTTTTTGAATCTTGTCTTTAATTTTGAGTTTTAATTTAACAGCAGTAAGGTTATAATCAACAACCTCAACCAGGTGATAACCGTCGCCTTCTACCACGAGCTTTAAAGGACTATTCTTAAGGCTCCTGGCTTTTTCAATCGGCTTACAAACACCATCAGTATCATTAGCATAAAAAGTTCTACCAATAACCCTATTACACTTATTATTAACACACTTAACTTGGCAGTTATCCTTCCAAACAACCTCTTTAACTTCTTCCTTAACACTAGCATTATTATAAGCATAAGCGAGGCTTCCGCCGAAATCAAACATCAAACTATGTTTGCCAGTAGTAAGAACATCAACTTCGAAATGGCTTTCAAAGAAACAATAATAGTCCTTGAACAGAACATACTCATCAGTAATAATTGATGGAAGAACAATATTATCTCCGCACCTCAAAGAAGTAAAATTAATATCCTCGCCAAAAAAAGTGCCATTAAAAGGAGTAACCTTCAAGTCTCCCTTACCAACAACAGTAAAATTAGTAGTCCAAGGGTCTCCCACGAAAGGATAACTTTGAATGTTGATTATGTGAATGAAGAATGATGTTCCAAACAAGATTCCTATGATAGATAATACTACTGAGATGCTCTTATGCTTCAAAACCCAGTTTTTCATCCAATCCCGTTTCATCATTCATTTATCCACAATTACCTATCTTACCACCATTATCAAAAACTATACAACGAACAGTAGAAATATTATAATTATTAAGGTTCATATTAGCAGGAATAATCTCATCAGCAGGATGGTCATGACCACCAGTGCAAATTTTTCCACTCGCACACTCGCCACTCCCATCATCATCAACCATGGTTTCAGTAATACAATCGGTACAACCACCATCAGCCACAGCATCAGCCAAAGTAAAGTCAAGCCTATCATCGTTTATTGTTCCAGCAGTAATATTCTCACCACTAATAGTTATTGTGCTTTTTGTATGACTATGACTATCATCATCAACGGTAGGATTGCTTCCCGTTCCTCCGAGGTCACCACCCCAAGAAACATCACTTGCTAAGAAATCAGAAGCATTACCATCATATAATATTTCACTACAACTCTGAGCAACACTACAATTACCTATGGTTGTGTCAATACTACTAATATTAATCTCGTTACCACCACTAATACTAATATTATCACCGCTGAAACTAAGAGTCTGACTGTCAGTATTATCAAGATAAGTATTATCAGCAAAAGTTTTGTTAAGCAAAGTTGCATCACTTATCTGGTTGTCAAGCTCAGAGAAAGTATCAAGCTCACTCTCATACAAGATATTAGGACAACTCTGGTCAACACTGCAATTACCAATAGTAGTATCAACCGTGTAATTCCAACTACTATTAAAAGACCTGATAGTGCTGTTAAGCTTGGACTCGTTAAAAAAGAGTGTTGAACCACTAAGATAAAGATAGACATTATTAATACTGGTAATTAACTTGTTCTGTATATTACTCCAATTAATTTTTCCCAGGAACCAGCTGTTCGTATTCGTAAAGTTATAATCCCCCTGGTTCCAATTCTGCGTCAAACCATCATAAGACAAGTAATTAGTTAAATCCTGAACAGCACCATGAGTTACCACACCGCCTCTTATATCAATCCAGCCGTCATCCCAAGTATTAGCGTCTCTCAAACCACAGTAAACATAAGTCGGAACAGCCAAGTACTCGTGCTCGGAAGGCAAGGTATAAGAGATGGGATTATCAACTATGTCTAAACATTCACCAACATTATTATAAGTCGGGTCTGATGTCAAAGGAGCAAGCTGATACAATTGTGTTGTGCTATCCTTCCCAATAGTATAAATAACATATCTTCTATACTTATTAGTAGGACACTGTATTAAGTCAGTGGTATCATCACAATGAGTCAAATTAA
>Ga0190359_1002511_pt1 | contig 10881 bp, 15 predicted proteins | sample 48721823_MG_FD_161269 | JGI IMG/M metagenome (GOLD analysis project Ga0190359, IMG submission 161269) | Hydrothermal vent microbial mat bacterial communities from Southern Trench, Guaymas Basin, Mexico - 4872-18-2-3_MG | ecosystem: Environmental > Aquatic > Marine > Hydrothermal vents >...
AAAAAGGCACTTATTTGGACAGCTTCTGGTTGAATGTGAGAGGAACGCTTATCGCTACATATAAGAACTCTTTATTCTTTAGAGAATACAATGAGGAAGGAACTGTGGATGTGGTCAAATATCAGGTGGAGGATGAGTAAAGACCAGGTTTTATTATTCTCTGGTTTGATATGCCCAGCTCTTTTAATTAGTATCTATTTGAAGGGGTGAGAGATGAAAAAGAAAACCGTTTTTTAGACAGCTGTTCTTTCTCTAATTCTTTTAACTTTTGGCCAGGAAATACAGGAGGATTAACCACAAGCCAAAGGACTATAAGTCGGACGGGAAGTTCAAGAAGATCAAGGCAAAAATCAAAGGGAAAAACTACAGGGTGCTGCACAGGGCGGGATACATCGAGGATTGATGAGAAAAACTCGAGCTGGAGCCATCTCATCGAGAATGAACTAAAAGTCGACCAAGAAATCATGAGCCGAACACAATCGTATGCCATCCTTGGTGATTTGATCTCTACTCTTTTCAAGAGATATCTGGCTCGCTTTCACGTCAGGAAAACGTTGTTTCAAATAACGCAGTGCCGGATTAACATCTCTCCCTGATAATTTACACTCAATAAAATGAACGGGCTTTCTGTCTTTGATGATAACAAAGTCAACCTCACGTTTGTCTACATCTCTGAAGTAGCGGAGCTCCATGTTGAATCCCTGGGTATCCTGAATAAAGTAGCACCATTTTAAAAGATGGCAGGCTACCATGTTTTCAAACCGGCTCCCTTCATCTTCAATAAGATTCCAATCCATATGATAGTGCTTGGCTTCTTTTTTAACCGCCCGGATTTTTGGGGCACCAAAGGGATAAATGCGGAAGGTCATGTACAGGTTTTCCAGCATTGTCATCCAGCGGGATACGGACTGGTGTGAGACCTGCAGGTCTTCGCGTAAAGCATTAAGGGAAAGCGGGGAACCAACAAGTTCAGGGAGACGGTAAACCATCTTCTCTATGGCGTCTATATTTTGGACTTGTTCCAAGTCTCTCAAATCTTCACGGACCATATGGAACCTGTATTCACGGCTCCATCTCCGGGATTCCTTCTCAGAGGCTTTTAAGAAAGGCTCTGGGAACCCCCCGTACTTAAACAGATCTTTTAATGTTGTGAAAGGCGCCCCCCTCAATTCAGAAAGAGTGAACGGAAATAAATGGTAATAATGATATCTTCCCTGAAGAGAATCACCGCCCCTGCGGTAATAATCAAGACGGGCGCTTCCTGTAACTAAAATATACAGCTCCTCTCCCCGTTTATCGTACAATCCTTTCACGACTCGTCTCCAATCTGAATACTTATGAATTTCATCCAAAACCAACAATCCTTGACCAGTTGGGAAGGTTTCTTTCATAATTTGTTCTCTGTCTATAAGGGCATCCCAGTTCATGTACCACTTTTTTAAATCTTGTTGGGAATTCTTGAGAAAATGTTTAGCCAGGCTTGTTTTCCCTGCTTGTCGAGGACCTCCGATGAAGACCATTTTTTCTTTTAAATCTTTAAGAACCGGTTTTTCTATGTAACGATTTACGAACATTTTTATCCCCGTTGTAAAGTACAAGCGAGTAATTTATGATATATCTTAATTTACTCGCATTATATAAACTTGTCAAGGTTTTTTCTGAGAGATTGAAATCTTCCTTCCAAACCCATGACCTATTAAGCTTATTTTATTTTCAATTCCGATTATATTGAAACCAATTTTCCGGTCGGGCCCTATCCATTTGTATCTCATTTAAAAATTGAAGAGCTGCTGGCAGAGAAAGCAAGAGCCATTTTAACAAGAAGCCGGGGGAGGGATCTTTTTGATATCTGGTTTTTATTCTTAAAAAAAGCACCTCTTGATTGGAAATTAGTAAACAATAAAATGGCTTTTTATAAAAAGAAAACGGGCAAAGCAGAGTTAATTGAGGCTGTTGAAGAGTTTGATCCGGATGAAATTAAAAATGATCTGACAAGATTCTTGCCTACCAGTCACCGCCACCTGGTCAATGAGATAAAGGCGTTGACATTAAAAAAATTAAAAGAAAATTCATTCGGATGAAAAGAGCCATTTCTTATACTTCCCTATGCTCTGTTCTTGCAATGATCTCGTTCTGAAGGTCTTCATTCAGGTCGCAGAAATAATCGCTGTATCCGGCCACACGGACGATGAGGTTTTTGTATTCTCTGTTTGACATGCTTTGCTCCTTGAATTAAACTTCATAAGTAAGGGGTTAGAGATGAAAAAGAAAACCATATTCATTCTTTTGTGCTTTTTTCTGCTTTTTACATCACACATTTTAAGCCAGGAAACACTTCCTGATAACTCAAACGATGCAGAGTTAGAAACCATATTGGAAAAATGTGCGGACTATTGTGAGAAGATAAGAAGCCTGGCCCTTTATTTTGTGTTCAAAGAAAAGATCGTTGAACATCAATATGCTGAAATGCCAAGGGAAAAAAAAGATAGAGTCATTCGTCATGGATTGGGAGACGGCCCTCGCAAAATAACAATAAGGTTAAATCATTTTAGAGACGTATATCGCTATGTGTATGACTACCAGCTCATATGCAAACTATATACCAACAAAGTGATGGAAAAAAGGATCCTTCTCAGCGAAAACTATGAGAAAAAGCATGAAAAAAACTCAGAGCTTAAAACAAGATTCCACCACTCCCAACTTCTCTTAGCGCCTATAGCTTTTTTCGGAAGGTCCCATCAGGCTGATTATGACTATAACATTATTGGAAGAGAAAAACACTATGTGGATGAAGAGATCGTCATTGAAGCCATTCCCAAGTCCCATGCCAAGGAAAACAGGATGCACGGGAAAGCCTGGATAAGTGTAAGTGAAGATAACTTCAGCATCACCAAGATCGAGTGGACATCTGATTCAGTTGAAAATATGGATGCCATTGAGATTGAAGCAAGGTTCCTCCAGGCACGGCCTGAAATCAAATGCTCTGTGGAATTCAAGCACAGGATCAAAGATATAAGATTTCCCAATAAATACTCACTCATTGAGGCTTACTATCACAACAACAGAAAGCTTTACAACCGGACCGAGATCACGGTTCGATATGAAGATTACCGGTTTTTCTCTGTAAGCACAGAGGTCAAAGGGGACGGTGCTTATCAGTGAGGGAGAGGAAAGATTGGAAAAATTACAGGGTGCTGCACAGAGCCGGCTACATTGCGGATTGATAGGAATTGCAGTTTTTTTATTGAACCAAGAAGAATAGAGATGAGAAAAAGACACTTTATTTCCGTTTTATTTATTTTTCTTCTCATTTTGAATTTTCCTCTTTTTGCTGGATACGAAGACCTCAACATCAATATCAAAGTCAGCCTTTTTAAAGGCATATGGGATGAGAGTCAAAAAGGGATTGAAAAAATTTTCATCATGACTTCCTCCTACTATCCGGAGATGGCTCATTTAAAGGACAAAGCCCTTGGCCCGGAACAAGAATACATTTCCGCTCTTATGGAGACATTGGTTGAGACCATGGACCTTCAGGGGATTGAAGAATTGGGATTATTAAAAGACTACTATTGGCATGTCACAGAGACGAGCTTTAAAGCAACCATATGGCGCAGAGAAGCTGCTTTCCAGTTCATTCTCATTCCCACGCGGCTTTCTCCTCAAAAATTCAGCCTTATAACAATTGTGGAAAAAACCAAAGAAGATGCTGTGGCTCAATACAGAGAGGCTCAGGAAAAAAAGTCTAAGGCAGAATTGAGTAAATGGGATGAACTGGATGCCAGCTTTACGGCCAGCATAAAAGGACATACGGAAAGGATCTTGGAGAGAGAGATAATCCTTCAAGTCGGAGAACCTGTGCTAGTGGGGATTCCTTATAAAGATACGGCATATTTCATATCCATTTTGATCCCGGGCTTAGAAAACCCTAATCCAATCCATAAGGTCACACCTGTTTATCCTGAAGAGCTTAAAGAAGAAGGAATAGGAGGAGAGGTTCAGCTCAAAGTGAAAGTGAATGCCTGGGGAGAAGTATGGAAAGTTGAGGTCACAGAATCACTTCATCCTTATCTGGATCATGCAGCGGTCATGGCTTTAAAGAAGTGGAAGTTTGAGCCATTTTTCCTGGGGGGAAGGCCTGTGCCTGCAGAATTTATCTATAAAGTGAATTTCAATCCGGAAGCAGAGGCGCAGAGAGAGGCGAGAATTAGGGAAGCTTTAAAAAGACCAGAGAGCTACAGCCAGGAGCTTGTGACCATTCTTCATGAATGCGCAGATTACTGCCAAAAACTGGATAAGGCAGCTCTTGATTTTATCTGTCAAGAGAAAATACATGATATTTACTACGGCCCTGATCCTAAAAGAAGTGGATACACAAGTTTGTTTGGAAAGAGAACTCTCTCTATTAACGGTAGAATTGCTGCGGGTCCACCACAGGTGTTTAAACCCTTTTGGGGTGTTTGGAAAATTGAGAGGAATCAATATTTAAGTGACTATCTTCTTGTAAAAAAAGGTCAGGAAATAAAAGAAAAAAGAGTCCTTCTTAAGGAAAACAGCCGACAGGTTCCGGCCCAAAAGGAGTATCTTAAGAACCCACGGTTTTCCGGGCTCAAACCTTTTCTGGCCCCTGGAAAAGTACTGGGGCAAGACCGTCAGGAACTTTTTTCTTTCAGCATTCTAAAAGATAGGGAAAATCTCTATGAAATCGAAGCAGTGCCTATCTCCAGATATGCGGGAGGCATCGAGTATGCCAGAATATGGGTGGATAGACAGGGTTTTCAGGTTCTAAGAATGGAAGTCAAAGGAATTCCTCTTGAGGGCTATAATGAGGTTCTTGAGGAGACTACCGAGCATAATGTAAAGCCTGAGTTTATCACCACTTATTCTTATAAAATGGAAAAAGAGGGGCTTCTGTTTCCTGATAAGGTTAAAGTTTTGGTTAGATATCCCTCGCATCCAGACGAGACTATCTTCTATAAAACCAAGATAAAGACCAATATAAACTATGATGACTACCAATTTTTCTCTGTCAAGACAGAATCTGATTTTGATAAAAAATAATATAGATTTTGGAAAAAATCAAAATATAGCAATCTAAAAAAGAGGAGATCAATGGGCAAGAAAAGATTGCTTATCCTTTTTGTTGTTTGTCTAATAGCTTTTATTTTAATTGCGTCAGGACCGTCTCCTCAGAAAATTGAAACAAAAGACGGTGTGCGCATTGTACATAATAAAGAGAAAGGGATATGGGGAGACCATCCCCGCCTCTCTTTAAAGCTGGTGCGCAGTGTGGGCGGTTTGGATGCCACAGACGAGCACCAGATATTCACAAGGCCCAATGCCGTGGCACTGGATGAAGACAGCTTTCTTTATGTTTCGGATTTTAGAGAAGCCCATATAAGAAAGTTTGACCCGGGAAACAACTTCCTCACTCAAATCGGAAGCAGAGGCCAGGGGCCGGGAGAATTGATGTATCTATCAAGTTTTGATCTGGATGCACAGAGACGTATTTATGTAAACGGCCAGTTGAAATGTAAAATATTTTCTCCTCAGGGAAAAGAGTTAAAATACTTTACTTTGCCAAGTTATTCTACTAATGGAGATATCCGGGTTCTTACATCAGGAGAGATTGCTGTGGGCGGTTGGATTCAAATGGCCTGGCCAGGCCAGGAATTTAAAGATACCCATCTGATAAAGATTTTTGATGTGGAAGGAAACCTCCAAAAACAAATCGGGGATATCCATGATTACGGAAAATATCCTCTTAACAGTTACGGCAACCGGTTTCGTTTTGATGTGGATAAAAGCGGGCATTTTGTGGTCTCTTTTCTCTACCAGAACCGGATTGAAAAATACTCTCCTGAAAGAGATTTGATATGGAAGGCTGACCGTGTTCTTCCTTACAGCACCAAGCCTCTCTCCGAAGGATTTATGACATCCGGAGAGCGCGGAAGAGGCATTCAAGCCCCGGATATGAATTGGGTGTCCTTTGGTGTTGCTTCGGATGGGAAACAAAGGATTTGGGTCATCACAGTGGCGGATGAGCTGAGTAACAAGAATATAGAAAAAGATATGTACAATTCCGATATGTATAAACTGGAGGTGTTTGATGCAGACGGTTTGCTCCTTCAGGAAATTCCTCTAAGCTACTCCTGTCACGGCATCCGGGCCTATGGAGATCAGCTTCTGCTCTTGGATTACGGTGAGAGCAAGGTCTACCAGTATGAGATTGTTTATCAGAATAACGAATTTTGAGGTCATTCCTTTTTTCATTACAGATCAATTGCTAACTGTAACATTTAAACAAAATTGGTTTTCTTTTTGATATAAGTGACTGAAAATAATTTTGTTAAGTGTCATCCAAGTGTAACCTTTTATCTGGCTCATCGATTTTTTCTGTTTCTTAATAATCCCTTTTAAATCAGCCACTTAACCCCTCACCTCCTAATTGGCATATTTTTTGCTTAATGACTAATGAAAATATATTTAATGGGGAGTGAAAGATGGAAGCATCAACATCTTTACAAAGAAATATCGATTCATTCAAAAATTATCTTTTAAACATTTGGGGGAATGAAAAACCTCTGTGCAAATTATTCACTACAGAGAAAAATAATTACTTATATGATACAGGAACCAACAAGATAGTGAAACATGAAAATCCGGAGTTCGAATTATTGAATGACCTTATGATTATGGATGTCAATGATGCGTCGGATTCTATTTCAATGAAAACCTTTTCATCTCTGGAGCAGGCGATGGAGAAAGAGAATATTTTAAAAATAACAAAGATTGATGGTTTTGAGATTCTTAATCCAAGAGTTCCCCCAAAAAATAAGCCAAAAAAGGCGTAACTTATTATATTTCTGATAATTACGCATTTTCACAAGTGGAAGTACAAAAAAATGGGGGAACTTTGTTGTATTTTTTGGTTAAAATGGGGCCTCGGATGGCTCAGCTTAAAAGCTTTCCATAAATTAGAATCCTTGAGGAGGCCCCAAATGGATTATGCCAGAATTGCTTCAAAATTGCGAGAGAAAATTATTAAATTTTTGGGGGAACTCCTGATGTTAATAATATTGCAATTACTTAACAATTATGTTAAGTTAATGCTATGCGATGGAAAGATTTATTGACTAAATTTGCGGAAAGACCGCTTTTTAATTCTTCGATGTTGAAGATTTTCCCTGATGATCCCCATCATATACAGGTTCAGCTTTCAAGATGGGTTGATGCGGGCAAACTCTCACAAATAAGAAAAGGATGGTATCTCATTGAAAAACCGTATCGGTTGAAGGAGGTCCCATCCCCTGTTATCGCTAACACGGTGGTCCACCCTTCCTACCTATCATTGGAATGGGCGCTTCAATATCACGGAATGATTCCCGAACATGTTTTCAATCCCACCTCTATCACCACTAACCGGGGGATTCGATTTAGTGTGCAGAAGACTCTCTTCATTTATCATCATGTCCAGCCCTCTTTTTTTACAGGTTACATGCAAACAGCGTATAATGGCCATTCCTTTTATATCGCTTCTCCTGAAAAAGCTCTTTTAGATAAAATTTATATTTTTCTCCAAAGAAACGAATTTTCATTGGATTGGCTAAAGGAACTGCGGCTCCAAAACCTGGACCCATTCGATTTCGATAGATTCCGATCTTATGTGAGCAGGACCAAAAAAAGGGGATTGGCTCATGCTGTAAATAAAAGCATCCAATACCTTAAAGGAGAACTCGAATGAAGGAAATCGCGCTTCAAACCGCCAGACGAGCCGGGGAGCAGAAACTCAATATTTTAAGAGAGTATCTGCAGAATTATATGCTTTTTTTGGCTCAAAAAACAGAAATGAACTTGCATCTTTTTTTTGTGGGAGGGACTGCCCTGCGCTTTCTTTATGGAATCCGGAGATATTCCGAAGATTTGGATTTTTCTGCTGGAAAGTCCTGGGAACCATCGAAAATCTCCTTTTACGCCGATAAAATGGTCAAAGATTTGGAAAAAGCTGGATATTCCTTTTCTCTTCACCTTAAAGAAGAAAAAACAGTCCAGAGGATGAGTTTTCGTTTTCATGACCTTTTATACGAAATCGAATGGACTTCTCAAAAAAAACAGAAATTACCTATCAATATAGAGATTGATGTGAATCCTCCGGCGGGATGGATTGGGGAAAAAAGTATTGTGGATGTCCATTTGCCCACGCTGGTCCAGCATTATGATAAATCCTCACTTTTGGCAGCCAAACTGGCAGCACTTCTAATCCGGCCTTATACCAAAGGCCGTGATGTTTATGACATTTTCTGGTTTCGAACCAAATGGAAAGAGATTTTGCCCAATTTTAAATTATTGAACAATGCCATAGCTCAAAAAAAAGAAGATTTCAAACGGTTAAACAGGAACAATTGGCTCGAGACGATTCAACATAAAATACAAACTTTGAAATGGAAAGAGATTGAAAACGATGTAAGCCCTTTTTTGGAATTCGAGGATCAAAAGCTGGCCTTCACACAGGATAACTTTTTTCGGTTGTTATCTTGTCAAAATGAAAGTCATAAATAGAACCGTTTCCTTTTATTTTATGTTTTTCATATACTTGTCAAACCATTCCACCCACCGGGCCCAGAGGTCCATGTAGGTCTCGATGCACCGGGGACCGTGGGATTCGTAAGGGTAGATGTAGAGCACCGCTTCTTTTCCCAAACCCGTGAGAACCTGGATCATTCGTTCGGACTGGATGAGAAAGGTCCCTGAATTGTTGTCTGCGGCTCAATGATACATCAGCATGGGAGTGTTGATGTGATCGGCTTCAAAAAAGGGCGACAACTGAACGCTGTAATTTACGCTGTGATTATTGTGTTTACAATCCTCGTGTTTATGACAAAAGGAATCATGGTAACAGAGATATGACCATCCCGGTGGCTTATAAATCAATTGACTATTTAGCTGAACACAGCAAAGCAATTGAAAGCGTTTCTGTAGGTTTTTACGGAGGAAAACCATTATTGAGATTTCCTTTTATAAAATCCTGTGTGAATTATGCCAAGCAAAGAATATATGGGAATGAAGTTCGATTTAGCTTTACCACAAATGCAACTTTAATAACTTCTAAAATGGCAAAATATTGTTATAAAAACGTGTCACTTATAGAGGACATATGACTTTTATTAATGGGATGAGGGGAGATTCCCTGGTGAGTGAGAGGTTGGAGAAAAAATCATTAAGCAGAAAGAGAGAAATCCTCTCTCTCAACAAGTCGCTCGTCTAGAGAAAGAAAATCAACGTCTCAAAGAGAAACTCACAAAGGCCGAAGCCATCATTGATGTTCAAAAAAAAATTTAAGACATCCTGGGGATATCTCAAAATCAAGAAGACGGGAGCAAATCATGAATGCGGCCGCCATTTTAAGCCACGATGTGGGCAAAAAGGCCGCCTGTAAGGTGCTGGATATACCGAGAGCATCCTTTTATCGCCATATGAGTAACAAGCCCCAGGTAATTCAACCACGGCCGGCTTCTCCTCTGGCGCTCACAGGGGAAGAAAAAAAGAGGGTAATCGAACTCCTTCATTCAGAAAGATTCCAGGACAAGGCTCCTCATCAAATCTATGCCGCTCTCCTGGATGAAGGCGACTATTATTGTTCCATCCGGACAATGTATCGCATCCTCAAGGAGGTTCATGGAAGAGTTAAAGAACGAAGGCGTCATGTTCAGCGCCCCAAATATTCCAAACCCGAGTTACTGGCGACCCAGCCCAATGAAATTTGGTCCTGGGATATTACAAGGTTGAAAGGGCCGGTCAAACGGACTTACTTTTATCTTTTTACTATTTCCAGAAGGGCAAAATAGCGAATAAGATATCCTTAGAATAATTATAAAAAGGAGATCACTCTTGAAATATCTTTGGATTTTTGAGTATTTGAGAAATTCAAGTCGTCTTTCTTATGTGCAGGATTTAAGTAAGCAAAAGTTTTAAATTGTTCTTGACAATAGTACCAATAATGGTATCATAATTATGGTTAAAATAAGAAAGATCCTTATCAAAATAAGGAAAAATCCAAAGAATGTCCGTTTTAAGGACTTGTGTAAGGTGTGTGATTATTACTTCGGATCACCTCGGCAATGTGGGAGCAGTCATAGAATTTATAAGACACCATGGCCTGGAGATCCAAGAATTAATATTCAAAACAAAAATGGAAAATCCAAAGTTTATCAAGTGAAACAAGTGCTAAAGGCTGTTGATAAATTGGAGAATGAAGATGACAAATCTAGGTGATAAATATACTTATAGGGTTTTGTGGTCTGATGAAGATAAGGAATATGTCGGATTGTGCACTGAATTTCCCAGTTTGAGTTGGCTCTCCCCCACTCCAGAGGCGGCTCTCAAAGGAGTCAGAAAAATGGTAAAAGAAGTGCTTAAAGATATGAACGATCGTGGAGAATCTCCGCCAGAGGCTCTCTCCAGCCGAAAGTTTAGCGGTAAATTTGTGGTGAGAATTCCACCTGAACTTCATCGTAATTTAGCTATTGAGGCCCAAGAACAAGGAATCAGTCTCAACCGGCTGGTCAATGCAAAACTGCACATGTAATGGATTTTTGTGTCTAGTTTTTTCCAGATTGAATAAAATGGTTTAGAAAGGCGATTTTGTGATCGTTAGAAGCGAATTTAGAAGCGGGACGGGCCCGGGAATCTTCAATCCTATCAATAACATAACCCCACTTTTCCACAACCTCACACCCTGAAGCGTCCCCATTTTTAGGGGTAGAACCAGTTGCTAATTGAGAATCAAAAAATGTTATCATTAATGAGAAATAAAGATAAGAAATTCGTTTTTTTGTTGCTGCAGATTTTCCCTCCTGATTGACGTCAAGAAAAAATTCCCTC
>Ga0190359_1002512_pt1 | contig 10874 bp, 9 predicted proteins | sample 48721823_MG_FD_161269 | JGI IMG/M metagenome (GOLD analysis project Ga0190359, IMG submission 161269) | Hydrothermal vent microbial mat bacterial communities from Southern Trench, Guaymas Basin, Mexico - 4872-18-2-3_MG | ecosystem: Environmental > Aquatic > Marine > Hydrothermal vents > Microbial...
TTTTCCGTCAACAGCCAAAAATGGTGCAATTTCCCGAATTGTTTGCGGACTTGATGCTGGAACATTTATAACTACCTCTCGTAATGATGTAGATTATATTGTTACTGAATATGGTGTAGCGCAGCTAAAAAATAAGACTGTTAAAGAAAGGGCAAAAGCATTAATAAAAATAGCTCATCCTAAATTTAGGGCAAAATTAGAAAGCGAAGCTAAGAAGTTAAATCTAATCTAATTCAGTTAATAATTACTTAACAGAGATATTAAAATAAATAGAGATTTTGAATATTTTACAAACAAAGGGGAGAGAATTTACAAGTGAGAAAGGTGGTTATAGCTAGTATAGAGTACGAATCCCTATAGGAAAATATTGTAGAGATTTACGAGAAGTTCCGGTATATAAGCTTGCTGCACTAACTTTCAGCAGCTACCGTAACTATGAGATTGGCAACTTCACTTTATGGAATGAAGAGAAGAGGAGTTAAATATGGATTAGAAACTATCTGTGGGGCGGGTGGGGCCAAGCAATAACTGTTATAGGAGAAAGGAAATTATAGAATAAGAAAATAGAAAGGATTAAGTTCTTGAGAATAAAAAAGGAGGGATAACAATGTGATATGAAAGAAAATATTAGGATACAAAAAGAGAAAATTATAGAATTAGTATAATCAAAATTTAAAATTCTTCGTATTCCTATGAATAACGAAGATAAATAAAGAAAAAATATTAAAGAAAGAGATAGGAGGTAAATTAACTTATGAAATTAATTAAAAATTTAGCTTTAATTATGCTTGTTGTTTTAATTTTTGGAAGCTTTCTAACAGAAGAGACGAAAGCTGAGATTAATAAAGAAGAAATAGTGATTGGTGTTATTGGTGCTCATTCCGGTCCTTGGCAAATACTTGGATTTGCACAAAAAATAGGGGTCGAATTAGCGAAAAGCGATCTTGCTAAAAAGGGTGGTATTGGTGGCATTCCAGTTAAGATTGTTTATAGAGATGATGAAGGCGATCCCACAAAAAGCTTAAATGCAGTTAAAGAATTAATTACTCAAGAGAATATGGATCTTTTAATTGGGACTACTAATAGTACATGTGCTTTTGCAATTAGCCCTTATCTTATTCAACATAAAAAATTAATTTTTAATGGTGGATGCACTGGCTCAGGCATAGCTAATCCGGAAAAATACCCTTATACTTTTAGAGTTATGCTTACCAACGAAATTCAAGCAAAATATATTGCAAATTATATAAAAGAAAACAAAGAATATTCTAAAATTGCTCTCGTTAATGATACAGGTGCTGTGGGCATGACCGCAAGAGAAGAATTAAAAAAATTGTTACCCAGCGAAAAAATTGTTGCTGATATCACATTTAATAGTGGGGAAGTTGATTTGTTAAATGTTGCTCAGAAGATAAAGAAATCTGGAGCTGAAGTTATAATATGCTCTTCTAATGGACAGGACGCTGCTCATGTAATTAAAGCTTTAGAAAAGGTTCAGTATCTACCTCCCAAAGTAGATTTCGTTGCCTTTACTGGGGTATTAATTAAAACTTTTGCTGATATTGCAGGTGAAGCGGGGAAATATGTGGTAGGCGTTAATCCACAATGTGCTACATGGAGTAAATTACAACCTGATGGTAACCCAAGAATGCTAGAATATGCAAAAAGAGCTTATAGCTTATGTAAAAATCAAGGTGAGAAAGATATGTTAATCATGCCTACTTCAGCCAATTGGTATGACTGTGTAATGATGGCTGCAAAGGCTATTGAAGATACAAATAGTGTAGATGGAGATATTTTAAAGAAATATCTTGAAACTGATTTTAGATATGCAAGTGTTAGCGGGCATGAGTACACATTTAGTCCTAGTAATCACGAAGCAATAAAATATGATATGTTAACCTTATCTCCTGCCATAGGTGAAATAAGGCACAATTTTATGCTTGAGGATGTTGTTATCAATAGTAAGTGAGGAGGAATTTTTTGAAAATATATAATTTCCAACAGATACAGAGCATCCAATTGTATCTGTTGGAAATTATTAAAAGTTATTTTAATTAGGTTATATAGGAGGTAGGTTTTTTTAATGATTGCAGCTCTCCAGACCGGATTGACCATGGGGTCAATTTATGCATTATTAGCATTAGCCATAAATATAATATATTCAATAACAGATATTATCAATTTTGCTCATGGCGACGTAGTTATGCTTGGTGCTATGATAGGTTTTTCCTTAATAATGCGCAATAATGTGCCATATTTATATGGTGCTATATTTGTAGCAAGCATAGTAGGCATGCTAGTTTTACTAATGTATTTTATATGTATAAAACCTTTAGGAAAGAGACTCCATACTTCATTTGGGTGGATTATGACAACTGTTGGGGCTGGAATAATAATACAAAATTTTGCAATGATAAAATGGGGTTCTGCTCCACAGGCTTTTGTTCCACTAGGAGGAAATGAACTCTTTGAGTTTGCTGGCATTAAAATATTACCACATGAAATATGGGTGGTGGTAATTACTTTGCTAATTGCAATACTTTTTTCATTAATGATGAACAAGAGTGTATTAGGGCAAGCTATAAGAGCAATACAATTTAGTCAGGAACTAACAAAATTAATGGGTATAAGTGCCGAAAAAATTGTTTTATTTTGTTTTTTTATTACTGGTGTTGTTGGTGGTATTGCCGGAATGCTTGTAGCTCCAATTACATTCGTATATCCTACCTTAGCTATTAGTTTAGGACTTAAAGCATTTGGGGCAGCAGTAATTGGTGGATTGGGTAATTATAATGGAGCTTTTATTGGAGGTATTTTATTAGGAGTTATCGAAGCATTCTCATTAGGAGTAATTGGTATTTCTGCTGGTTATAGAGATATAATTGCTTTTTCTCTTATGATTATAGTTATTGTCTTAAAACCTGAGGGATTATTGGGGGTCAAACGTATTGAGAAAGTTTAAGTTTTCAAATAATAATAAAAGTACAATAATAATATTATGTATTTTATTCTTATTCGTATTAATAATTCCTTTATTATTTAATGCTTATTGGTTAAGAATATTTACTTTAACATTAATTTATTTAATTGTAAGCATAGGTTTAAATGTATTAACTGGATATACTGGACAATTTTCATTAGGACATGCTGGTTTCTTTGCAGTAGGGGCTTATACATCAGCTATTTTATACTCTAAATGTGGAATCTCTTTTTGGGTTGTATTACCAATAAGTATTATTGCCGGTATCATGTTTGGTTTAATAGTTGGTTTTCCCGCCCAAAGAGCTAAAGGACATATGTTAGCTTTGTTGACTGCCGGATTTGGGGTGATTATTCAAACACTTATACGCGAATGGCACACATTAACTGGAGGACCAATAGGTTTAGCTGTAAATTTTATTAAAATTGGTAATTATACCTTTAATGATGTCGGTAACTATTATTTGATTTTATTCATATGTATAATAATTTTGTGGATTACAAAAAATCTTATATATAGTAAATTTGGCAGAGCTTTTCAATCTTTGAGAGACAACTCATTAGCAGCTGAATGTATGGGGGTTAATAAATTAACTTACTCTTTACTTTCTTTTGTATATAGTGCAGCATTAGCGTCTTTAGCCGGTTGTTTATTTACTTTTTTTCAAGGATATATTAGCCCTGAAATATTCGGTTTTTCATTATCAGTATTTTTTTTAACTACAGTAATTGTTGGGGGTATTGGAACTTTGCTTGGGCCAATTATAGGCACAATTATAATGACAATACTTCCAGAATCAATATCATTTTTATCTAGCTATAAACTTATTCTTTATGGAAGCATTATGATTTTAGTTGTTTTACTTTTTCCTCAGGGCATTGTGGGTCAATTAAAATCAAAATTGTCTCTATTTTGTTTCGAATTAGATAAGCCAAAAGGAATTTCTCCCAATGGTATTAAGCAAAAAGTAAAAAATAATTCCGAAGTATTAGTAAAAATTGATGATGTGGATAAAAAATTTGGTGGTCTATATGCACTTAAAGGTGTTTCTATAAATATTCTCTCAGGCAAAGTACATTCGTTAATTGGCCCAAATGGTGCAGGTAAAAGTACATTAATTAATGTGATAAGTGGTGTTTATTCGCCTGATAGAGGTATGGTAAAAATGAGCAATAACGTTATAAGTGGAAAGGCGCCACATGTGGTTTCCTTATTTGGTATAGGCCGAACATTCCAGAATGTTCAAATTTTTAAAGGTCTTACAGTTTTAGACAATGTTCTAATTGGGGCGCATAACAAACTAAATATGAATATATTTGATGCTTTATTAGATACAAAGAAAGCTAAAAGAGAAGAACAGGTTCAGATAGAAAAAGCTTGGAGGATTTTAAAAGAAGTAGGCCTAGAAGATAAAGCTCCTGTTTTACCGGATCTTCTTTCAACTGGCCAACAAAAACTTCTTGAAATTGCGAGGATTCTTGCGATGGAACCTAATTTAATACTTTTAGATGAACCTACTGCAGGACTTAGCGAGTCAGAAAATAAAGAATTAATTGGCCTTATTAAGAAAATTATCAATCATGGTATTACTGTATTTTTAATAGCACATGATATGAATTTTGTAAATGAAATTTCAGATAATGTTACAGTACTTGATTTTGGCAAGAAAATAGCCGAGGGTACACCACAAGAGATTAAAAATAATCAAAAAGTTATTGAAGCATATATAGGGAAACAGGAGGATTAATAATGCTAACCCTAAAAGATATTCATATAGGTTATGGAAAGATAGAAGTAATTAAAGGTGTTTCATTATCTGTAAACAAAGGAGAATTAGATGTTATCATTGGTTCTAATGGAGCTGGAAAGACAACTATATTAAAAACAATATCTGGATTATTAAAACCAATTTCGGGAGAGATTATGTTTAAAAATAGAAATATTTCCAATATACCAACAGAAAACAGAGTGAAATTAGGAATTACAATGTGTCCTCAAGGATCTTGGGTTTTTCCTTACCATACAGTATACCAGAATTTATTACTAGGTGGCTACTTAATCAAAAAGAATAAGGAGAAATTTCGGGACAGAATAAATGAAATGTATAAAATTTTTCCGATATTAAAAGAAAGATCGAATCAACTTGCAGGGTCTTTAAGCGGAGGAGAACAACAGATGCTTGCTATAGCAAGATCCTTGATGATAGAGCCCGATCTTCTATTACTAGATGAACCTTCAGCAGGCTTGGCTCCTAAATATGTGGCAAAAATATTTGAACTGATATCACATTTAGCAAAGTCTAAAATTACCACAATACTATTAGTTGAGCAACTAGCAAAAAAAGCCTTAAAAATTGCTGATAGGGCATATGTTCTTGAAACAGGTAAAATTATGATGGAAGGCACTGGGGAAGAATTATTAGATAATGATAAGGTCATAAAAAGTTATTTAGGTTCATAATTAAAAAAGATATAAGAACAAAGATGTTAAAAAATAAAAATTTTAAAATCATGAATAAATTTTTTAACAAGAAGGTAATTTATGTTTGCAGATAAGCTATTTATAAATGGCAAATTTTACACTATGCGCAATAAAGGTCATATAGTTGAAGCTCTCGTAGTAAAGAATGGTAATATTATTTTTACTGGAACCACAGAAGAGGCATTAAAATATCAAAGTGATGAAATAATTGATTTAAAGAACAGTGTTGTCTTGCCAGGTTTTATTGATTCTCATATGCATTTAGCAGCAGCTGTTGAGAATATAGATACCGTTGATCTCGGGGGAGTAAAATCACTAAATGAAGTTGTCGAATTATTAAAAAATAAATCTTTAGAAATTCCAGACAATGAGTGGATTGTTGCTTCTTCGTTAGATGAAGCTAAATTTAACAATTCAAGACTATTAAATCGTTATGATTTAAAAGTGCATAAAATAAAGAATCCAATTTTAATTAGAAGACTTAGTGGACATTCTTTTACAGTAAATGATAAGGCATTAGAATTAGCAGGTATTGATAGGTCTTTTGCAAGTGATCATAAAGATATTTTTGATATTGATGAAAAAGGGTTTCCTACGGGCATAATAAATACACAAGGTATGAAATATTTTTCCCATTTACTTAATAAATCTTTAGAGAAAAAAATAAAGAAAACTTATGATCTATTAAAATTGGCTTCATCTTATGGCCTTACCACATTACATACTTTTTCTTTAAAAAGTATGAGCTTATTAGATTATTTCGATGTTTATTATGAAATTAATAGAAAATATAAATTACCTATAAGAATAATTATTTCTTTTGATGAATTGCCTCGACAAGGGATAAAAACTGGCTTTGGTAATACTTTTTTGAAATATGGATGTTATAAAATATTTTGCGATGGGGCTTTGAGTACTTATTCTGCCTTTTTATCAAGGCCTTATGCCGATAAAGATAAATGTTATGGGTATGCTAATCATACTGCAGAAGAATTAAATAAACTTGTTTCAAAAGCCTGCGAAATGGATTTAGATGTTGCTTTTCATGCTATAGGTGATAGAGCTATTAAAATGGCTTTAGATGCTATAGAAGGAGTTAAAAAACGTTGTAAATATAATTCTAAAAGGTTTAGATTAATTCATGGAATGGTTCTAAATAAATCTTTAATATCTAAAATAAGGAATTTAAATATTATTCTTGATGTTCAACCTTCCTTTTTATTTAATGCTTTTAATTATGCTCAAAAAAGGTTAGGTTCAGAACGATTGAATTATTTTATGCCTTTTAGAAGTTTAATTGATCAAAATATTCTTTTAACAGGCGGATCAGATTTTCCAGTGTCGTCTCTAAATCCCTTTATGGGTATTTATGCGGCAGTTACCCGGGAATCCATTAATAATTCTGGTCAGTTACTAAATGAAAATCAAAGGATAAGCGTATATGAAGCCATATCTCTTTATACGAAAAATGCATCTTATTGTTGTGGTGAAGAATCAATGAAAGGAACTTTAGAGCCAGGGAAAGTTGCTGATTTTATCATATTGGATAAAGATCCTTTTAGAATTCCCTCTGGTGAATTAAAAGACATTAGAGTAATTGAGACATATGTAAATGGTGAAAAAGTTTATTAATGATTTCGAATGAATTATTAAAAAAGGATAATGGTTCAAAAAAGTTTAAAAGACTACAGAATTTATTTCAATTTTCCAAAAAATTTGCAAGATTTACAAAATTCTAATAGACATTTTTTCAAAGGTAAAAGCGAAGGAAGAAATGAAATGACTTACTTAAAAGCTCAGTGAAACAATGGTTTTAAACTTTTTTAAAGTTATTCTTTTTAAGATTGGGGAGGTGGTGCCATGATCTAATTATCTAGAATTTTCTTCTATTTTTTCTATTATTTTTTAAAAATTTTAAAAAAAGGAGTGATTTTTTTTGAAGAAGAAATTAGTAATTACATTTTTGGCTTTTGCGCTAACGTTTATTGTATTTAGCTGTTTTGTCAGCGAAGTAGTGGCTGCCGATAAACCAATCGTGTGGAAAGTACAAGGTTTTACTCCAGCAGGTACTCTATATGACACATGGGGTAAGCATTTTGCAGGATTAGTTGAGGAACTTTCCGGGGGTCGCATAAAAATTGAGTGGTTCCCTTCTGGAACTATTGTTTCTGCTTTAGAAGCCCCTGATGCAGTTGGAGATGGTATTTTGGATGCTGAGTATGGTTATTCTGGATTGTGGTCTGGTCACAATGAAGCTTTTCCTCTATTCTGTTCTACTCCCGGCTTATTTTCTGACCCGTGGGATGCAGCATTATGGATGAAAGAAGGTGGTGGAGAGGAACTGTGGAATGAGATGTTAGAACCCTATAATTGTCATGGTATAATTGTGGGCATTCACCACAGTGAAACTTTTCTGTGGTCAAATAAACCTATTCGTACCGTTGAAGATATGAAGGGTTTAAAGTTACGTATGATGCCGGTAATGGGTAAAGTTTTAGAAGAGCATGGAATGTCTGTTGTGTTTATGTCCGGCGGCGAGATTATACCTTCACTTGAAAAAAAGGTTTTAGATGCTGCTGAATATAGTATTCCTGCTTTCGATAAGACTTTGGGTTTCCAGGATGTTTGTAAATATTTCCACTTCCCGGGTATCCACCAACCTTCAGCAATGCAGGAAATAGTCATTAATAAAGATAAATGGGAAGCATTACCAGATGATCTTAAACGCATAGTGGAATATGCCGCCCAACTCAATATCTTTTATTGTTATTCACAGAGCGCCCTATTAAACGTTAAGGCAATAGAAGAATTTGAAAAAATGGGTCTTGAAAAAGTAGTTTTAGAAAAAGAAGCGGTAGAGACATTAACAAGATGGGCAAATGAATGGTTTGAAAAACATCAGAATGAAAATCCCTGGATGGCTAAAATACGTGAATCACAAAAAGCATTTGGTAAAATGTATTTCCCGTATAAAAAATCTTTAGAATCACCTTACCCGGATTGGGCATTTGAAGATTAATTATTAAAATTAAAGAACTATGGGGCAACGGTAATAATGTTTTTGAAATTACCTTCCCCCATAGTTCTACAGAAATCATATTTACGATTAATGGCGACATCGTAGAGAGGAAGGTTTTTTATGAAAAAAGTACTGGATTTGATAAATTTGATAAATGAAAAAATAGTTACTCATTTTGCCTGTTGGTTAATTTTTCCTCTTATATTTGTAACTGTTTATGAAGTATGTGCTCGTTATTTTTTTAACAATCCTACAAATTGGGTATTTGATTTGTCATGGATGTTTTGTGGCACTTTTGTCTTCCTGGGAGGAGGTTATACTCTTTTACATAAGGGCCATGTAAAAGTTGATCTATTCTATGACCGTTTCCCAAAACGTGTTCAAGCTTTGATAAATATTGTATGTTATCTAGTGCTGTTTTTTCCTGCTTATTTGGTAATGAGTATGGGTTGCTATAAGTCGGCAGTGCAAGCTTGGAAATTAAATCAAAGATCTCCTTATACCAGTTGGGAACCTTCTATCGGACCAATAAAGACTATACTATTTATAGGTATTTTATTATTCCTAGTACAAGGAGTTGCAGATTTTATCAATAATTTAGAAGTTATTAAGAAAGGAGAAAATAAAAATAATGAGTCCTGAAATAACCACAATAATGATGTTTGGAGGTGTTTTAGTAGGTGTTTTCCTTGGTTTCCCTATTGCGTTCACCTTAACTGGATTAGGTTTTGTTTTTGGTTATATTGGATGGGGCCCCAGTTTTATTCGGCTTCTAGCTTCCCGTGCTTATAGCATAATGACTAATATGCCTTTAATTGCCATACCTCTATTTATTTTTATGGGATCTATGTTGTCAAGTTCCGGGATTGCCGAAGTAGCGTATGATGTAATGTATAGATTATTTGGTAAATTTAAAGGAGGTTTAGCTTTAGCAACTATTGTAATCTGTACACTTTTTGCTGCCTGTACCGGGATTGTTGGCGCTTCTGTAACCACAATGGGTTTGGTGGCCTTACCTTCAATGATTGATCGTAAATATAACAAAAGTTTAGCAACCGGTGTAGTAACTGCCGGAGGTACTTTGGGAATATTAATTCCTCCGAGCATAATGCTCATACTTTATGGTCCATTGGCAGGTATTTCTGTCGCTAAATTGTTTGCTGCTGCTTTTTTACCCGGATTTCTTTTATCGGCTCTTTATATGATATATGTTATTGTTAGAAGTAACCTGGATGAAAATTTTGCCCCGGCTATTTCCGGAGACTACAAAAAAGTTACTATATTAGAGTTTATTAAAGCTCTTGTGCCGTTTACCTTTCTTGTCTTCGCAGTTTTGGGAGCGATTTTTTTTGGTGTCACCGCTCCTACTGAGGCAGCAGGTTTGGGTGCTTTTGGCAGTATCATTGTAGCAGCAGGGTATCGTAAGTTAAATTATAAAAATATCTATAATGCATGTATTAGCACTGTAAAAATAAGTGCGATGGTAATGTTTATGGCATTGGGTGCCAGCGTATTTACCGCAGTTTTTTTTGGTATAGGTGGTGGTAATGTTGTAACCCAATTTATTAGCAATATTGGTTTAGGTGCTAACGGTAGTTTAGTCTTACTGCTTTTTATTGTTTTTCTATTGGGAATGTTCATCGATTGGATCGGAATTTTATTAATTGTAGTTCCAATATTTTTGCCTATTTTAAAATCATACGGATTTGATCCTTTATGGACAGGTATGCTTGTGATGTTGATAATGCAGACATCGTTTTTGACTCCCCCTTTTGCTTATTCTCTTTATTATGTTAAAGCTATTGCTCCCGAAGGAGTCACTTTAAACCATATCTATAAAGGTGCAATCCCCTTTATTGTTCTTCAGGTAATAGGAGTTTTGCTCTGTATTTTATTTCCCCGAATTATTACCTGGCTACCTACTATACTCTATTAATGAAATAGCATATACATATTAATTGCATTTTTAGCCAAGTGTGGCTAACTAGTTAAATTTTATAAAAATTATTTTATATTTAAAGATTCCGGAGGAACTAACTAATTTTTAATATATTAGATAGAAATATACAGAGAAAAATTACTTTAATCAGATTAAGATTTAAAAGTCATTTGATTAAGCTAAGTCAATTTAAAAATATTTAATTATAATATACGGAGGCAAAATCTATGAAAAAAATACTTCGAATTAATATGTCTAATCTAACATTTTTAGAAGAGACAATTAAAGAAGAGTATAGATATTTGGGTGGCAGGGCACTAATATCGAAAATAATGATAAATGAAGTAGATCCTGCATGTGATCCTTTGAGAAAATACAACAAAATTGTTATTGCCCCGGGTTTGTTAACCGGAACAATTGCTCCTTGTTCCGGGAGGTTATCGATAGGAGGC
>Ga0190359_1002513_pt1 | contig 10870 bp, 8 predicted proteins | sample 48721823_MG_FD_161269 | JGI IMG/M metagenome (GOLD analysis project Ga0190359, IMG submission 161269) | Hydrothermal vent microbial mat bacterial communities from Southern Trench, Guaymas Basin, Mexico - 4872-18-2-3_MG | ecosystem: Environmental > Aquatic > Marine > Hydrothermal vents > Microbial...
ACAGTTAAAGAAACACAAGAATTAATCGGTGAACAGATTAAAAAACTTGAGGACATAAGAAAGGATTTAGAAGATAGACTTGAAGAAATTAACGAAGAATTAACAAAGACATTCATTTCTGCTCAAGAAAAAGGGAAAAAATCTAAGTAACTTTTTTTAAAAAATCATTATAACCAAGACAACCAAATTCAGTAATTACTTTATTTATAAAAACCTTAGGAACAAACTCAAATGCAGGATTTACTATTTTAATATTTTTTGGAGCTCTATCCCAAATTTCATTTAAATTTCTCTTCTCTAAGTTAGGTGAATGTTTTGTAAACTTCCATGAATCTGCTATAATGTAAACAGGAATTTTCTCTTCTCTAGCAATTCTTACAATAACTTCACTTCCAACTTTATTAATTATTCCTTCTTTTAATATAGCATCTGCACCCAAAAAAACTTTTGATACTTTCTTTGTTCCTTGTTCTTTTGATAGAGCAATCCCAACTGCAGAATCTACAAATTCAGTTACTTTTATTTTTGCTCTAGCTAATTCTCTTGAGGTTTTTCTTCCTTGGTAAAGAGGTCTTGTCTCTGTATTATATACTTCAAACTTTTTTTTATTTATTTTAGCAAAAACAAGAGAATTGACAACATTAGTAGAATGGCAGTGTGTAAAAATTACATCTCCGGACTTAATTAATTTCAAAACATTTTTATTAATTTGATTTTGAGCTTCTTTAAAATGACTAAGAATTTCTTTTTTTGATAAAGTTTGTGTGAGATTTAGTACTTTTTCCATCATTGGTTCTGTGGGGCGAATTTTTAGTAATTTCCTCTTAGACTTCTCTTTAGGAATTAAATAGTAAGCATTAAGAGCTGCTTTAGCTATATTTCTTGCGCCTTGAATTTTGATTGATTTAATGTCCTTGCAAATCTTATTAAACTTCCTCTTTTTTTTAAAGTAACTAATCACCATTAATAAACAAAAATGAAGAAACTTTAAAAATTCTCCTTACCTTGCCTTAGAATGCTAGAATCAATTATTAATCCAAAAAAAGTAGAAAAAGGAACATGGAAAATGCTCTTTATAGGACTTATTTATGGATCACTATCACTACTTCTTGTTGAGTGGTTTTTTGCTGGAGATTTAGTTTTAAATAAATACTCAGGGATGATTGTTGTTACTTTTTGTGTTATGTTTAGTCTGCCTTTTATGTATTATTTAATAAAGCAAGAAGAAAGCGAGGATGAAGAAGTTGAAGGATTTTTTACTGTTTGGAAAGTTCATAAAAATGCAATTTTTGCATTCATGTGGCTATTTTTAGGCTTTGTTATCTCTTTTTCTATATGGTATATGATCTTAGTTGATTCTAATTTGTTTAATGCTCAAATTGAAACATACTGTATGATAAATAGTCCTGGAAATATTGAAGGTTGTGTTGCAAAATATGATATTGAATCCCAAGCTGCAGCAACAGGAGCTGCAACAAAAGAGATGAGATTTTTATCAATAATTGAAAATAATATTTATGTTATGATATTTACCCTTATATTCTCGCTTATTTTTGGTGCAGGAGCAATTTTTGTACTAGCATGGAATGCAAGTGTGATTTCAGCAGCAGTAGGTATCTTTACAAGTTATGACATTGTGGACATTCCTTTTGGACTTTTTAGATATATGATTCATGGCTTTCCTGAAATTGCTGCTTACTTTATTACTGCACTAGCCGGAGGCATATTTGGTGTGGGAATAATAAAAAATGGGATAAAGGGGCCTAAATTCTTAAGAGTAGTTGAAAATGTAGTTATACTATTATTCATGTCTATCATAATATTAATAATTGCAGCAGTAATAGAAGTCTACTTTACACCTCTTCTTTTTAGTTAAGGAGTATTCTTAGGGAATATTTAAATACAAACAAATAACAATAATTTTTAATGGAACCTTTAATATTAGTAAGCATCGCGATAAGTTTTTTTATTACATACCTAACACTTCCTCTCTGGATAAAAAAAGCAAAGCAAATTGGCTTAATGTGGGAAGACATGAATAAAACAGAAAGGCCAAAAATAGCTGGTTCTGGTGGTGCAATGGTTGTTCTTGGTTTTTCAATAGGGGTTTTAATGTATGTTGCATTGCAAACTTTTATCTTTAACTCAAGCACACATTTAATAGAAATATTGGCTCTATTTTCTGTTATACTTTTAGTTAGTGGAATTGCACTAATAGATGATTTATTTGGATGGAGAAAAGGAGGCTTATCTAAGAGATCAAGAATAATATTAGTAATTTTTACTGCAATTCCATTAATGGTTATTAATGCTGGAACATCTTCAGTATTTCTTCCAATAATAGGGGGGATTGATTTGGGCATAATATATCCTCTTATTTTTATTCCGATGGGTATTCTTGGAGCAACAACAACATACAATTTTCTTGCAGGATATAACGGGCTAGAAGCTAGTCAGGGAATTTTAGTTCTAGGAGCTCTATCAATAGTTACATATATCACTGGAAATCCTTGGCTAAGTGTAATTTGCCTTTATGGTGTTTCTGTCCTATTAGCTTTTTACATATTTAATTTTCATCCAGCAAGAGTATTTCCTGGAGATATAATGACTTATGCTGTGGGCGCTCTTATTGCAACAGTAGCAATACTTGGAAATATTGAAAAAATTGCAATCATCTTCTTTATACCCTATATTATTGAATTCTTCTTGAAAGTTAGAGGAAAATTAAATAAACCTAGTTTTGGAAAAACAAATTCAGATGGAAGCCTAGAAGTACCTTATAAAAAAATGTACGGATTAACACATATTTCAATAAAAATATTAAAGAAAATTAAAGGAAATAAAAAAGTTTATGAAAAAGAAGTTGTCTGGTTAATTAATGTTTTTCAATTAATATTTATTTTAATAGGATTCTTAATACTGTAATAAAAAAATCTAGATAACTTTAAAAACAAACAAAATCACGTTATAAGATGGTTGATAGCGAGGAGATAAAAATAGATTATAAGAAAGTATTAGATTTTGCTGCAAATAAGAGGGTAATAAATGTCTTTATACTAATTGTATTTTTAATTCTAATTATTTGGACTACTTCAATTAGGACTCAAAATCTTTCCTTATTAATTGATACTACATCTGGAGAGTATATTCCTCTAGCTCTTGATCCTTTTTATTTTTTAAGAGTTGCAGAAACAATGATTTCTCCTGGTGGTTTACCAGAATATGATGCAATGAGAAATCCACCATTAAAAGTTCCATTTACGCAAGAAATTTTGCCAGAAATTGTTGTTGGAACATATAAAATATTTAAAATATTTTCTCCTGATATAACGATAAGAGAAGTGCATGTTCTTAATCCTGTTGTATTCTTTATTTTGGGTATAATTGTCTTCTTCTTCCTAGTCTATTTTTTAACAAACTCCAAATTAACTGCTTTAGCAAGTAGCATTTTCTTAGGTTTTATTCCTCCATATTTATATAGAACAATGGCTGGTTTTGCAGATCATGAATCAATAGGAATGTTTACTTTTTTTCTTACACTTGCTCTTTTGACTATATCTTTAAAATTATTAGATAAAAACAAACTAAAAGGAAAATATGCTCTTATTGCAGGTGCAATATTTGGTATAATCTCTTCACTAACAATCAGAAGTTGGCAAGGTATTGGAACATTTATATTTATAATAATTCCAGTAAGTTTTCTTATCTACTGGCTAATTAACACAAAAGAACTTCATGAAGTAGGGCAGAAAAAAGCAAGGTACATAATCTATTTTTATTTTGCCTGGTTGATATTTACTGTTCTTTTTGAGCTTTTTATGGGGGTTTCTATTGCTACAACAACTAGCAGATTCTTATTTAGTGCTAGTGGGATGATTGCACCAACCCTTCTTTTATTTATGCCAATAGATTATACTCTTGCAACCAAAGGACACAAGATAACTCATAAAAACATAAAGAAAAAAAGAGTTTTAATAAGTATTATAATAACTATTATTTTAGGACTAATTCTTTATGCTATTTTTGTAGGAAATGTTGGAGACATTATTTCTAAAGTAACAAACAGATTAATAAATCCTTTTGAAACAGGAAGAGTTGGTATTACTGTTGCTGAAAACAAACAACCATATCTAACTGATTGGTTTTCTCAAATAGGAAAAAGTTTTTTCTGGCTTTTTTTCATAGGAAGTGTTCTTGCTGGAATAAATGTAGCAAGAGGAATAAAGCACAATAAGTATAAAGTTTATTTTAGTCTTGCGTGGATTATTTTTATTTCAAGCATCTTGTTTAGTAGAATTTCAGCAAATTCGGCATTTAATGGAGAAAATGCTATAAGTCAGTGGTTTTATTTCATAGGTGCTGCAATATTTCTAGTTTGCTTAATCCTAATCTATATAAGATCTAGTGTAAAAATAAAAACAGAATTAATAATTTTAGTTGCAATTTTGATTCCAATGATCATGGTCACAAGAGGTGCAATAAGATTATTTTTTGTTATTGTTCCATTTGTTTGTATAATGGTTGGATACTTACTACTCTACTTATTTAAATTTGCAAAAAAATATAAAGATGATGTAGTGAGGTTTTTATTAATAGCTAGCGCAATTGCTTGCATTATTCTTATTATAATAAGCATGGTAAGTTTTGTAAAAGGAGTTACTTCTCAAGCAAAGTTTACTGGCCCTTCTGCAAACCAACAGTGGCAAAAAGCAATGAGTTGGGTAAGAAATAATACTCCTGAAGAATCAATATTTGTTCACTGGTGGGATTATGGATATTGGGTGCAGTATTTAGGAAAAAGAGCAACAGTCACAGATGGAGGACATGCAAATAATTTTTGGGACCATTTAGTAGGAAGATATGTTTTAACAAACCCTAATCCTGATTCAGCACTAAGTTTTATGAAAGCGCAAGATGTTTCTTATCTTCTAATAGATCCTACAGATATTGGAAAATATCCTGCATATAGTAGTATTGGTAGCGGAGAAGGTGAAACTGATAAAGATAGATATTCCTGGATCTATGTTCTTTCTGCAGATCAAACACAGATGCAAGAAACCAGAAATGGAACTCTAAGAGTATATGTTGGAAACATTCCTCTAGACGAAGATATTATCTATGAAGAAAATGGTTCTCAAGTATTCCTTCCTTCAGGAAAAGCAGGATTAGTTGCAATACTTTTTGAAACAATTGAAACAGATACTCAAACACAATTTAAACAACCCCAAGGAATATTTGTATACAATGGAAAACAACATAGAATTCCAATAAGATACATCGAGTATGAGGAGATGTTTACTGACTTTAAAATTGGTGTTGAAGCAACAGCAAAAATATTTCCAAGAGTGGTAAATGTTGGGGGAGGAATTCAAATTGACCCTATTGGAACAATTATGTATTTATCCCCAAAAGTATCAGAAAGTTTATTTGCACAGTTATACTTAATGAATGATCCTCAAAATTTATATCCCACATTAAATCTTTCCCACTCAGAACCAGACCCTATAGTGGAAAATCTTTTAGCACAAAACGCCCAAGTAACAGAATTCATATATTACCAGGGTATAAGAGGGCCAATTAAGGTGTGGGAAGTCAATTATCCTGAGGACATAATTGGAAGAGAAGAATTCTTAAGAAAGAGAGGAGAGTATGCAGAATTTGATAATTTAGATTTTAGAAAATGAAAAAACACTCCAAAATAGCAATAATTATTGGAACAAAAGCAGAATTAATAAAATGCATGCCAATAATGAAAGAACTTGAAAAGAAAGGCAAAGATTACTGGTTTATTCACACAGGACAGCATCCGATGGGTCCTGCATGTTTAGAATTCAAAATTAAAAAACCTGATTTTATACTTAGCCCAGAACCAACAATCTCAACAAAATTTTGGTCAAAAATAAGCAGAGTTGCTTTTATTTGGAACATTGAGATGATCCTAAAGATTAGAAGACTATTAAAAAAATTAAAGCCAAAATATGTTATTTATCACGGAGACACAATGAGTACCAGCAGTGCTGCAATTGGTTCAAGTGTTGCATTAAATCCAAAAAAGACATGGAAAAATGTTCATCTAGAAGCAGGTTTGAGAAGCGGTTCAACATGGGAACCTTTTCCAGAAGAAATTTCTAGAAGAATTTCAGATAAATACTCAGATATTTTACTTGCGGTTTCAGACCTAACAGAAAAAATATTAAAAAAATCTTACAAAAATAAAAAAATAATAAAAACAGGAAATACAATTGTTGATTCTTCTGATATGATATACAAAATTTCTAAAAAAACAATGAAGAAAATAAAGGGCCAATATGCACTAATTAATCTTCATAGACACGAAAACTTAAGAAGTAAAAAAAGAATGCATCAAATAGCTGAAGTAATAAAAAGTATTGGTATAAAGGCTGTATGGCCTCTTCATGACAACACAGAGTATTATCTAAAAAAATATAATCTTATGAATGAACTTAAAGGTATAAAAAACCTTGAAATAATTCCTCTTGTTGATTACTTTACATTTATATTTCTTTTAGCTAACTGCAAATACTTAATAACAGATGGAGGAAGCATACAAGAGGAAAGTTTAGTTTTCAAAAAGCCTTGTGTTCTTTTAAGAAAAAAAACTGAGAGGCCTGAAGGATTAAAAAGTGGATTTAATTTTCTTACTGGAATGGATGTGAATAATACAAAAAAATTAATTAAAAAGATTGAAGCGAATAAAATAAAAGTAAAGAAATTTAAAAATCCTTATGGGGAAGTAGGTCTTACAAAAAAAATTATAGATATTTTAAAATGAAAGTATATCTTCAATTTCCATGGAAAGTTTCTGATAGCACATACTATACAAACATAATAAATTATCCTCCTAAAGGGATTGTATACAATGTTAAAAGGAAAAAAAGTGGGATCATTACTAGTAAAAAAAAGTTTAAAATAAATAATAAAATAAAAGAATTAATAAGAGTCTCCTTAAATAAAATAAATCTTCCAATACCAAACGCACACAAAACAAACTACAAAGGCCATTATGATCTTATTCACTGTGCACATTGCTTAAGTTTAAATAAAAGACCCTGGGTTGCTGATTTTGAAGGTGTTTGGCAAATGTGGGTATCTGGAGACAGAACAAAAAGAGGTAAAAAAATTGTTCAAGATATAATTGAGGATAAAAACTGTAAAAAAATTATGTGTTGGTGTGATGACACAAAAAAAGAATTTCTTAAGACATATCCTAAAATAGAAAAAAAATTAGAAATAGTTTATCCTGCATTTCCCTTAAAGAAAGTAAAAAAGAAATTAGGTAAAAAAATTAAAATTCTTTATGCAGCAAGATACTTTTGGCTTAAAGGAGGATTAATATCACTTAAAGTACTCGATTTTCTCCTCAACAAATACAAAAATTTAGAAGTTGTATTTATTTCTGATGTTCCAAAAGAAATAAAAGAAAAATATCCAAAAATACAATTTTTTGATCTTCTTCCAAAAGAAAAAATGTTTGAACAACTAAAAACCGCAGATATCTTCTTTTATCCAAGCCTTGTAGACACATTTGGGTTCACTGTTCTTGAAGCAATGTCATTTGGAATTCCTATTATTAGTGTAAATACAATACAAACTCATGCAAGAAAAGAGATGATGCAAGACAAAATTAATGGTTTTCTAATAGAAGTATCTGGTAGGCTTAAAAGAAAAAGTATTGGTAAAGAAGAGGAAAAACTAGTAAGAAAATTGATAGAAAAAACATCTATTTTAATAGAAAATAAAAAATTAAGAGAAAAAATGAGTAAAAATTGTATTAAATTAATAAAGAATGGAAAATTTTCTATCAAAAATAGGAACAAAAAATTAAAAAGCATATACACTCAGGCATTAAAAGAGAAATAGTTGCAGTTCAGCACGAAAATATTTATAAAACATTTTTTTTTCACTAAAAAATGGATGAGATAAAAGAGATACAAGAATGTCGGTCTTGCCATTCAAAAGAGTTGACCCCTATTATTTCTTTAGGACACCAATATATTAGCAATTTTCTGAAGCCAGAGGACCAAAATCAGGGATCAAAGGTGCCATTAGATCTTGTTCTATGCTCAGAATGCAAACTGCTACAATTAAAACATAACGCGCCAGATAATGAGATGTGGGGTGACCAGTATTGGTATAAATCTGGAATAAATAAACTTATAAGAGAAGATCTAAAAGACATAGCAGACTGTGCTGAAAAAATAATAAGTTTAAGAGAGGGTGATTTAGTAATCGATATTGGGTGTAATGACGGAACTTTGTTTGAATTTTATGATAAAGAAGGCGTAGAAATAGTGGGTTTTGAACCTTCAGTAAATGTAGCAAAAGAGGCTGCAGCAAAAAAATTTAAGATTATTAACAATTTTTTTAATGCAGAAGATTTTAAAAAAAATTTTGGAGAAAAAAAGGCAAAAATTATCACTGCAATATCAATGTTTTATGACCTAGATAATCCAAATAAATTTTTAGAGGATATTCTTTCAATTCTTGATGAAGATGGTCTTTTTATAATTCAACAAAATTATCTAACAACTATGCTTGAAAAAAATGCATTTGATAACATTTGCCACGAACATAGAGCATATCACTCACTTGCTTCACTAAAAACACTTCTATCAAAACATGGTTTAGAAATATTTGATGTTAAATTAAGAGATATAAATGGGGGCAGCATTAGGACATATGTCAGAAGAAAAGAGAACGCTAAGTTATCTCCTTTCAAAGGAGCAAAAAAGAGAATATTACAACTAGAAGATAGAGAGAGAAAGTTAGGATTAGACACAAATAGACCTTATTTTGAATTTGCGAGCAGAATTGAGAATATAAAATATCAAATACTAAAATTTATAGAAAGTGAAAAATCAAAGGGAAAAACTTTTGGCCTATGTGGGGCTTCAACAAGAGGAAATACAACACTACAATATTTTGGAATAACTCCTGAACATGTTATTGCTGCTGCAGAAGCAAATCCAGATAAGTGGGGAAAAGTCACTATAGGAACAAGAATACCAATAGTTTCTATTGATGAGATGAAAAAAATAAATCCAGACTATCAAATTGTTCTTATCTGGCATCTATATGAAGGATTAATGGATAAAGAAAAAAATTATCTAAACCAAGGAGGAAAATTTATTTTGCCACTCCCAGAATTTAAAATAATTGGGTTATCAAAAGAATTTAATAAATTAATGGTAAAAAGTTTTTTATAGTTTAAATAATTCTAAAATATTCTCCATAACGTTCTAAGTGCTTCAAAAAGAATTGTCCTAATTTTCCTTTTATTATAGCATATCTTTTTTCTAAATCAAAAGTAGATACATTTTTAGATTTATATTGAGGAATTCCCTTACCAAAAATAACTGATTCTTTATAATTTTCTAAATCAAAAACCTTTTTTGTTTTTTGTATTCCAATAAAGTATTTGCTTGTGTTTTTTAATATAATATAGTCTATCTTTTTTGATACTGAACAGTTTTTAAATAAAGGACTTTTAGAAAAATCTTCAATAATTTCAAACATTCTTTTTTGTAAATTCTTTTTATCCATCTTAACTTTAAGGTTGCTTGCCTTAGAAATAACTCTTGCTGGATTTCCAGAAATTAGACTATTTTCTGGAAACTCTTTACTTATTACAGACCCCACTGTAATAATAGAATCATCTCCTATTTTTGCTCCTGGAAGAAATATTACATGTGAAGGTGCCCAAATTCTTTTACCAAGAATAATTTTTCCAAACTTTCTTGGATGTCCTTGTGTATAAGGCAAGTACACTCCGTGTGTGTAAAATATTGAGTGAGAACCAAGCCCAGTATAATCTCCTATTTCTATATCTTCAGCCAGATTCATGAAGGTATAAGGGCCCACTATCTGTGTTTTTTTTCCTAGTTTTAAATTTTTCTGACCAGAAAAAATATTAAGACTTCTTATAACACTTCCTTTTCCAATCTCTAATTTATTTAGTTTAAAAACATTCATTGAACCTATTTTTACATCGTCTTCAATATTTACATTTTTACATAACATTAAACTAAGAAGTCCTACCTTAACATTTTTTCCAATTTTATACCCTATTAACCTGTATAAATTTAGTCTAATGATATTTGGCATAATTGAAGCTAAAAAAGCTATTATTTTTTTTACCATTTTAAATTTTTAATGAATTTATATTTACTAACCTTGACAAGAGCAATTTTCCATCCCACGGAGAGTCATAATAATTCATCTGCCCAATTGGAACAATTCTTGAAACTCCTTGAAGGTTTAATATTTTGCTTATTTTGGTAAGCTTTTTTGTGTTTTTAAAGCCATGCCCTATTGTCTGGATTTTTGATGTGATCAATTTACCTAAATCTTCCAAATTATTACAAGAGTTCAAAAAAATTGTTCTAGACTTTACTGGCTCTTCTAAATTTGCTTTTTTTCCAAGTATAATTGTCCACTCAGTTCCTTTAGGACAAATTACCTTTTTATCTTCATCAAATGTGTTTTCCACTCTTGCCATAATTACATTTCCTGCTTCATAAAATGTTGTATCTTTTTTTAGATATTTTTCATCTAAATTTTCAAATTCTTTTTTTAATAAATTAGATATTTTTTCAAGACCTGTAATATCTGTCTCGCACATCAATACTTGTGGGGAAGTACAACTATCTTGTTCTCCAAAGATTATATCAAACACAAATTTCTTTAGTGTGCTTGTTAGAAGAATTTCATCAGAGATTAATTCTCTATCAATCATTGCAAAAGAATATTTTGGACCAAAAACCACATCTTCACAAGTTTCTTTTTTACTAAAACTTGAAATCATTTCAATTGACTCTTTTCCTCCCCATATAATTCTTACATCAGAATT
>Ga0190359_1002514_pt1 | contig 10868 bp, 4 predicted proteins | sample 48721823_MG_FD_161269 | JGI IMG/M metagenome (GOLD analysis project Ga0190359, IMG submission 161269) | Hydrothermal vent microbial mat bacterial communities from Southern Trench, Guaymas Basin, Mexico - 4872-18-2-3_MG | ecosystem: Environmental > Aquatic > Marine > Hydrothermal vents > Microbial...
GGATGAGAACAAAGATGAATGGGAATTAATAGAACTTTCAAAATTTCAAATTGTTTATGACGATAATGTTGCCGCTGGCGCAATATGGAACAACCAGGTAGGAACAGGAGGAGCAACAGGTCAAAACAATTCTATTTATACAATCATTGATAAAGTAAATAATACCCCAACACCACTATATCAAAATTCTAGAGGCACATTTACTTTTAAGACTCAGCTTCGTTCCCACAGCGGCTCTAGTTACAATGTAAGATTTAGATTTATTGCCGTGCTACATGATTTATCTGAAATAGAAAATGTTAGCCATGATATAAATATCAATTCTAATTATGAAGAACATTTATATAGAGTTATATATAATACAGATGAAGTTGAAAAAATATATATTCATATAGAAGTAGCAGAACAAGGGCACCTTGCGACAGACATAGAACACCAGAATGATTTCTTCGCTAAAACAACTATAGACACAAGCACATATGAAATTCCTCATGAAACACAAGATTTGAGGTTGAGAAAAGCTATATTCAGTGCTCCTATTTCTTCTCCAGGCTTTGAGGCTTATATTACAAATGAGCCTAATAAAAATTCTATAAGGATAGTAGTACCAGATGGAATATATATCAACAACAATACTGATACTTCTAGTATGGTATTAAAAGCGGAACAAGATTTAGATAGTCATATAGAGCTATTAGTATATGATAATAGTGGCAATCTTAGTAGACTACATGCTCTATCTGTTAGGACTTCTTTTATAGAAAATGTTACAGATAATAGTGTTATCACAACATTTAGCGGTAAAATAAATGGAACTCAAAAACATAATTTACAAATAAGTAAAAGTGGGCATATAGAACCAGGTCCAGATGAAACAAGCGTTTACTTTTCACTTAATAATGATCAATATCAAATATTTGAAATAGATGCAGATGCCAATATTCATTTTAGAAAAGCATTCTTAAGAGACGCAGATGAGCCATCTTCATCTCATCCATTATCTTCCAATGTAATTGAATCAAAAATGTTAGATCTAGGAGATGGAAGAGGCACACAAGCATGTGTTAGAATAACTAAAAGTCAAGATTCAACAAACACTGTAGACAATGCTCCGATAGTCGCCTCAGAAATATCTCTACAAAACGATAATACATCTAGTGGTGTGAGATACTGGCAAACATATAAAATAACTTTCAATGGTAGAATATTAGGAGCGCCAGGCCAATCTAAAGCTGTAATAAATCACAATCTTGGAATTCCACTTGATCAGATGATTGTAAACTTTGGTATAAGCAGTCCACTAAGACATGTCTATTGGGATCCAGAAACGTCAAACCCAAATACATTAGTGGTGAACCTTGATGATGAAAATACCATGGTTACAACAAATGATCCTGATCCTAACAATTGGGTTGATCCTAATGATGGTAAAATAATAGTATTTTGTACTATTATGCAGCAAGTTCCGATTACTTCAAATATATTGGTAAGTTAAAATGCAGGTAACTTTAGCGCATAAAGATTCTTTAAAATTTCTAAAAGGGTATCCTATAATAATAGAACCCGGAGATTTGTTGTTTAGCTTCGATACTGGAACACTTGGCATAGATGCACATGGTAATAGGTTATATCCAAAAGAAGATGTAAGTACAACTTACTTTGCACAAGGTCCTTTCAATCAAGGCTCTACAATTATAGAAAAATCCACACAAAATTTAATTTCTGATTCTGTTTTTGATGATATATCAAATTGGAGCGTTTCTCCGAGTGGAGAAATAAAAGAAGATGACATATACAAGCCATTTGAGTTTTCTGGCAGTGAAGAGAATTCTATTTATATTCATAGTTCTAGTGCGCAATCGCTAAGCATTAACTCTAATGATTTCATACCACCATCATCTATTACTACTGGAGATAAGATTATACAAAGTTGCTGGATAAAAACGGATGCAAATGCTATAAGATTTGTATACGATTCTTCATCAACTGGACAGCATTATGATGATTATGTGACCATCTTAAGCCAAAAATGGCAACACATAGAGGCCGCTAATCCTTATACGATAACTTCTTCTGACATATCGGGTCAGATAAAACAATTTTACTTAGAAACATCTAGTAATGCTACATATTTATATATTTTTAGGCCACAAACAGAAGTAAACACTTTTTCTACATCCTGGACAAAAACAACCAGAGGAGATGGAAAATTAATATACAGTAGATCTTACTTCACCCCCAAAAAGTTTTCATTGATGTTCTGGTTTAAAATAAATCATTATCCATTGGATTATGCCGCAATAATGAGTATTTGCCACTCTGACAGTGATTTTCAAAGAATAATAATATATATAGACAGTAATAAGAAGTTAATATTTAAAGGCTCTAACAAAAACATTCAGCTTTTCAATGTGACAAGTCCAACTGATATAGAATTAAATCAATGGCGCCATGGAGCTATCACATATGACTCCAAAACATATAAGTTCTACCTCAATGGAAACATTATATCAAAAATCTCTGAAACAAGATTGTTAGATTTTGACATGAATGCATCATTGTTTATAGGGACACATAATAGTCACAATATACTTAACGGTTTTTTAAATGATGTCTTGTTATCAAATAGGCTTTTTGATGAGCTGACAATAAGATATATATATGAAGGTGGTCAACCTTTATATAATCCAATGGCTTATGTAGGACAATTATGAGAAAAGTTACAGCTCACCAAGATAGTTATCTTAATTTATCGAATGAGATACTGGCAGTTTATCCTACAACAATATACTATCCCTGGACCAGTTCTATAGCTGCAGACAATAAACATGAAATATTAGATGGTTATTACACGTTTGTTGGGTTAGAAGCTCCTGGCTCCAGATATGTATTATCTGTTGATGCCCCAACAGAAAATCTATTAGAAAAAAACGGGATAGATACTTCTTTTGAAAGTCTAACCGGTTGGAATATAAGCGCTAATTCTACAGCTGATTCCTATACAATAGATAGCTACGACACTCCAGCAGATGGCTTATGGTTTTTTCTAAGATTATACAGTGCGAATTCTACACAAGAAGAAATCTACATAGAAACAGATCAAAAAAGTTATTTTAATAATAGCTCTGTTGCAATCTCGTTTTATTGTAAAGCATCTGATTACGTAGCTAGTGGTTTAACATTAAAAGTTTTTAATGAATCCAACGTAATTTTTCAAAAAAATATTAATGTTGAACATAGATGGAAAAGAGTAGAAGTTGTTTTTACTCCGAATGGAATACAGCCAGGAGACAAACAAAAAATAAGAATTGGAGTAAACTTCGATGGGTATCTAGATATCACTGGAACACAAGTTGAGAATAGCGATTTCGCCAGTGCCTGGTGGGGTAAATCTACTCTTAGAGAAAGTGGTTATGCTTTATTAGCAACAGAAGATACTTATCCAGAACTGTTTCCACAAGATCAAATTGTAATTAACACATTTGTTAAATTCAGAAAAATATTACCACTAGTAGGTCAAACTATAATAGGATGCGCTACGAGTGGCTATAAACTGTGGAAAAATCCTGGTGGATTCATAGAATTTAGAGTAGATCTATTCGACGGTACTCAAGCTGCAGCAAGGTTTAAACAAGACTATGTAGAAGATTCAAAATGGCATATGATAACAGGCACTTTTATGGATGGCAAAATTGCGATATATCTTGATGGAATATTAATGGGCTCTGAAGTGACCTCCGAACTTATATATTATAAAGATGACACAACTAGTAATATAAAATCAAAACAGCTGTTTATAGGAATAGATCCAAATACTGTAGTTCAAGACAAATTCACAAGAGCTTTATTTTTCGAACCCAGGAACAATGATGATTCTGTGAATATATTAACTTTCAATGCCGGGAGCGGATTATTTTATGATGACTCATCTACAACAAAACCAGATTTCTATTTTTATATAACAAAGCATACAGGCGATTATGTTTTTAATATTCCCAAGCCCGTTCCCAGCAATACTAATAATCAAGTGTGGGCTTTTCTGAACGGAATTTTGCTACAAGAAAACCAGGATTACACTATCATAAACAATAGCGGCAATTTTGATATCGTTATACCAGCAGATCCAAATATATCAACAGGAGATCAGCTCCAAGTATACTTGATAGAAGATTCTACCACAACTGATATAACAAGACATGATATTATAGCGCTAGATGGGCAAAAAGATTTTACAGTTACATACACAGCTGATGGTCGGCATATTGTAGTTTTTTGCAATGGATTGCTAATGACAATAAACGAAGATTATGTAGAGTCCAACAATAAAATATCATTTATAAATGGAAGGGAAGCTGGCGATAAAGTTACAATGTTTGTACTAAATGCCTCTAATAATGTAGAGCATCAGTATTTTAGCGCTTATGAAGGTCAAGCAAGCTTCTTTTTGAATCCACCACATGATGTAACGGATTCTGCTTTAGTTTTTTCAAATGGTATGCTCAATATATCAGAAGAAGATTACACTGCATCTACGCAAGACATTCCAAATTTATTAATTAGGAATACTAGAATAGAACCTGGCAGATACAATATCACAAATGCATTTGTGAATTTCATTTCGCCTAGAAAAACCAATGATATCGTAGATATAATACATTTAGTACCATCGGCAGAAGTATCCGGTGCTTTTACGCAAACTATTCAAGTGCCTAACCAGACAAGCGTTTTTGATTTTAACTTGGACGTTCCTTCTGATATAAATAACCATATACTAGTTTTTGTAAATGGAATTTTATACGAGCAAAGCAACTACTCAGTAATAAATAATAATAACAAAATCAGAATTCAATTTAACGGCGATAAAAGGATAAATGATATTATAAAAGTTGTGGTAATAAATGAAAGCGTTATGCAATTGTCGAGAAGTTCGATTACCGCAACAGCTGATCAAACAATATTTAATATTGGCAGCTACCAAAATGATAATAAACACCTAATAGTATTTACTAATGGAGTAAGAAATGCTCCAACAAGTTCATCGACAAGAGACTATACAGAAAGCAGCAACACACAAATTACATTCACATCTGGAAGAAAAACTGGCGATATAGTAACTATTTTCAAGGTAAATACTGGATATTTTGAAAGAGATATATATGATGTGACTTCGGATACATATAAATTTGAGTTTGCAAATGAGTATAATTATTTTGTAGTGTCTCTTGCTGCTTCCAATGGCTTAGAAATGTCAAAAGGCAAGGATTATATAACAACAGAATTAGGGGAAGTAACAAGAATATCCGTTAATTCTCAAATTGTACAAGCGTGGTATCAGAACGAGTTTATTTATGATTGGCGCAATAAAAAGGTGATAGCATGAGAAGAATAACTTATGCACATTCAAAATCGATATTAGACAGACGAGAGCATTGTGTATCTATTGGCAGAGACAACACATTAGTTCTGCACATGGACTATGATATAGAAGATGCCCTTAATAGGCATACTTTAGTTGCGAGTCCATTCTCATCTGAAAAATGGGAAGTTAGCGGCAGTGGCAATATATATACACAAAACAGTACCTTGGTTGTAAATGGCGATAATATTTTACTTGTGTTAAAAGATATTTTAGAAATAGATACATACCAAAAATGGTATATAAGCTTATCTATATTAAATAAAAATGCACCAAATGCCCAATTTAGTTTTGGCACAATAGATTATATAGATTTAAACACACCTATAACAACAGGTAGGCCACTTGGCGCAACATATGATAATTGGTGCTTATACAACCAACTTGTGCCTATAGATAATAGATGGCACACTTTCAGCAATACTGAAATATTGGCATATCATTATAAAAGCGGCTGCTCTTCAAATCCGAATGATTTACATAAATGGCCCAGTAACACTAATTATGCTAAAATTTTCATCAAAATAGATAACTTGAACGGCGGAGAAATAGTATTAAAAGATTTGGACTTTTTCTTTATAAATGATTTAAACAATACTATAGACAGCACACCATCGTATAATATAATAGATCCTTATGGCGGTAAATTCGGAGGAGCTGTAGAGCTAGCAGGTTCATCCAAAAACTTGATTTGGAACGGAAATCTTAAATTCGGGAAAAAAAGATGGAGTATTGATCCTTCTGGTTTAGGCTTAGCTTTTTCAGAAATAGATAACGATGGCTCCTATAAACTTCATTTTGAAAATATCAGAAATACAAAAGACATCATAAGAATAGATGCCCTTCAAAATATACAAGCTAGTACTAAGTATACTCTATCTTTTTATGCTAGATCTGATAAACCTATAAGCTTTAGGAAAATAGTAATACAGGATCCCTCCACTGAAGCTTTAGGCTGGAAATATCCTGAAATAGTATACATTGATCAAGTTTGGAAAAAAATCAAGCTCTCAAATGAATCATTCTCAAGTGTTCCTTCTGGCTGTAATCAATTAGTTATATCAGAACCAGATAATTTAGAAAACGATACTTTATTGATATATTATAATGGCATTCTTTTATGTAGAGGAGATGACTTCAACGAATATTCTAACAATGAACTGTATCTAAACTTTACGCCAAAAGATAGTGATATAATAAAAATATATACAAAATCCAGTAGCAACCAAATACTTAAAACAGATCAAATTACTTTTAACCAAGATGTCAATTCTGGCTCGAATGTAACAATTAAACATATAAAAAATTCTTTTGATGACACAGAGGAAATCGCCACAGAGGAAATTAAGAATCCAGAATATCCAATCACATCATTAATCATAGATTCGTATACTTCTGATACTAATAACAAAATGTATGTATTTAGAAATGGAGCTCTTCTTGAAGAAAACGATGATTATTATATAACAACCGAATGGGGTAAATTAAAAATTAATTTCAACTATCAAATACCATCTAATAATACTATCAAAATAATAACATTTAAAAATGTCCTTATATTGCGGCAAAATCAAACTGCATCTGCTGGGCAACAAACATTTAGTGGGTTAAGCTATACGGATGATGGGCACCACTTGATTGTTTTTAGAAATGGTGTTTTGGTTAAAAAAGATGATGATTACACAGAAACAAATAGTAGTAGTATTCATTTTAATCAACCATTATCAAATGGAGAAAACATATCATTTATCACATTATCATCCCCATACGAATTTGAAGATGACGAATGGAATTTATCATCCGATCAATCGGTTTTTAATTATAATCTAGAAAATATGAATATATTAAGGATGGTATTTGTCAATGGAGTATTACAATCTCAAAATTCTTCAGTACAAAATGATTATATTACTAATTTTATTTCACAATCTAGCGGATTTAAATACTCTAGATATGATTTAACGCCTCTTGCAAATAATCAAACAAATGTTAGTTTGCCTTTTACCTACACACCAGGCAATAATGAGATATGGGTTTATAGAAATGGCTTGATGCAGATAGTTGGAGAAGATTATGTGGAATCTTCAAGTAATTCTATTACGCTGCAGACTCCAGCTGTCTTTGGAGAGCTTATAACGGTATATAAAATAACATATCTACCAGTTGGCAGTGTTGATAGTATTATATTCACACGAGAAGAATATAATGCACAAAGTGGTCTAGCAGAATATAAAGTATCTCAAGATTATATTTTAGGCAGCAATGAATTAAGCGTATTTCTAAACGGCATGCTTCTAAGAAAGAGTATAGATTATTCGGAAACTGATACACATACTGTAACATTTAATATTCCACTACAAGACAAAGATAAAATAGTTTTTCTGGTAGGTAAGAAAAACGCAGGAGCAACAAATGTAGGATTTTACTATGAAGATGTTTATCATGGAACAGACGTATCAACAGGCAATATTTTGACAACATCTAGAAGCCTTAATTTTATTCAAGGAGTAGAAGGAACAGTATGGATCAAGGATGTAAAATTAGAAGAAGGTCAAATAGAGAGAAGTGCTTACAATAGTGGTATAACATATAGTGCGAATATGATGTATCACCTAGATGAAGCAGTTAATAAATATGAAGGGACTCTCTCTTTTTATATAGAACCATATGAAGCAGTTTTGTCAAGCTTATTTCAATTTAAAGGAGAAGTAGAAAATTTCTCTCAATTACCTTCGAATGCTAATGTAGACGATATTTATAGAACAGAAAATGATTACATTTATTGGCAATGGGATGGAGTAAGCTGGGACCAAATTGACATGGAGACACTTAGATTAGAGAATTCAACCTGGTCTCTGCTAAAAATAGAGCGATTCTTTGATGTAGAAAATAGATTCAAAATAATCTATGGAGAACCAAATGATTATGGAATAATATCACTACCTCCGTTACAAGGCTTTAATCTCATCTCAATAGTATGGAATCTTTATGGAGTACAATGGTATCAAATGGAAGTACCTAATGTATCTGACCTCCCGCAACTTGGAGAAGCTGAAGATGGATTTGTTTATAGGGTATTAGACCCATTCTCATATTATAGATGGGAGTGGGATTCAATTACGAGTACCGGCAGCTGGATAGCAAAAGCCCCGATGGCCACATACGATAATTACTCTGATTTGCCTTCTCTATCTTCAAAAGAAGACGGCTTTGTGGCTAGAATAATCAAAAAACCTAAAAACTTCAAAGGATCTGTCCAAAATAAATCAGATTTAACGCCTATAGCCAATGCTTATGGCGCCGAACAAGAAGGTTTGATTTGGGAAGTAATATCAGAAAATTCGTATTATGAATGGAACTGGGATCACTACGGTAATAATGGTAAGTTTAGAAAAATAGATATATCTACATATTATCAATGGATTTGGGACTACAAAACAGCTTCAGGCAATTGGGAGCAATGTAATACAATAAGAGTATATATAAATGGCGGTAAAGATGGAATATTTTCTAAATCTTTCAGGGAGGTTAATGATTCTCCTGTAAAACTTAGATTTTTTAATACTGCTTATTCTAAATTCGATGAATTAAGGCTAGATTCTATAGCTAGAGATGAAACAGAAATAGAAATGTGGTATAAGTCTCAAATGCCATTCTATCCAATAGGTCAAAAAGCAGCAATAGCATAAAGATAATACAAAAAGAGGGTTTGAAAGATGGGTCTTACCAGAGGACAAGAAATAAATTATAAAAATCTAAATAATGCTTTTGTATCCGCAATAGGTGGTGGAAATTTAATAGGAGATTATACTATAAATGGAATTTTAAATGCTGGGCATCACATATTATCGTTCGAACAAATAGAAATTAACGCGCTTGGAACTGGAGACAGAAACTCATATATAGACTTTCATAGTGATGATACACATACAGATTATAGCGCAAGAATTATCCGAGCGCCTGGTGAAAATTCTGATTTTAAAATAGTCAATCTGGGTTCAGGTAATATTGAAATAGAGTCCAATAATAATATATATTTAAAAACAAACGGCAGTTTTGAAGCGGCAGTTTTAAAACAGGATGAAATCTCTATTTTACAGAATAGCGGAAAAATAATATCTTATAGCACCAGGCCCGCAGAAGGCAGTCTGATAGAAAATAGCTACTTTTCTATAGGCAGCGGTGCCAGTAGAAGAATAGAAATATTTGTCAGCAATGATGGATATACTAAAGCTGAAATTAAGTTAGTTAATAACAACACAGCAAATGGGGATATATATTTTCTAACAAGTAATAGCAGTGCTGCTCCAGTTGAAAGAGTTAGAATTAAAAATAACGGTATTACACTCATTCAATCCGCTCAAATAGTTAATGAACCTCACATAGAAGCAACTTCTATGCGTTTGAATTACAACAGAACAGCTCATACTTCTTATATATATGTTGATAGAAGTGGCTCTAGTAATGCAGCTATCAGATGGAATGAATCAACATTAGAGTGGGAAGTTGGTATTGGAAGCAATATATTTCCAATATTTAGTGGTCTAAATGCTAAAAAACAAGCAAGATTTTATTTTGGAAGCACTAATCCTACTCATACTAATAGGTTAAATTATGATGGTTACTTTTACGCTACCAAAGTTTACAATGCTGTTTATAATGATCTTGCTGAATTTATGGAATTTACTGGTGAAGCTGAGCCAGGAGATGTGATGGTTCAAATTAAAAACAATCTTGTGAAATCAAGCAAAAGAGCAATGCCCAATGTAATAGGGGTTTATTCAGATTCTTTTGGCTTCGCGCTAGGAGCAGATAACAAAGAAAATAAAATTCCAATTGGTTTAAGTGGAAAAGTAAAAGTAAAACTTTATGGGAAAATAAAAGCCGGACAGGAACTCGTAAGTTATAAAAATGGCCAGGCTATCAAAGCTAATATATTTGAGAAATTATTTAGGAGAAGTGCTATTATAGGTAAAGCTTTGGAAGATGGCGAAAATACAAGAATATGGATATTAATAAAATAGGAGACACTTAAATGCCAGAGACTCAAATTAAAGGACATGATATAGAATCCACATCTTTGCAGTCAAAGATATCAAATGATATTGACTTCACAAAAGTGGAAACTGATAGAATAAATTTAACCAGCGTTAATCCTGCTGATACAGCAACTTTTTTCGGCACTGATGATTCTGGTAATTCTACATTACACATGAGAATTGGTAATGGCACTGGCGATAAAATCCAAATAGAAAGCTGGAATGGTAGTGCTGCTACAAGTCTAATGGAGATAAATCAGACTGCAGTAGTTGTTCAAAATGCGATTACATGTAATGATGATATCAGCGCTGTCAATGCAACATTTAGTGGAAACGTTAATGCTTCCAACATAACACTCAACAATGATGTCAATGCTGCTAATGCAACATTTAGTGGAAACGTTAATGCTTCC
>Ga0190359_1002515_pt1 | contig 10866 bp, 11 predicted proteins | sample 48721823_MG_FD_161269 | JGI IMG/M metagenome (GOLD analysis project Ga0190359, IMG submission 161269) | Hydrothermal vent microbial mat bacterial communities from Southern Trench, Guaymas Basin, Mexico - 4872-18-2-3_MG | ecosystem: Environmental > Aquatic > Marine > Hydrothermal vents >...
CACAACCCATCCGGTGAAATTTGCCAAGATGGTACCGAATCATGCAACGGTAAAGCAGTTGTATGATGCGACGCGGTCATTCATCGAAAAAACCAGGCCTCGGCCTGTACAGGAGCAGAAAAAGGCGGAACAGAAGGAGGAGGCAAAGCAATGAGATTTGCCTGCCCCTATGCTCTCTTTCTTCTCCTGCTGTGGATTCCTATGGTATGGATTTATGTGCTGCGGGAGAAAAAATCCCGACCCGCGGTACAGTTTTCCGATGTTTCATTAATTTCCCGGCTGCATTCGACACTGGTGGTTAAACTTATTCACATCCCTTTTATTTTGCGATTAGTTGGTGTCGGCCTGCTTGTCGTGGCACTTGCCCGACCTCAGAGAGGACACACCGAGCAGGAGGTAACGACCCACGGCGTTGACATTATGCTGGTACTTGATGTCTCTACGAGTATGCGTGCTCTTGATTTCAAACCCAAAAACAGACTCTACGTGGCAAAAGAGACCATAAAAAAATTTATTCAGAAACGGAAACATGATCGTATCGGCCTTGTCGTTTTTGCCGGGAGAAGTTATACCAAGTGTCCGCTCACGCTCGACTATAATATTCTCGAACAATTTCTTGATGATATTAAAAGTGGTGAGATTGAGGACGGCACGGCAATCGGGACTGCGCTGGCAACCGCAGCGAACCGGTTGAAGCAATCGCAGGCCAAAAGCAGAATACTGATACTGTTGACTGACGGTGCAAATAACCGCGGTGAAATAACGCCCCAGATTGCGGCAAAAGCGGCCGGCGAGCTGGGAATGAAAATATACACGATTGGTGTCGGTAAAGAGGGTAAGGTTCCCTACCCCTTTGAGTTCAGGAATCCCTGGACCGGCAAGCACCAGACAAAAATAGAGATGATTGATTCGGATCTTGATGAGCAGACACTGGTCGACATTGCCGCGGCGACAAAGGGAGCGTTTTATCGCGCACAGAATGCAAAAAAACTGGAAGAGATATACGACACTATTGACAAATTGGAAAAAACGGAAATAAAAACCATGTCCTATACCACCTATTCCGAGCATTTTTTCCCCTGGCTCCTTGCAGGTTGTATAGTACTGTTTCTGGAATTGATACTGAAGCATACACGCTTCAGGAGAATCCCGTAGAGGTATGTATGCGTTTCGGAAATCCTGAATACTTCTGGCTGCTTCTGGGCATTCCGGTGTGCATCGGGTTCTTTATCTGGGCGTATCAGCATAAGCAGACGGCGCTTGCCCGCTTTGCCTCGCTTTCCCTTATTGAGAAATTAAATCCGGAGACCGGCTTGAACCGTCAGATTTTAAAGTGGATTCTCTTTCTGGCTTTTCTCATCTTTGTCATTGCGGCACTGGTCCGTCCCCAGTTCGGCGTCAAGGAGCAGAAAATGGAGCGCAAGGGGGTTGATATTATTGTTGCCTTAGACATCTCACAAAGTATGCTTGCCGAGGATATCGCGCCAAATCGTATCGATCGGGCAAAACACGAAATTTCCAAATTTATCGATATTCTGCGAGGTGACCGCATCGGACTAGTTATCTTTGCCGGTGAAAGTTATGTGCAATGCCCGCTAACGCTTGATTACGGCGCGGCAAAGATGTTTCTTGACGTAGTAAAAACCAGCTGGATACAACTGCAGGGTACCGCCCTTGCAGACGCAATCAGACAGTCAACCAAAGCATTCAGAACAGAATCGAAAAAGCACAAAGTCCTGATACTCATCTCCGACGGTGAGGATCATGAAGGAGACGCCATTGACGCAGCAAAAGAGGCGGCGAAAGAAGGGGTGAAAATTTATACCATCGGCATCGGGTCTGAAAACGGGGTGCCTATCCCCCTGAAAAAAAGCGGCGGCAATATCATCTACAAAAAGGATAAGGGCGGCAATCTGGTCATGACCCGTCTTGACCCGATTATTCTGGAAAAAATAGCACATGAGGGTAAGGGTGCCTACTTTAATGCAGGCTCGAATCTCGACCTTTTATCTGTCTATGGTGAAATCGCGAAAATGGAGAAAAAAGATCTCGGTATGAACCGGCTGGCTGTCTATGAAGAGCGGTATCAGATATTTTTAGGTATTGCCCTGTTCTTTCTTATTCTTGAATTTCTCATACCGGATCGCGTTCGTCGCAAAAAAGAATGGAGGGGTAGATTTTGAACCGAATACTGCTGCCTATCATCTGCCTGTTTTTCTCAATTTGTGCCGACGAGGTGTATAAGAAAAACAAAAAAGCCAATAAACTCTTTGAGCAGGGGAAATATGAAGAGGCACTTTCCCTGTATGATGAAGCGCTGCTGGAATCACCCGAAGAGAAAAAACTGGCAATTAACAAAGGCTCAACACTCTATCGGCTGCAGGATTTTAAAACCGCAGAGGAAAGTTACAAAAGCGCCTTATCGGTCAACGATCCGGATGCCCTTGCCAAGCTTCACTACAATTTGGGAAACGTCTATAACATGCAGGGCGATCAACTCATGCAGGCGGGCAGCAAGGAAGCCATGGAAAAATATAAAGCAGCGCGTGACAGCTATATAAAAACTCTTGATTTGAATCAGCATGATAAAGATGCAAAGTGGAACCTTCAGCTTACACAGATGAAAATCAAACAGCTTGAACAGCAGCAGAAACAGCAGCAGCAGAACCAGCAGAATAATCAGGATAATAAAGATCAGCAAAACCAGGACAAGAATAAGCAGCAGAATAAAAACGATAAACAGAATCAGCAAAAGAAGGACCAGGAAAAACAGGATCAGAAAAAGGACCGGGACAAACAACAGCAGAATCAGAGTCAGAAAGATAAAGAAGAGGAGCAGAAACAGGCACCAAAACCTCAACCATCAAAAAAGGATATGCAAAAAGAGGAGGCTTTACGCCTCTTACGCCAATATGCCGACGACGATAAAGAATTAAACAAGCCGACGGAAAAAATGAAGGCGCTCATCGGCAAGAAACCTGAAAAGGACTGGTAACACGTTCATGGATTACACCTTTCAATTTGCAGAGTGGCAAAACGGAAACCGGTATATCAGGGCATCACTGTATATCGCTCAAAATCCTAATGCTCCCTGGGTTATCATGTGTCACGGTTTTACCAGCCATCGTATCGGCCCCAACTACTTTTTTACCGGCATTGCGAAGCATCTTGCCTCCAGCGGGATAAGCGTCAATGCTTTTGATTTCGGCGGCTGCGGCGAAAGTGACGGCAGCTTTTCGGATATTACCGTTAACTCGCTCCGTGCCGATCTGGTTTCCGCATACGACTATGTAAAAAAGAGCTTCTCCCCCGGAAAGATACTGCTCCTCGGCCACAGTTTCGGTGGAACCATTGCAGTGCTTGCTGCGTCCTCTCTCTCCATTGACGGTCTTATACTGCTATCGCCCCTTGCCGATACTAAAAAGCATGCACAATCGCACGAATATATTTTAACGAACGGCACCAACGACACCGGCTGTTATGAATACGGCCCTCATGAATTAAAAATAGCCTTTTTCGAGGAATTGAAAGAATGTGAGCCGGTGGCGGCAATAGGAAAACAGGTGACTGAAAACATTATTCTTTTTCAGGGGGGAAGTGACCAGCAGATTACCCCTGAAGAATCTTCTGTCTATATCGACAGGGCAAGAGAATGCGGAATAGAGCCGGTGTATCATATTGTTCCCGGAGCGGATCACCGGTATGCAACGGTCAGCAGCAGAAAATTTCTGCACCGGGCCATTGTATCATGGGTAAAGGAGCAGGTACAGTGATAAAAAACAGTGTATGGTGTACCACGATACTTTTTTTATTCACCGTATCATATGGCGGGATCCGCTTTACGGTCACCACAGAGCGAACTGCAGTGTCAGTGGGTGAACAAATCGTGGTGACGGCTACCATTGTGAGCAACAGCGAAATAAAAAATATAAAGGCACCGTCACTCCCTTCTTCTGAAAATTACCGTCTTTTGCGGACTACCAGCAATCAGAACCAGACCTCTTCCATCCAGATTATCAATGGAAAGATGACCCAGACCGTAGAAATCAACTATCTGTTTAATTACCATATTGTCTTTACCAGAGAGGGCTCCTTTACTTTTCCGGCACTGACGTTTAATCATGGCGGTGCTGTGTACACCTCTGAGCCGTTTACCGTTACCGTCGGTAAAAAACCGGCAAAGACGCAGGATTTACGTGTGCATATCCGGTTGAATAAAAAGTGCGTCTACGTTGGCGAGCAGGGCATTCTTACGGTTGAAGTGGCAAAAAAAGCACAGGCGCCGGTTAACCTCACCAATGAAGGTTTTATCACGGTAATAGCAAGCCTTGAAAAAGCGTTCGGTGCAAGTTTCTCCATCAACCGTCTTTTCTCCGATAAAGTCGGCCAGACACAGCGAACGGTTAACGGAGTACCGCATCAGATTTTCACACTGGCATTCTCGGTAATTCCGGTGAAAGCCGGCACGTATTCAGTACCGTCAATTCCATTCGAGTATGTAGAGCTACGCCAGGTTCAGAGCAGGCGGAGAGATTTCTTTGATGATTTCTTCGGCGGCAGCTTTTTCGGGCGAAGTGTTCAGCAGATTCCCAGAACTGCCCTCAGTAACCGGCTGTCCGTCACGGTGAAACCGCTCCCTCCGGAGCCCGCCGGATTCTCCGGTGCGGTCGGCACCTTCACTCTCAAAGCCGAGTTGAGTAACAACACCGTTCCTGCGGGAGATGCAATTACCCTGCACGTTACTTTATACGGCACGACACGCCCCGGAAATATGACCGATATCGCTCTGCCGGACATGCCCGATTTCGAAGTGTTTAAACCTGAGAAACATACCTATGTAGACACCACAGCACGAGGTATTGCAACACGGAAAAAATTCAAGTATCTCATTATTCCCCGTGAGGAAGGGGATAAAACGATTCCTCCAATTTCCTGGACATATTTTGATCCTGACAACGGCCGGTATAAAACAATAACCACCGATGCGATCCCAGTCACTGTTACAAAGGGTAAAAAGGGCGGCAAACGGCAGTCGAGATATCTGACGCAGGAGGATATTCGTGAAGTCGGTCGTGATATCCGCTATATAAAAACCCCGTCCCATATCAGGCATCAGTCAACTGAACCGTATAAAAATCCACTCTTTTTCATTCTGTTCCCGATACCGTTTCTTATCTCTCTGTTTGCGTTACTTTTCAGATTGCAGGCAACAGTGTTGAAAAAAAACCCCTCTGTGGAGCTGCGAAAAAAAGCACTGTCCTCCGCCAGGGCCTCGCTGAAAAAACTTTCAAAGGAGATAGAATCGCTTCAACCTACACCGGCTATCGCACGCATTGCAGAAATTATTGAGACCTATATCACCCACCGTTTCGGGTTTGCTGCAGCCGGAAAGACTCTGGATAAGTTGAAAGAAGAGCTGTCCCGTTTCAAAGTTGATGCCTCCGTTACGGAAGACCTGATACCGTTCCTTGAATCACTTGACCGTTACCGGTTCAGCGGCAGCACAGTCGATAAAGGAATTGTCTCAACCTTACTTGAGAATACCTACCGGCTGATTGACAGCCTTGAACGGAAGGAGAATAAAGCATGAAAAAGTATCCGCTTCATTTCCTTCTCATGATTATTGCATCTCTCAGTGGAGTCATTACTGCCGCACCGGTTGACCAATGGTTCAACACAGCAAACCGCTTTTATGAAAATAAGCAGTATGACAGTGCCGTGATTTATTATGAAAAAATTCTCGAAACTGGTATTCATAACAGTGATGTGTTTTATAATCTGGGCAATACCTATTTCCGCCTGCACAAACTCGGTATGGCGCTTTTGTATTTTGAAAAAGCACGCAAACAGGACCCGACAGATCAGGATATTTTTGCCAATATCAAATTCTCACAATTAAATATCATTGACCGGGTTCCGGAACCGCGGCGCTCCTTTTTTGAGACCATACTCTGGCGCCTGCACACCTTTTTTTCTCTCAATGCCCAACTGTGGATACTGTTCGGCTGCCTCATGTTCCTCAGTCTCTCCTATGTTCTGAGAATGTTTGTCTCCCACAATATCCGACTCTGGCTTATCTATACCGCCAGTATTGCCATCATTCTTTCAACCTTTCTCGGTATCTCAATCGGCATAAAAATCTACGATGCCGAAAAAAAACAATTCGCCATTGTCCTGGAAAAAACGGTCGATGCCAAGAACCAGCCGGATGGTAACAAAGTTCTCTTTACAGTCCATGAAGGAACAAAATTCCAGATTAAGAAAACCGTCGGTGACTGGAGCTTTGTCAGCTTGCCCAATGGAGTGAGCGGCTGGGTAAAAAATGAGGCGCTGGGGAAGATATAGCCGTTGGGTTTAAGGTTAAAGGATAAAGGTTCAGGAATTGACAACTGAATATATATTCCTGTAAAGGGTTCAGTATACATTCCCGCACCTGTTGAAAACCCAATATACTATAGTAACACCTCGATAGAAACACGGCTTCGTTCAATTGAATTTTATCTGAAATGGAAGGCCTGGTATTTTTTTGGCATAGAAGGTACCAATCGTTTGTTATACGTCTCACATAAACAGGATATGAATAATTTTTCCTACGATCAGATGGGAAACATGACGAAAGACAGTTCAAAATTAATGGATGTTTCTTTTAACTGACGTGATATGCCAACACAATTCAAACTGCGCGAGATTTTACCCCGGATTTTACCCCGGAGGTAATTAAATAAATTATATATTTCAAACATGCCAACGAAGAAACGAATATCGGTGCAAGGAGCGATAGCCCATATTATGGCCAGGGGAATAAACGGAATGGATATTTTTCAGGACGATGCAGACAGGAACCACCTTTTACATCTATTGTCTGAATCTATCGGTAAAACCACGTAATTATGCCACGGTTGGGTATTGATGGACAACCACTGTCATCTGGTTGTGCGATGCAGTGACAAATCTTTGGATAAGCTTATGCGCACCATGAACTCTCGCTATGCAAAGTATTTCAATGTGAAATATAAAAGGCGAGGGTATCTATTTCAAGACAGGTTCAAATCAATTATTACCCAGGAACAGAATTATCTTGAGCAACTGATCCGGTATGTTCATTTGAATCCTGTCAGGGCAGGGATTTGTACAAGTCTGGATGAGCTGGATACATATCAATGGAGTGGTCATGCTGTATTGATGGGTAAAAGCGTTTGTTCTTTTCAGACCACGAATACGGTGTTGCCTCGGTTCGGAGCAACGGTTGAGTCAGCAAGAAAGCGCTACAGGAAATTTATGGGTTAAGGTGCAGGCAGAATCAGGGATGATTGGAACGTTCAAAAAGTCAGAGAGAGTAATCAGGGAATTGAAAGAAAAGACAGGCCTTCGTGCTGGGTAACAGGAAATTGCTCGATTCGCTCCAAATTGACCGCCCAATCCGGGTCAATCTGACCGGTAAATCCGGCTCAAAGTGACCGGTCAATCCGGTTGAAAATGACCGGCTGATCCGGAATTATTTGACCGCACTATCTTATTCTCGAACCTCATTTGACAGATTTTATTTGTTAATGTATACCAAAGTCTTCTTTTGTATTTCACAATCGAAAGGAGACGTTATGAGCAGAAGGAGGACCTCAATGAGAAAAATACGGGAGGTATTGCGGTACAAATACGAGCATGGAATGAGTAACAGCCGTATTGCAGGGGCGTTAAGTATTGGTAAAGGCAGTGTTCACAATATTCTTGAACGTTTTGTAAAATCGAAGTTGCCATGGCCATTACCACCTGATATAAAAGAGAGTGAGCTGGAGTCACGCCTATATGCAACTTCGGACAATCCTCCGGCATTAAAAACAGGAGTTCCACTGCCGGATATTGCCTATTTGGAACTGGAACTGCGTCGTCCTCATGTAACCATGCAGCTTCTTTTTGAGGAATATCGCACGAACCATCCAAATGGACTGGGCCGTAAGCAACGTTTTGAAGAACTTGAACGTCCCTATGCAAAACCTCTGCCGTCAAAGCGGTTTCAGATAACCCGTATGCGTATCGGGGTTCGTGTCGCCCCGAATTATCATATCCGCTATGAAGACCGCTACTACAGCGTTCCTCATCAACTGGCTCGCTGTCGCGTTGATGTATATCAGGTTGGTTCAATCATTGAAATTTATCACTGCTGTCCGGTAGTTTGACATGAATATTGCTGTAACTTATTAAATAACATTATGATACAAGGTAATCTCCCTAGAATCAACTTCATTTTTCAACTATATTTTTGCCACTTCATATTCCGGAATTTCAAAGGAGTGGCAGATGTACGAGGGAAAAACTGTATTCGCACAAATAATGAGTTTTCTTCCAAAGAAAGCTTTGCATCGATGCATCCAAAAATATCGAGGCAATTACAAAGTACAACGCTTTACTTGCATAGAACAATTTTATTGTATGGCCTTCGCTCAATTAACTGGTCGTGAAAGCCTTCGAGATATTGTATCTTGCCTGCGAGCAATGAAACATCGACTGTACCATATGGGCCTAAAGAGCAGGATATCCAAAAGTACCATCGCAGATGCAAATGAAAGTCGCGATTGGCGTATTTATGCCGATTTTGCTCAGATTCTTATTCAAGAAGCCAGAGCTCTTTATGTAAACGACGATTTGGGAGTAGACCTCGACGAAACCGTGTACGCTTTGGATTCAACTACCATAGACCTTTGCCTCTCAATGTTCCCCTGGGCTAAATTTCGCAAAGCAAAGGGTGCCGTCAAAATGCATATGCTCCTGGACCTTCGCAGCCCCATACCAGCATTTATAAGAATTACTCATGGGAAAATTCACGACGTCAATATTCTCGATTATATTTTGCCGGAACCAGGTTCCTATTATGTCATGGATCGCGCTTATCTGGATTTCGCTCGTTTAAACAAAATCCATACAGGGTCGGCCTATTTTGTTGTACCTCAAAAAGTAAACACAAAAATCAGAAGGCTTTATTCTCATCACGTCGACAGAGCAACAGGATTGAGATGCGACCAAACCGTTGTATTGACAAATTTCTATGCTCACAAAGATTATCCCGACAAACTACGTCGAATCAGGTACTTCGACGAGGAAACGGGAAACGATCTCACATTCTTGACAAACAATTTTATTTTACCTGCACTGACCATAGCACAACTTTACAAAGGACGCTGGGGTGTAGAATTATTTTTCAAATGGATCAAGCAGCATCTGCGAATCAAGTCATTTTTGGGGACATCAGAAAATGCAGTAAAAACCCAAATCTGGATAGCGATATGTATATATGTTCTCATAGCGATAATCAAGAAAAAATTGTACATGGAACAGTCTCTCTACACAATTCTACAAGTTTTAAGCCTTACTCAATTCGAGAAAATCCCCATTTTAGAGCTATTTTCGGATCATCATCTACAGACAGACAAAGGAGAAAGCTGTATCCAATTGAATTTATTTGACTTATAACCGGACAGCAGTGGATTGCAATCATTAATAAAGTTACAAAAAACAAGTTATTTCTTTTCTTTAAAAACGGGGACATAATTTTTGTTATACTCCTAATGTAAAGGGGTGTCATTGCAAACAACGTTCTCGCACATGCAGAAGTTGCAATAGCAATTTGGGTCGGAGCGAAGCGGAGCCTGCATGTGCGTGTTGGTTGTTGTGGGACATTATACTATAAATTAAAAGCGCACCCATTTTAATAATTGCCACAGGAAGTGGCCTGCGATAAGTTCTTTTTATTGCTCATTTTTGCAAAGCCCTCTTTTTCTTTATAGAACGACGAGACTTCGGAATCTGAACTTTTGCTCTACTCATTTTTTTATTACGTGTCACTTTTTTAGAATTACGAGTAGAAATTGAAATATGTACGCCAAGAGATTGTAGAACTTTTAAAATTGTATCAAATCGAGGTTTTGCAGCTGCATTTAGAGCTTTATATAAACTTTCACGCCCTAAACCAGAATCTTTTGCAATTTTTGACATCCCCCTGGCTTTTGCTATATCACCAATTGAAGCTAAAAGCAAACTTGAGTCACCATCTTCTAACACTGCATTTAAATATTCTGCTATACTTTCTTCATCTTCTAAATATTCTGAAACATCAAAGTCACTAATTTTAACTTGTTTCATTTATTTACCTCCGATTTCATCAGCAATTTCTTGTGCTCTCCTAATATCACGTGATTGGCTTGATTTAGTACCACCTGCAATAAGAATTAAAGTTATATTTCCCTTATGTATATAATAAATTCGATATCCAGGCCCATAATCAATTTTCATTTCAAAAACTTTTTTACCGACAGATTTATAATTACTAAGATTACCTAGTTCTGCCTTTTTGAGCGTTGTTAAAATTATAGCTTTAGCTCTGATATCCTTAAGTTTTCGAAACCATTTTTCAAAATATTCTGTTTTTTGAATGTTATACATACTTATAATGTATCTAATTGGATACGCGTAATGCAATGAAAATATTTAAAATCTTTTTCTTGCCACAGGACGTGGTACTTTTTTCGAGTGCGCATACTAAAACTATAATGGCCCATTGTAACCAATGATCGTTGACACATGGCGAAGTTTTTTGACCGAGTTCTGGCCGTCGCGGAAAGGAGCATTCTTATTAGTAATGTCTCAAGACTTTTTTAATGAGAATGCCCTTGGAGCAGGCCAGAGCGAAGGGCAAAAAATTTGGGTGGAGCGATTCCACTTTAATATAAATCTCAAAGAGCGCAACCGCCATGTGTTTGATATTAGTATGAAGGCCATCCCTGAACAGGGTTATACAAGGGTTATGGTATAATTAAATTAAAACCATTCCACCACCTGTACAAGGAGGCCTCCATGATTTACCAGGTATCTGCA
>Ga0190359_1002516_pt1 | contig 10861 bp, 13 predicted proteins | sample 48721823_MG_FD_161269 | JGI IMG/M metagenome (GOLD analysis project Ga0190359, IMG submission 161269) | Hydrothermal vent microbial mat bacterial communities from Southern Trench, Guaymas Basin, Mexico - 4872-18-2-3_MG | ecosystem: Environmental > Aquatic > Marine > Hydrothermal vents >...
AATAGTATCTTTTGAAGAAAATATAAATAGTTTCACTTTTTCTTCCTCCATGCTTCTAACGAATTTATTAGTAGATTGAAACAATCTTCACATATTATCTCTCGTGAATTCAAGTTAAAATTGGGTATTTTTTCCCAAACGCCGCTAGATTTTAATCTAAAAACGTGGGTATCCAATTTGACTTCGACAGCCACATTTTTGAGTGGTTTGCCGCAGCGACTACATTTGCTTATATATTTTGAGTTCATTGTCTTCTATCTCGAATTCTATTTTAAGATTTCTGATAACATGTCTAACATTCTGTTTCAAGGTTAAAGAAGATTTTGCTATAGAAAAACTATAGTTTATTTCAGCCATTTTTAGAAGAATGCTCTCTAAATTTTCCAGTACGAAACTGTAAAATGCTTTATGTAAACCACAGACTATTCTCTTATCTATCCCCCATTTACCATATTTACTGTAATAAAAGGAAATACAACCATGGTTACAAATATAATCCGCATAACATGTGTCACAGCCTGTTTGCAAAAGAGCTTTGTGCTTTATCTGAGTAAAATCCAATGCTCTTTTTATTTGATATAGGCCTAAAAAATCATAATCTAATGCATTCATAACATATATTTCATCATACTCTTCTGCCCACCTGTCGCAATAGTTTACGGTACCATCTGGATCTACTGCTATCATGGAAATAACGCTGCCGCATATCTTACCACCACAACCAGTTTTGAATGCAGGAGGATTCATAAACATAATGTCTAGAATAGCTCTTTGTAAAAGTTCTTGCGTGTAAAATTCATACAATGTTCCATTTTCTAAAAAACGTTCTAATAGTATTTTAAAAGCTTTATCAAATAAGGTTTTGCCATCTAGTTCTATTTTGGAATTTTCGCCAGGGTTAAACATATCCTCAACATACGAAAATTTATAACCTTTAATTTCTTTTTCTTCTAGATATTTAATGGTATCTTTGAGATTATCTATATTGTGTCTGCCTAATACCAAAAGAACACCAAAAGCTACTTTATATTTTTTAAATAAATCAAATTTTTGTTCAAATATATCCAGTTTGACATCTCTTGATTCATCGGAATTTATTCCATCAAAGCTTAATCCTATATGAATGTCAAATTTGTTAAATATTTTGGCAAATTCTTCATCTATTAGCGAAGCGTTAGTTTGCAATCCTAGCTCCAGTTCTAAAGATTCTTCTTTAAATCTACTAACAGCATAGTCTGCCATTTTATATAAAAGCTTTTTACCTACAAGAAGCGGTTCTCCTCCATGAAAAATTAACTTCAGTGCATTCTTAGAATGGTTTATTTTTCTTTGCGCAATTATTTGTTCTATTATTTTTTTATACAGTTCGTAATCTATAATCTCACCAGGATATTGTTTTAGGATTTTTTTCATAAAGCAATATTTGCAATGCAAATTACAGTCGCGGGTAACATGAAAAATAATTATATCTGTAAATCTAAACATAATATCCTCTTAATTATATATGTTTTACATATATCTTGACATAAGATAATATAAAAAGAGGCGAAGAAATGGGTTTTCAATGGTCTGAGCTTAACACAGGGAATAAGATAACAACCGATTGAAATATCGCTCTCATTTTATTTCCTTCCACGTTTATGTTGCGCTTGTCGCAAGGCGAAGAGTTTCTATGTAAATTCAATAATTATTCATAAAACAATATTTGCAATGGAGACTACAATCTCTTGTTAAATGAAAGATAATCAAATTAGTGAGTCTAAACGTTGTTTATATCTATGTTACAATAAAGATAAACATGCAGTAGAATGGCAGAAATTACGGTTTTAAACAAAGATAAAAGAAAGTGAAATAGCTCTAAAATATTTTAATTAAAGCATATATAAGTGAGTAAAGAGGTTTAGTGATGGGATTTCAATGGACAGAATTATCTCCTGGCACTAGAGTCACGCAAGAAAAATACCAAGAGCTTGTAGATAAAGTGAAAAGTGTCGAAAACAGTCTTCTCTTGGGTAGTGTGTCTCCGGGGACTAAATGGAGTTGGGATACTGGGATAGACCCATTTGCAAAAATATACGTGGTAGGTGAAGACCTTTATGAAATTAGAAATGCTGTAGACAACTTAGATGATAATAACTACTGCCGAGGACATAAAGTAAATCACAAAACCACATTTGACAGCATCAAGCATAGCACATATAATCCAACGCATTACGCGACATATAAAAATGATTTACATACTGGGTTAGATAGCAGTTTGCATGGTTATAATAGCACTCATTATGCCGGCATGGACACCTATGATTATGGCTATAAGAGTTCCGATGATAATCGTTAAATATAGCATTTCGAGGTAATAATAATGGCTTTTAATTGGATAGAAGATGTAGCGAAAGATGAATATATATTTCCATCGAATATAGAAGAAGTTAGAGACAATATAGATCTTGTGCACGATAATCTCGCCTGTGTAACGTATAATACTACTCATTATAATGATCACGATGCCTCTTTCGACAATACGCTTCACAGCACATATAGATCCACTCATTATCCAGGTTACGACTATAATTTACATTCCAATTATCATAGCATTCATCGAGCAACTTATAAAAATGACATGAAATCTGATTATGATAGCCGTGACTTGAACCATCGGGGTCACCGTGTCCGCCATGATGGAGGCTATCGTGGAACTTATCATTCAGGTCATGATTCAGGTGTTGATCACCATCTCTGATCTGACTGATAATATTGGAGGTTAAAATGATAGATGTTGATGTACTCATTCTTTACGTAAGCGATGTGTGTAATTTAAGATGTACTTATTGCTTATGGCCAAAAGAAGAAAAAGTAATGATAACAAAAAACAAAAATATTCGTCAAAAAATTGCCACAGGCGAATACTTTAAAAAAATAAAAGAAAATGTTGATACATCACATATTCATACGTTAGATTTATGGGGTGGCGAGCCCACATTAAATTTTGATGTGTTTATACCTGCTTTAAAAGAACATCTTAGTATGTTTCCAAATTTAAAAAGAATTTCATTTTCAACAAATATAAGTAAAGATTTTATAGTTTCTAATATAATTTGGTTCATAAAAGAGTTTACTCCGTCGTTCAACTTAGATATACAATTATCCTTGGATGGCCCATCTTTTATCAATGATGAAACGAGAATAAACTCTACCAGTAGCGAAATAGCAAATAACATATTTAGATTAAATGACTTTTTAAAGTCATATGAACACACAAAGTGCATTTATGTTGATATTAAATCAACTTTGAACGCAGGATCTATTAACAAACTTAGCAATGAAGACAATTTATATAAATATTTCGATTTTTTCGATAAGTGCATCGATAGATGTAATATCTCATTTGGCATGAGTTATGTTTTTCCCGGAGAATATACCCAGGAAAATGGTTATCAATATGCCAAAATCATTAATCTTTTGCTGTATAAGTGGTATAAAAAAAATATAAAATTTAAAAACATAAAAATGCCTTATGAAGATCAACATGTCCTACATGTAAGGAAAACCATAGAAGCTATAATACGTTTAAAAAGACGTCAATATGTGGGTGAGTTTATAGCTACATCGGTTTGTTCTGTAGGAGATAAACGGATCGCGATAGATGTTGATGGCAATTTAAGAATATGTCATGGTGTTTTTTTCTATTATGATGAGCTAAAAACAGATTATTCAACATATGAAAACTATCTAAAACATAATATGATAGCTTTTAATAAATTGGATAAATTACGACTAATGCATAATTCAGCTGGAATCCATAACAATGTTGAATTTAGAGGGACTTACCATCAAGTTTTGGCTACAGAATTAGCTCTTAGTGGCCAAATATCCAAAATATATTTAAAAGAACCAGCTCTCTTAAAAATGCTGGCATTTGTTGTATCAAGGCACCATTGCATCTCAGATAATATTGTAAACACAGGAGACATGATGTTAATGGATACTTCTTATCTTAAGTTACTTGGCAATGGCGCTTTCGAATTAATAACTAAATATTTGGGGTCTAAATATGACATTTAATGAAGAAAACAAGAAATTATATATAGATTTCCTGGAAAGATATTTTTTCAATTTTTGGAAAGGAGAACAAAAAAGTTCTTATGGAAGACCTCTAGAATTGAATTTAAGCCCTTATTGCAGTCTGAAATGTAAATATTGTTACGTTAATAAATTCCGCGAAAAGCTTTATCCAATAAATGTAAAAAATGACAACTTATTAAAAAATACAGAAATATTATTAGAATGGCTAATAAAAAATGGGTATAATGTTGGTGAAATTGAAATATTTAGTGGGGATTCATTTACAGCAGCACAAATCGATAAACTTTACGCTTTGATATTTGATTACGCGAAAATGTTTAAAGTGAGTGTTGTTGTACCTATTAATCCAGTCTTTGCCGCTGATGAAGAAAAAGTCAATGTTTATGTGAAATGGAGGGAAAACTTTTCAAGTGAAGGTCTTTCGCTTCACTTTTCTTTATCTATGGATGGAAAATATGCTGATATAGCCAGGCCATTTGCCAACCCCAACTTCTCGTATGATGACAAATTTTACGAAAAGGTATCAAGCATTGCTAAAACTTTTGATTTCGGGTTTCATCCCATGATTGCACCAGAGAATATTGAAGTGTGGAAAAAGAATTTAGAGTGGTATCTAGATTTTATTCAAAAAGCTTTTCAAGTACCAAGAAAAACAGCTTTGCAGAAACTATATTTGCTAGAAGTTCGAAACCCGAATTGGACAAAATTAAGGCTTTTACAACTTGCTTCCTTCGTCTTTTTCCTTACAAAAACTACCTTTTCAATATATAATAACGATCCTCGAGCATATGTAGAAGAGTTCATTCGTGAAGATAAGGGGGCAAACTTTTATAGTGGCATTATGTCTACAGTAGGAAGAGGTTTCACTTGTTCAATTCAGGAATTTCTTACTGTTCGAGTGGCAGATCTGACTATAACGCCGTGCCATAGAGTGGCGTGGCCAGGATACGAGAGCGCTCAGTTTAAGGTGCAAAACAACAAAGTAATAGCAATAGAGCCCAAAAATCCATGGGTTCACATAGCTATATTAACGGGGCGTAATGATGCTGCCCCATTTTGTTCACATTGTCCCATTAATTCTTTATGCACAGGGGTCTGCTTAGGCACAAATTTGGAATACAATAAACAACCTTTTATCCCCGTTCCAAACGTTTGTCAAATGGAATTCGCTAAGCATAAAGCAATAGCTAAAAGCTTCAAAATATTGGGAATATGGGATGAATATGAGAGATTTATGAAAAAAAAGAAATACTACTTTGATAGTTTTCGTAAATTAAATCAAATGAAATATTTGTTGGAGGAACAGCAATGACATATGAAGAAACAAAAAAATTTTTAAAAGAAAATCTTAATGAAACATTATTGAATGAATTATTTCCTTCCCTTAGCAGCATAAATTTTATCAAGCTTTTCGACTTCTTGTTTGAAGCTATTGATAAAGCGGTAAAAGAAGAAGAAGACAAAGCTTTGCCAGATGATTTTGCTACAGATATTAGAAGCATTCTATTAAGACTCAATGACTTGCTGATTTTTCAAAATCTGGATGAAAAGAGATTTCATTTTATAGAAGCAATTAATTTGCTTCTCTTAAATGCTAGCAGCTTATATAAACTGCCAGATGAAATTAAAATAGCTTCAAAAAATAATATTCTCATAAGAACACAATATAATTTAAAATTAAATATCGATATATTACGCGGATTGATATATGACATAAGACGCGTTGTATCTTTTAAACCTCGCGGTCTTTTCTACTCTGAGATGTATTTAGATACGCTCGATAAATATTTTGATCTAGCTAAAGATGATAGTTCAGAATATGGTCTGCTAGATGAAAAGATAATTAAAAAACTGGAGCAGAATGATGAAGATTCAAATGGGTGAGTACACATATCTTATTCCAGATGAATTAATAGAAAAAATAAAATTCATTATACGAAAGAGCCCTAAGCGCAGTGATGTTGGTGTAATGTTTTTACCTGAAATTTTTAATAACAAAGAGACATTGATATCTCTTTTTGATATACGTAAGAACAAAATAGGAACTGGCTACTTTTTTCGCTTTGAATATAAATTTTTAAGTGTTGAAGGAAAGTGCATTCGCGGTCCAGAAACCACAAATGTTGTAAAATGGGATATTAAAAAAATGACGAGTAAAATATACTTTTCGTTCACAGGGGATTTTTGATGGAACTAATAATCGGCCGAAAACATTATAATATACACGATCAAGATATATTTGACGCCTATGTGATAAGTTATCAGAATGAAGAAGTTATATATGTATACATCACTTATAACCCACACAGCATAAGCAAAGCAATCGATCAGCAGCATACTAAGGAAAATATAATTATTAAATATAAAAATATTACTATCGAAGGCGTCCCTTCTTCTGAAAAAAAGCCTAATGTACTATTTACTTTAAAGAAAGATGATGATTTAGGCTATAATGTGTATAGGATAGAAATAGCCCTGGGTAGTCTAGATTATGATATTAATAATGTCATATGATGCTGGTGGCGGCATTAACCAAGCCACCTCCAGAATATATAATGTAATAAAAAAAGCGAACACAAGTACTAAGCTTTATACAACAAAAAACTCATCTTCTTATGTAGCTTTCTGGTTTCTTTTGCATTATAAACCTCATTTGATTATAATACATGATTTCTTCGATTTTATTGTTACAGCTGCAGCGAATTACAAAATAGTTAATAATAATGCAAAGATAATTTTCCTTTCTTTGTGCAACGGAAAGCAACTTAATGGCCTTGAATTATTCGATGCAATACTTTTGCCGAAAGGTAACCAATTGAATTTTAGCAGAAATGGTCATTTTGCTAAATCAGAGAATTTTTATTATCCTTTAGAATCAAACTTTAAAAAGAAAACAGATTGGCGTTCTAGAAAAAATTTTGTTTATATAGGCCGAATTAGCCCAAGTAAAATAAATATACGCATCATTCAAATATTTGAAAAGTATGGCATATTTTTAGAAGCTTTTGGACCAATAACAGATAATGACTATTTCAGCTATATTACATCTTACCAATCTTTCATATATAAGGGACAAATAGGTCATAGAAGAGTTCCGGATGTTTTAAATAAATATAAATATCATATTTTGTCATCTCAAACTGATTGCTTCTCTCTCACCTCGTTAGAAGCAGCTGCTTGCGGGTCTATACCGCTTTTTGTATCGTGTCGACAAAAATTCCCTTGGGCACAAGATATTTCTTTTAGCTTTGATATCGCAGAGTTTGAAAACGCCATACCTATGCTTCTGCTCACAGATCTAGAAAATTACTCTTCATACATAAGTAAAAATGTTATTAAAACATATAACGAAGAAAATTTTTTAAATATATTTAAGGATATAAAATTATGACCAACACAACAGAAGCTAGAATAGAAACAAGTACAGTCTGTAATTATAGGTGCAATTTTTGTCCCCATGGATTGGGATTATTCAAAAGAAAACAAGAAGTAATGTCGCAAGATTTATTTGAATTCATTGTTAACAAAATTAAAATAGAAGCACCTCAAATCACGGATATTACGATATCTGGTTTTGGAGAAGCATTCACAGATAAAAATATAGATAGAAAAATGCTCTACGCTAAACAAATGGGATATAATATTCACATCCTCACAAATGGAAGTTTACTGGATAATGAAATGCTGGATTTCATTTTAAAATCTATAAAGCCATTAGACTTGAGATTTAGCCTACATACTATTAATCCTGCAACATATTCCAAAATGACAGGTTCCACTTACTCTGATTATCATACAGTTATCAACAATATAAATTATGCTATAAGAGAAACAGAGAATACCAGGATTATAATAACAGCTGTTATAATCGATGCTAACAAGGAAGAATGGCATCAATTAGTAAAAGAATATAAGGATAAAATAGATTTAGTGGAAGTATGGAAACCTCATAATTGGCTCGATATATTACACTATAGGCAATGTGAAAAAACTAAGAAAACTTGCGGTAGACCTTTTAATGGCCCGTTACAAATCCAGGTAGATGGAACTGTTAACATGTGCTGTTTTGATATTAATAATCAACTTTTACTTGGTGACTTAAAGGAGCAAAATTTAGAAGAAATATTCAGCTCCGAACCATATATATCCATAAGAAAGCATCATCAGGAAGGAACTATAATGCAAAGTGATCTTCCATGTAAATTTTGTGATCAGCTTTGCGATTACAAAGAAGCTGTTGTGTTTAATAGCAAGTTTTCTCCTGATGCTAGATTAAATAAGACTTCTACAAGATATGATAATTTATTAGGAGCTCAAAATGACAAAAATATTAATAGACACAGCAAACATTTCTGAAATTGAAAAGCATCTGGACATCATTTCTGGCATTACAACTAACCCAAAACTACTGAGGCAAGAGAACGATATCAACTTAGATAAGCTATCTCAGTTTGTAAACTCTCTTGACCAGAAGCTTCTACTTTTCTACCAAGTTAATTCTGAAGAAGATTTTATTAATGCGAAAAAAATAAATAACTCCTCTGCTAAAGTCATAATTAAAATACCAATGATACCGAAAATGTATCACCTCTTTAAGAAAAACACGCCGTATAGAATATGTTCAACAATGGTATATGATTTAGTACAATTAAATCAAGCAAGGCTGTTTGCCGCGGACTATTCTATAATAATATTTGCAAAGAATGAAGATGAAAACTTTTTACAAAAAGCCATAGAATATCGCAACAATTTAGCTATTAAACTAAAATTGGTAGTAGGCTCTGTGAGAACTAAAAACGACGTGGAAAAAGCTATTCGTTTAGGAGCCGATTTTATAACAATTCCTCCCAAAGTACTAAACTTGGCATATAATAATTTACAAGCAGAGGCAGAATATGAAGAAACATATGGACAGAACGGTTTTAATCATACCAGCTAGATATCATTCGAAGCGTTTTGATGGTAAACTTCTGAAAAGCTTTAATAAAAAACCTATTCTGTGGTGGGCTATTAATAATTCTCTGAAAATGAAATTCGCTGATGAATGCATTGTGGCAACTCCTGATTCGGAAATAAAAGCCTTTACAAAAGAGCTTCCTGGCGTTAGTATAGTGGATGTAGATGGTTCATGTGGGACCGAAAAAGTATTTAGATATTATATATCTATAGATAACACTTTTGACTACTATGCCAGTTATCCCGCAGATGAGCCTGTTGTTGATCCAAAAGAAGTAAATTACGTCTGGGAACAAATAAAACAGCTTTTGGATTCTAAAGCAGATATAGTTACTTTATGGACAAAATTTTATAATGAGGAAGATCTTAGAAGTAATTTATCGTGCAAAATGGTTTTAAACAGGCATGATAGAGTTCTATATTTTTCTAGATCTATTATTCCAGCAACGAAAAATGGAAAGTTATTGGAATTATCTAGATATAAAAAACATGTTGGGATGTTCTTCTTTTCTAAAAGAACATTTACAAAGTGCAACCATAACTTTTGGTATGGCTGGCACTCGGATGCGCAAGACATAGAAGGTTTGGAACAGAATAGATTTATAGATGCTGGTTTGCAAGTTTATGCTCTAGAAATAAAGCATATAGGTTTCGGCATTGATAAGCCGGAACAAATAAAGCAACTTGAGGAAAGGCTTAAAAATGATAACATACAACGTTCTGGATAGAAAAAAAGAAAAATTCAAGTGCGCGGTTTGTGGCCACAAAGCACAATATAAATTTAGCATAGAAATAGGTGAGGTTGGTGAAAACGGAGAGCAGTTTGACAATATATGTATCAACTGTGCTATTAATATCATAGAGAAAAAAAAGAAAGAGTATTATAAAGGAGCAAAGCTTGTGTCTCTATTTAGTAGGCCGAAAGTAAGAGATTATCTATTTAGGGTTATTCCTAAATCTAAAGTTGAAAAAAGGGAAGATAGCGATTTAGAAAGTAATATTATGACCAATGAGACCTTTAGAAAACTAATATCTGATAGGAGATTGTGGAAGTATAAAGCATGGCATTATTTTTTGGGATTCGGCTTGCGATACAAGATAACACCACGTATTGAAAAATATATGAAATTTTTTATGGAGACAAGAGAGTTGTTAATAGATAGCGGCGAGCTCGCTCGGCTTTTTAATACGGTCAAATATTTCTTCTTCAGTAAGAGAAGAGCAGATGTTTTTTTTCAAGATATAGCAAGGTTTATACAAAACAAAGGATTTATAAGCCCTGGATATTACCGAGTCTTGAAACAAAAAATAGGCACCCCTGAGTTCAAGCAAAGGTTAGCAAGAATGATGCTGCATGATAATTATGGAATTGAATTAAAATTTGAGCCTTATGATCCGAATAAAGGCAAAAAAGTTCTTATAAACGGAGCTTTGATTAATAATCAGACTTTATTGGAAAAAATAACAGCTGCATTAAGGAAATATCATGAACATAACGTATCTTCTATATAAATTCAAAAATCAGGGCTTTTAAAAAGGTTGCATTATGAAACTTCTAGATAGGGAGAAAACGGACTTTGTATGTCCTATTTGTAAGAAAACAAGCAAGTATAAAATAACCGTTGAAGTAAATAATTCTGTGCTTTCTTTATGTCCGGATTGTGCAGTGGAAGAATCTCTTAAAGAAATTTCAAAAATCAGAGGTTATAGATCAAAAGCATATTCACGGGGTATGAAAGCTTTTATTAGAAAACAAATATTTGATAAAATCCCAGAAAACAAAAAGGAAAAATTAATATATTTAAGCCTGGAAGACAATCTG
>Ga0190359_1002517_pt1 | contig 10859 bp, 4 predicted proteins | sample 48721823_MG_FD_161269 | JGI IMG/M metagenome (GOLD analysis project Ga0190359, IMG submission 161269) | Hydrothermal vent microbial mat bacterial communities from Southern Trench, Guaymas Basin, Mexico - 4872-18-2-3_MG | ecosystem: Environmental > Aquatic > Marine > Hydrothermal vents > Microbial...
CGGTGGAAAAGGCGTCCTCGCTGAAGAAGGGAGGAGCGGGGGCCGGCGATTGGTCATCGGCGGTGCTGACGATGTCCTCCTCGACGGGGAGATCCTGCAGGGTGGCGTCCTGGTTGGCGGCCGGTGTTTCCCGGGGAGGGGGCTTCTTTTGCCGGGGGGGCAGCGGCGGTGGCGGGGGAGCGACGGCCGGCCGGGCCGGGGGCTTGCCGGCAACCGCCGGTGGGGCCGCGTCGGTGGGCAATTCATCGGCCAGGGCGGCCCGGGCATCCCAGACCACCGTCTCGATGTCTTCGTCCTCGTCGTCCTCGACGGACTCGATCAGCGCCGGTTGCGCGGGCTGCTTGAGGCGGTTGGTGGGCAGTTCGGGCTCGGTGAGATCCGCCGGCTGGCCCGGCATGGTGGCCTTCTCGTAGAGCTTGTGTCGTTCCAGTTCCCGCTGGATGTCGGTGCGAAAGGCCTTTTTCATGTAGGCGGCCAGTTCCTTGCGGGAGAAGCCCGCCTTGCTCATGATCAGGAACCGCTGCAGCTCTTCCTGCATGTCGTAGGCCGACTGGAAGCGATCGTCGGGATCCTTGGACAGGGCCTTGATGACGATGCGTTCCAGGTCGTCGGGGATGTTCTGGTTGTAGGTCTTGGGGGGCAGGATCTCGACGTTGCGCACCTTCTCCAGGGTGGAAAAATCGCTTTCGCCGACGAACAGGCGCTCGCCGGTCAGCAGCTCGTAGAGAATGATGCCGGCCGAGAAGACGTCCGAGCGGCGGTCCAACGGCAGGCCGCGGACCTGTTCCGGGCTCATGTAACCGAACTTGCCCTTGAGAATGCCGGCCTGGGTCTTGGAGGCCTTGTTGGCCGCCTTGGCGATGCCGAAATCGATGATCTTGACCTCGCCCTCGTAGGAGATGAGCACGTTCTGGGGGCTGACATCGCGGTGCACGATGTTCATCTCGCGCCCGCCGGCGTCGCGCTTGCGGTGGGCGTAGTCGAGACCCTCGCATACCCGGGTCATGATGTAGGCCGACATGGGAACGGGCAGGCGCAGGTTGCGCCGCTTGTGGCGCTCCCAGATGGTGCGCAGGTCCTTGCCGTGCACGAACTCCAGGGCGATGAAGTAGCTGTCGTCGATGCGGCCCAGGTCGAAGATCTGGGCGATGTTGGCGTGGTTGAGCTGGACGGCGATCTTGGCCTCGTCGATGAACATGGTGATGAATTCCTCGTCCTCGGCGATGTTGGGCAGGATGCGCTTGATGGCCACCAGCTTCTCGAATCCCTCCACCCCGAAGCTCTTGGCCTTGAATACCTCGGCCATGCCGCCGACGTTGATGCGCTCGAGCAGGAGATACTTGCCGAATTTCTGTGGCTCTTTCACCTTGCACCCGGTTGCTGGAACCTGATGATTCCTCAAAAATCACGCAACGTTAACAACTTGCCCGGTTCCAGTCAATCGTTTTGTAGAGGGTTGCGGAGACTGCTCGGGAAGACACCACGATGATCTGCGCCCGTCACTCATCTGCCCAGGACGCCACGAGCCTTGTTCTTGTCGTCGTCGAATGTGAAGTTGGAGATCAAAAGGTGTTCGTTTTCCTTGTCTACGATGCGCGGGGCGAGGATACGCAGCGCAGAAAGCTTCTCATCCGCAAAGGAGATGGTATCCAGCACCCGTCCCACCTGATCGCAGGTGAAGTAGTTGTGTCTCGCTGCGGTCTCCAGTATGGCATTTCGCTCGTCGGCGAAGCTGCTCTCCTTGACCTGGGAAAGCAGCTTCTGAAACCGGCTCTCGGACATTGCGGCGATCGCGGGTTTCTCGATCTTGGGGGGGGCTTCATCTGCTTTGGGGTTCCTGCTTATGCATGCCATCGGGTTTGCGAGGCACTTGCGTTTCGGAAGACAGGCTTTTCGACCACGCTTGCCCTCGTCTAGGCCGCACTCCATGAAGCTGTACTTGACGCCAGTCATCTCGGGCATCTCGCACTGCGCATCACTCGTGCACTCGATGGTGCAATCGCGCGTCCCCATCATCTGAGCGCACACGAGAGCCCCGGGGCAGCCGTCGTCCGTCCTGCAGGGAATCTTCGGTGGTGTCTTCGGTGCGGCAGGGCTGCTCTCGGATCCCATGACGCATACCTTGAGGTTCAACATGCCGAAGAGCTTGTCGTCGCAGTACATGCCGGCAGGGCAGTGACCGCAGCTCCTCGAGCAGTAGCTGCGGCCGTCTATCTCGATGCATATTCCGCTCTGGCAGTCCTCGGGTCCATCGCAAGGCCCCTTGCCCGTGGACTTCTTTCCCCAGGCCTGCGGTGGAAGGATGCAAACAGCACCCAGGAACACCAGCATCACGTGGTTCTTTGCCATCTTCACACCTCCTTGACGGTCAGAATATCGGCTTGGACACGGCTCACCCGAGAAAGATTCAGATTTACAATGACACCATACAATGATACCAGACAATGACACCATAGGGTGATAGCTGCAGGAAGGTCGTTCCCCCGCAGTTGCACAAACAGCGGCGGGGTGGCAGTGCATCAGGTGTACTGCGAAACCACCGGGTACCGGGTTTCTATTTGTATTCACTTTTTGGTATACTGGTGAAACAATGCGGTCGCTGCGGATGATTTTGGGGTGCCTGTGCCTGCTGCTGCTCTGTTGGGTGGTGGCCTGCAACTCGGGTACGTCAACAGTTGACGCGGGTGACGGGGGGGTGATCCCGGATGGAGACGGAGGGGACAACCCGGGTGCCGACAGGGCCACGGACGGCGGCGGCGATGAGGGCAGGGACGGCGATGGAAGCGGTGGGGATGATGGCGGCGCAGGGGAAGATGGCCAGGACGACGGATTCGACCAGGGAGACGCCCCGGGCGACGGAGACGGTTCGCCTCCGGCGGACGAGTCCCCGACGCAATGGCAACCGGACGTCTGGGGGCCCTATGAGGTGGGAGTACGCAAGATGCAGCTGTACGACGGGGATCGCCACAAGCTGGTTGACACGCTGGTGTGGTACCCGGCGGTCAACCACGGCGCCGGGGACAGCAAGATCCGCTACCTGCTGATCTTGGAGGGCAATGCCTACGAAGATCTCGACGTACAGGCCGCGGACGCCCCCTACCCCCTGGTGCTGTTTTCACATGGTAACAAGGGAGTTAACTTCCAGTCCTACTCCTTCACCTCCTTCCTGGCCAGCCACGGATTCTTCGTGGCGTCCTGCAATCACCGGGGTAATACCATGTTCGACAATCCCGACGACGCGGAGATGGCTGCGATCGCGCTCGAGCGGCCGTACGACATCGCCTTCGTCTACCGGAAGATGCAGGAATTCAACCAGGATCCAGAGCATCCTTTCTACCAGAAAATGTCGCTCGAAGAAGTAGGCATGGCAGGCCACTCCTTCGGGGGCTACACCGCCCTGATGGTGGCGGGGGGAACCGTGGACGTGGACGCGGCCGCGGCCAGGTGCCAGGCGGGTACGACGTCTGACGTGTTCTGCCCCTACATCGGCTACTGGCCCGCCGGCGAGGTGATCTCCCGCCCCGCCGGGCTGGAGGCGATGACCTGTACCCTGGCCATGGCGCCGGGAGGCTACGGTGCGTTCGGGGACGAGGGGCTTGCCGGGATAACCATGCCGGTCATGATCATGGCCGGCATCATCGACGAGTGGATGCCCCTGGACGCCGAGCCGCGGCCCATCTACGCGGCCCTGACCGGCACGGCCTACAAGCTGGAAATCGAGCGGGCCGGCCATATGAACTTCACCGACATCTGCCGTATACCTCTCAACCAGCTGATCCCCGATCTGGCGGAGATGTGCGACCCGAACGTATACCTGGACGCCGACCGTTCCTTTGAGATCATCAATCCCTTCGCCGCTGCCTTCTTCCGCCGCCACCTCAAGGGAGAGACGGGGATGGATGCCTACCTGTCGACGGATTTCGCCGCGACTTTTCCCGAAGCCGCATTCGAAAGCAAGCCGTGAGACCGGAGGGGAGGGCGCGAGCATGCCCGGATTTTCCACCTCGGCCGCAACCTCCGCGTCGCTGCCGCGAAAATGGTACCGGCGCATTTCACTCCCTCGACTTGGCATTTTGCAACGTTGGGGATAACTCTGCAGGTTACTTGGAGGGAGTCATGAAAAGTATGCTGGTAGCGGGTATGGTCATGCTGATGGGAGCTTGCCTTTCGGCCGGTTGTGGCGGCGGAGGAGAAAGCATCGGCTGTGCCTGGTTCGAAGGTGGAAACTGCTGGAAGGACAGTCTCCAGGCGGCCCAGCCCTGCACCCACGACAGCAGCGTCGAGGGAACATTGTCAGCGGACGAGACCAAATGCACCTTTACGGATGGAACCGAGATCATCTTTTCTGCTCCCCTCGACCTCGCCAACATGGACAATCCATCCTGGGACTTCGAGATCAAGACCAGCGGCTCTTCCTGCATGTCCTGGAAAGATACGGATGCCGGGATGACCCTCACGACCTCCCTGGGCATCTTCAAGGAAACCTTGTCCGGCACCAGCATGACCATCAAGTGCCCTGACGGGGGAGAGTATACCGTCTCGAATGCCTTCTCCTTGCTTGAATGCGAAAATGCATTTTCGATCCTCCCGGGTACCACCTCCTCCTGGACGCAAACCTCCGTAACCCTCAGCCTCAGTGGAGGAGCAAACGGAAAGCTGCACCTCTTCTCCTGCAGCAAGTAGTTCAGCAGCACTCCAGATCCAACTCCAAGGACTGAAACGGGGGACTGAAACGGGGACGGTCTTAACTTATTAACTTTTTGAAACGGGGACGGTCTTAACTTATTAACTTTTTGCCCTTCCCGAACCTTGCTTTTTCCCGCCTGGAAGTCACCGAGAATCATCCGGCATCATCCTTTCAGCAGAGAAACAGTCCTTGGACGAACCGATGACCGTGGAGAGGAGCCGATGACTCGAGGGCGTTCCCGCACTGCGGGCACTGGCCCCCTCCAACACGCTCCGGCCTCACGAATCCACATGTCACGCGTTCCCTCACTTCACCGGTAGCGGTCGAGATCGATTATCGCCACCCCGGCGTGTCTCGGAATATCCCCGGCCTGGTAGCCGTCGTCGTGCGGGTTGACTCCCCCGCAGGCCACCGCCGCCCAGCGCTCCTGCGGATCTATCTGCATCCTACCGGTGACTTGTTCACAAAGGTGGCGGACGTCCAGGACCTCGAAGTTTATCGGATCGTATACCCCGAACTGCTCTAACTGAGTGTTTTTCATCACAATGAACCTGCCCCGTGATATCCAGTGCATGTCGTTCGACGCCATGGGCGCCGGCCCGCGATGCAGCAGCTCGAACTCGGGGTAGGAAAACACCCAGGCCGCCTCCTCGGCCGGAACCGTCCAGTCGTCGAAATACAGGATGCCGAGATGGGGAAGCGGGCAAGAAGTGCCATAGCCCATGAAATTGTTCCTCATGGAGTTTACTATCTCGCCGGACATGTAGTCGATTATGGAACTGTAACACGGAATCTCCAGTTCATGCGGCCTCCTGATGCAGATTGACATGTAAACCTGGTTTTTTTCAGGCTCGATGTAAGTCATGGTTATCGAATAGTAGCCCTCCAGGCGAGTTACGTTATCGATGACAAGTTTCTCGAGGTCCACCAGCGTTAAATAGGTCGAATCGACGTCGTCCTCCCTGATCGAGTCCGTCAAGAGCAGGTGGTCCTCGTCGACGAGTGCGAAATAGTCAAAGACCAAAGAACCTCTCAAGGCTATTGTCGTTTTGTTCGTCCGATGCTGTGCGTTCACCACGCCGAGCAACTCGCCGCTCGACAGCCTGTAGACGAACACCTGCTCGGTGTAGGTGTCCACGGCCACCAGGCGGTCCTTTTCCTTCTGGAGGAAGAACTTTGGTGCCGTGGTCTCCGGTTGATCGACAACGTAGTGACGCACCTGCTCGCCGGTGCTTGCGTCGAGAACCGTTATTTTTTTCTCGAAAATCTCGAGGTAGACCAGGTTTTCCTCGAGATCGCAGAAATATCTCTTGTAGTCGGGGTTCGGTTGCGGAGAAAAGTATGGATCCATGTGGATCCTTTCTACCTCCTCGCCTTCCGGGATGGTTCTGAACACCAGATCGAAAATTCCTTCCTCCTCGACGGATTCTGCGATTGCCAAGACCGGAGGTTCGCCGCATATGAAGGGGAAAAAATACTCGGTAGAATGCAGCTTGACGGGATACTCGGATTTTATCTCCATTATTTTTTTCCAGGTCCCGGTCTCATACACCGCCACGGTATCCGTGAACACGTATATTGGAGCCCCGTAATGATGACCGTAACCAACAATCAAGAAGCGCCCGTCCTCTGAAAAGTGAGGATTTGTTCTGAAGCCACTGATTGGGATGGTCGGGTTGCCAGCATCAGAACAACCAGCACCGGACAATGCAACAAACAACAAGATTGTCGCCGCGCGACAGACCTTGCCGCCGAACGATACCGGTTCCGCATCCGACTTCTCTTGCAAGTATCTCATACCGTGTCCCCCTACGCCTACCATGTCGCACTCCCGGACAACGTGACGATGTCCGGCGAGTCGGGGTCCTGGGAATGCACCGCCACCTGTCCGGTGAAGGTTCCCTCGCTCAGGGGAGTGAAAACAACCCTGTAGGTGCAGCCGTCGCCGGGGGATAGAAACTGCTCGAACTCGCAGCCCTCCGCCTCCGGCGCAACCGCAAAAACATCCATCTGGGGCGCCTCCATGCTAACCGTCTGTCCCCGGTTGCCGGAGTTGACCACCGTGAAGTAAAGACTCTGGGGGACAGCCGGCGGATCGTCCAGATGCACCGTGTCGAATGCCAGCGAACCTGGCGTGACGTCGATGGAGTATTCCGGCAGCCCGATATCCTTGCCCTGCCCGACCAGCCTCGCCGTCATGCTCCAGTGGCCCAAAAGACACGGGTGCTGTCTGTCGGTGGCGACGATGTACCACCCGTAGACCGTCGGTCCGCCTGCGGCGGTGTAAACGATTTTCTCCGTGCACGTCTCGCCGGGCGCAAGCGCCGGGCCGTCGCTGCACAGGGGATAGCAGGGCCCGGGCTGCGGGCACCAAAAGGGCCCGGGATCGATTGCGAACTGCTCACCGATGACGTATGCGTCCGTGACGGTCAGTTCCTCGGCGCCGACGTTGGTGGCCTCTATCCAGACCGACTGCTCGGTTCCCGGAGAGGCGAACGGAAAGCTCACCGCCGGGGGCTCCGCGGCCAGCAGCGGCGGGATGTCCGGGAAGGTGTCGCAGGCGTCTCCAGCCCCGTCCCCATCGCAGTCGGCCTGGTCCGGGTTGGCGTCGGCGGGGCAGTTGTCGCAGGCGTCGCCGATCCCGTCGCCGTCCCCGTCGTCCTGCGGGGTGTTGGCCGCGCCGGGGCAGTTGTCCTCGGTGTCGGGCCAGCCGTCGGAATCCGTGTCGGGAAACCTGCCCGTCGGGAAGGGCAGGCACCTCGGCCGCGGCTCGGAGTAAGGTGGTGCATCCTGGTCGCCGTCCCAGTGGTCGAAGAGCCCGGGTTCGACCGAGTGGGGAACGACGCACCTGCCCACTTGTGGAGTCGCCTCCCCGGAGATCTGGGCCGGACAGAAAGAACCCTCGCCCAGAGAGGGGCAAGGCCCGAAGGGAAAAGCAGACGGAGCGAGACAGTCGCTCTTGTTGATGCCCTCGACACCCTTGAGAAACAGGCAGGAATCCCAAGCCCCCAACCCGGGTTGCTTGATGTCGTGGAAGATGAGGTACATGGCGTTTCCGTCGACGAAGAGGCGGGGAACACCCACGTTGTAGGGTATGTCTGAAGAAAACTGGGTCGATACCTGCTGGTAGCCTCCCGTGCCGGCCGTCAGGTAAACGGCGCGTTGTGAGGCAGGTGCCTGTAAGTGAAAAAGATTCATGAACGCATCCGACGCCTTGGCCGTTGTCGTCCGCACGTAGGCGTGCTCGTGGCCGGCTATGATCAGGTCGACGTCGGCGATCTCGAAGAACCTGGCGATCTTGCCGCGGGCCTCGTCGGCCATGTGGTTGTCGTGGCCCTCGTCCTCGTTCGTCAGCGGAACGTGGAGAAAGACCACCTTCCAGATCCAGGGATCGTCCTTGTACTGCCACAGGTCGCGCTTGAGCCACAGGAACTGCTCTGAATCCGCATCATCCTTGTCGTTCCATTCTATGCGCCGTTCTTGCCAGGCTTGCGCGTCAAAGATTTCCGGGTTGGGCGGGGGCGTCCAGGGAGAGAGGTAGCAGATCTTGTCGACGTTCGGGTCCCTCACCGAGTCGGTAGAGTCGTAGCCCGAGTCGCAGTGATTGTCCGTGGCCGCCCCCAGCGAGACCACATGAATGTTGCCGAAGTCGAACGAGTAGGACGACTTGTCGTACTTGAACTTTATATTCCTCTCGTAGTGCCTGCTTCTCAGGAGCAGGTTGTCGGCGTACTCGTCGGCGCTCTCGTTATTCCAGTTGTGATTACCGAGCGCCGCGTAGAGCGGCACACCCTCCATGAACCCGTTGTGCACGTCGCCGCTGAAGTAGCCGTTGTAGGAGTCTCCGGGAAAGTGCATTCCCACCAGGTTGTGGACCCCGAACAGGTACGCCTCAAAGACCGGTTGGTCGTAGCCCGTCTGGGCCAGGTCTCCGGGGGCCAGCCAGAAAGAGGGCCTCTCGCCCGAGTACAGGCTCCGGGTCAGGTTATATACCTCATCCATCACTCTCATCGTCCAGGCGGGGCCCACGCCAGGCACGATCAGATCGTAGCAAGCGTAGCAGCAATCTGAAAAAGGCGGTGAGTCAATGCAATGGCCAAAACATTCGTCCGCGGACGGATCGTCAGCATAGCTGCAGACGAAAGGCCCGAAGTCGCCGAAGGCCAGGAACTCCACCTGGTCCTCGAGCGCCAGCGGCGCGGTTCTGAAGTGCGCATCGTGGGCCGGCTCGAAGACGTAGCCGGGCACGTCTCCTCCCTCCGGGTGCTCCCTGATGGTGTAGTGATACCACGTCGAGGGCCGCAGGTGATCGATGGTCAGCCTGTACTGCTTGGCCGGGTAGTTGGATCGCGAAGGTTCGATGAGCGTCGCTTGCGGGATCGTCGTGCAGTTGCTCATCTCCTCGCCGGCCTCGCCCCAGCAGAACTCCACACTGTCGGCTAACGTAAAAGTCTGCCCGCCAATATTGCAGATCATGTCGCTCTGGCGCCGGTAGGTTATCGTGGCCGAGTGATCGGTTACATCCTGGATGTAGGGCATCCTGTAGATGAGGTAGTCCGACTCGTGCGGGTAGCGCGCCCCGGCCCCCAGCGGATCGTGCCTGGGCTCGTGCAGGCTCAGGTTCTGGTAGTCCTCCGACGGCGGCGGCACCGAATCTCCCGGCCTGCAGCGCGGTGGGCAACCAGGGGCGTCGTTCACCCTGAAGCGCGTGATGTCGGAAAACCTCACCTCGTCCATCAACCCGATCATCGGGTGCCGGCCCCACTCGCCCGCAGGCGAACCACCCAAGTAAAGCGGAGCGGCCGCACCGTCCAGGCTTCGCGGCCAGTCGGGCATGCTCTCGGGATCGACCGGTTTGTTAAGATTCTCCTCGAAGACGGCGGCACCGTTGGTGTTGACGAAGCCATTCACGTAGATCCTCCCCCGGTGATGCCCGTCGAATATGGCCACCACATGGTACCACATTCCCGGCTGAAGAAACTCAATCACCTGGTGCCAGGCGTCGCGATCGGTCGTCGCCACCTTCCGGTAGTCCTGGATGCGCTCGTCGTAGACGAAAAGTTCGAGCCAGCGATTGGGCATTTCCTCCTCTCCCGGGCACCTGCTGCGGGCAATCAAAACGAAGTTACCCGGCTGGTGGGCCAGGGTTGCGTAGTCGCAGCCCGGCAACTCGAATATGTTTATCCACGCGTCCAGAGCGAAGGCGCCCGGATTACGGCCTACTTCCGCCCCGGCGTGGCCGCCCCTGAACCTTATCGAGCGGCCGAAATATCCGCTCCACGCCTGCGTGACCGAGCCCGTGATCCATCCGTTGTTGCCCCGCGGGCTGCTGTCCTTCACCGTTCCCGAGCCGCTTTCGTCGTCCATCGTAAAGTGCGCCAGGTTGTAAGGCTCGAAATCCTTCGCGAACCCGGTCGGCGGCGGTGAATTCGGCTGGGGCCCGGTGATTCCCCAGTCAGGGGGGAAGATCTGAGGGTATTCGATGCTTACCTTGATTTCGCGAGGATTACCTATAGGAAACCTATCCAGGTCAAGCAGTATCATCCCGTTCGGGTTACCACGCTCTATTGGTAGCGGAGCCATACCGTGTACCTTGAGAGATGCCTCCAGCCTCGAGATGTCAATCCCGGCCTGGTGCAATTGCTGACGGTCCAGGGGTACTTTAATGTGGATCCGGCCTCCAATGGATACAGGTCCTTCATTGACCACCGCTATGCGCACTGGCGTGGATACCGAGAAACCTCCCCCGCTGGGCGGCCAACTCCTACCCACGCCAATCTCAACGAGTGTGGCGTCGGGCAGGCTTCCCGGCAGAAAACGGATCACGTGTCCCTGTAACGCATGATCGGGCTCGTCTATCCGAACGTTTCGCCCACCGGCGTCCACCCTGTACACCTCGGGTTCCGTGTCGAAAGCGGCGGGGTGATCCTTCAAAACGATCTTCTTCAGGACCAACCTCCGGTTGCCCAGGTACTCCACCTCGAATGAGTACCGGCTGCGGGGCTCGGCGGTGAACGAAAGCCCCCTCGCCTCGTTCCATACCGCGCTCGTTCCATAAACAACCTTCTCATCCTCCAGGTACCGCTGCCCTTCTAACTCGCGGATGATTTTCAATATCGCCACCGGCTCGCCACCGGCATCGTCTCCGCCTACCTGGACCCAGAAATCCACC
>Ga0190359_1002518_pt1 | contig 10855 bp, 8 predicted proteins | sample 48721823_MG_FD_161269 | JGI IMG/M metagenome (GOLD analysis project Ga0190359, IMG submission 161269) | Hydrothermal vent microbial mat bacterial communities from Southern Trench, Guaymas Basin, Mexico - 4872-18-2-3_MG | ecosystem: Environmental > Aquatic > Marine > Hydrothermal vents > Microbial...
AGTAGAGATAGAGGATGTAGGATACTATGAGACAGTTTATCCGCATCCCCCTACACTCAAGAAATCCACTGACAAGAACTGGATAATCTATACAGGTAGAAGCGCAGAGAATGAGTTGCTTGAGTTCGAGTTCCTCATGTCCCCTGAAGCGTTAACTCATATTGATGGGTTCCCGAGCCAAGTTGATGACATCAAGGCACAGACTGTGAACGCAAACAACGCCTACAGGTTCGAGTACCTAGTAGCAACTGGGTTCTTCTGGTTCAACAAGCTAGCTACTTTCCTAGCTCCAGTCGGATTATATTTGCTATGGCAGCGTTTCGGTAGGGAGAAGGACTATGTTGTACCCGAGTTCCTGAGCACTATCCCAAACAAGACCCGTAGACCCTGGATCGTGAATCTAGTCTTCAAACGAGACGCCACAGACTTCGATGAGGATGGTTTCTACGCTACCTTGCTTGATCTCCATGAGAAAGGCAAGATCAGGATAGAGGTTGAGGACGAGAAAGCAGTTATTCATTTGATCAGCGAGACCGGCTTAGACCGATATGAGATCGATGTAATGAACTTCCTATACAAGTTGGCACGAGACAATGTTGTGCGTACAGAGTATATGACCGAGATGGTTGAGAAAGCTCAGCATGATACCCTTGTCGAGCACAAAGTGCTTGACTTGATGCGCCGATACAAGAAACTCGTAGCAGGAACAGATAACGGTGTAGCAGGAGAGTTCACTACAAATGGACGTAAACGACTCGTATGGCCAATCCTTCTAGCGGTAGTGCTAACATTTGTACCATTGTTCTCCTTGATCTTCTATGATAACGCAGTAAGCCTATTCCTTGGAGCAGCAGGATACGGGGCAATAGTACTCTTCCAATGCATCGTAGCGGTGATATTCCCATCAACCCTATTCGGGTACTGGAAAAACGACAATTACCGTGAGAAACTAGAGTGGGATGCATTCAAGAACCACTTAACCGATTTCAGCAGACTCCAACAATATGGCCCAGAAGATATGCACATGTGGGGATCATGGCTGGTCTACGGCACCGCAATGGGTGTCGGTGACAAGGTAGCAAAGGCTATGCAGAATCTGGAGATAGACTACCCGACGATGTATCTGGTGAGTACTTACCCATACTGGTTCAGACCTATCTACACAGCCCGAACACCCAGTATGAAAAGCAGAAGTAGCGGCGGAAGTGGTGGTGGCGGCGGTGGATTTGGAGGAGGCGGGGGCTTCGGTGGTGGCGGTGGAGGAGTCCGCTAGAAGTCGTCTTCCTCGACAATATATTTTTTAACAGTCTTCAAGGCGTTGAGGAACTCTCCGCCTCGACCCGTAATAGTGTACTTGGTGTTTCCACCATACTCGTCCTCATCAAGCAACCCATGACCCATTAGAAACTCAACAGCCTCCTTAGCCCGGTCAACAGGAAGGTTTGCTCCATAACTGATCCTAGTTATACCTGTGGCTCCTTTTCTACGCACAGTCTCAAGAATATCATAGTAGATATCGTAGCGTGTACGTCTTTCCATGATATCACCTAGATTGGGGGTTCTGGTAGTTCTTCACTCTTTTGTGAACCGCGTCTGATGCGTACACTGGCATCCACACGTAACTCATCTGTGTATGTTACGCTATCCACATCACAACCGGTGTCAATCCAGATGACGTTCCCATAGAGGTTGCCTGCGCGACACCCTCTGCGAAGTTGTATTCTGTCTGCGTAGATGTCCTCAACTGATGCCCTATCTTTGATTGTGATTATGTCTCCGATGAGTGGGCCTCTTACCTTGCCACGGCGCTCTATCTCTATTCTGGTGGCTTTGGCTCCGTTTCTCGTGTAGAGAATGTTTGTCTCGATATACTGTTCTGCAACCACTTTATCTGCTTCCAGTTTACCGCCTACCCTAATACTCTTCGCAGAAAGATCACCGTCAACAGCGATTTTTCCACCAACCTTAACGTGATCACTTATGACAAGGTCACCACGGCACTTCATAGTACCGCCTACTATGAGTTCCTCACCCATACCTCCACCGTATAGCTTAACGGTGCCACCGACATCCAGCTTAGTGAAACTTAGTTTTTCCTCAGCGCTGAGGGTTCCACCGATGTCGATGATCTCACCTTTTCCTCCGCCTTCAAGTTTTACGGTTCCTCCTACGCTGATGTCGCCAAATTCTAGATGCTCTTTTGACTTGAATGTACCGCCGACTTCGATTCTGCGTCTGATGGCTCCCCCGCCCACTTTTACTGTACCACCTACTCGGATAGACTCCAAGCTTACTGGTCCATATGTGGTGAATGAACCGCCTGAGTCGATTTCCTCTGACTCAACCTCTCCAGCTTTGAAAGAACCACCCACATCAATTAGTTTAGAGGTTACTTTACCCTCAACTCTACACGAGCCACCGACATTCAGATTATCTATCTTTGCATCATGCTCAACTTTGAGGCTTCCCCCTACTCGGGCTCTCTCAGCATTCACGTTTCCTATAACGTTGATACTCCCGCCTACACGAATTTTTAATGCGATTAGGTCTTCATCAACACTGAGTGATTTACTTACGCGAAGCTCATTGACTTCAACAGAGCCTGTTACTTCCAGTCTTCCGTGCCTTAGATCTATTAATCCAGCTTTTACCGAGCCCCGGATAGTGATGTCTCCCCTGTTGGAGAATAACTCAGAGGCCTCTATGTTTCCGACTAGCTCGCAGTCACGTTCACATCGGATTACCCCTGTAACAATCAGTTTATCTTCTTCTGCCTCTACCCTGCCGTTCTCGATGTATAGGTCGCCCTCGATGGTGCCCTTTCTTGCGGTTTCCCTGTAGACTTTTTCATCTGTCAAAGGCTCTCACAAGTATCCCTGTTTTTCCCCTTTTTAAGGGTAAAACACGTCGAGTACTCACAATTTGTGACTACAAGTATTGATTATGAGAGTTGAGTCCGCTTTATATGCGCAACTAAAGCTCCAAATATTGATAACCGATGGAGTCGGAAGCAGAGAACCTGGTTGAAGTTAAACCCCAGACAAGACTCACAGGATTCATCGATTCCGTGATACCCTCCGAGCTAAACACTGGTGCAAAACTCTTCCTAACTGGAGCAGTGGTAAACGGGATCAGCAACGGTGCATACAATTCTATTCTACAACTCTATCTCATAGCTCTAGGCTTCACCGCAGGAGACTTGGGTACGATATTTCTGTTTAACCCGTTGACCTGCGCCATTCTAGCTATCCCATGTGGGATTCTTGCAGATCGATATGGTAAGGGTAAGATGATTGCATTGGGGCTTGTCGCAGTCACATTTGGTGTTTTTGGCATGTTAGTAGCCAAGAGCCTATGGGTTTTTGGTTTAATCTTCGCCATGTTTGGGGTAAGTAATGCTACTTCAACGGTGATGATGCCTCTCTACAGCTCATTCTACAAGAAACCGGACATGGAGAAAGGCATGGGGCTATATGGATTAATCAATATATCCGCTATGAGTCTGGGAAGCCTAACGGGGTACATCCCAGCGTACATGATCAGCAAACTGGCTTTCACCGAGTTATCAGCGTACAAAACCGTAATAGTAGTAGCCTCGATACTGTTTGTACTCCAGTATTTCTTCTACCTCGCAGCATCAAGAGGCTTAGAAGAGAAGTTGAGTGAAGGGTTCAGCTTCAAGCTGAAAAGCTGGAGACCTGTGCTCAAGTTCAGCGCATTAACTCTGTCATTGAACGTAGCGGGTGCCATATTGTTCTCCTTTTTCCCGTATTATGTCAATCAGAAGTTTGGAATAGCTAGCGCTGGACTTGGCACGCTCTTCTTCATTAGCAACCTAACCCAAGCAGCAAGCAAAGGAGTTGCAGCAGGGATAGCAAAGAAGCTTGGAAACATGAAGAGCATAGTGGCTGGTATCGCATTATCAGCCATCTTCTTCTTCCTGATGCCTTTGAGTCCTAGCTTCGGAATACTCAGCCTATTCTATGTGCTGAGAAGCGGCACACGTTTCATGAGTGACCCGATTATCACAAGTTTGTTCCTGAAAAGCCTCAGCGAGGACGAGATGAGCACAGCAAACAGCATACGCATGATAGCCATGAACGGTAGCGGCGCAGTCTCAGCAATGATCGGAGGCTTCCTACTGGAAAACGTTGGACTAGACTCACCAGCATATATAGGTGCCGCATTAACACTGGTGTTAGCTGGATTGTATCCTGTTCTTCTCAGCAAGGAGATCAAGGAAGCAAGCGAAGCCTAGTCCACTGGATGAACCTTAGCGATATGCTCCTTTAACTCATCCATACTCCAATCTGTATAGACATCAATAACAGGCTCAGTGAAAGCTGTCACCGAGTCCATCAACAATAAGAACGCTGACTCACCGAGAATCTCCTTTATCTCCAGTTCCTCACCATAGCTACGTTCACAAATGGATGCTTTAACCAAGAAATCATCATCATAGGGAACCACAACGGAGAGATAATCCCCAGTTAGGTATGCTCTCAGCCAGTAATTGAACAAGGCACGCTCCATGGTATCCAGATATGATGCCTCTAACGCTATCTGTCTGATGAGTTGGAAGCTTCTCCTAGACTTTATCATGTGGAGCGGTGAAAGATAGTTACCATAGAACAACATGGTGTCCTCGATAAATCGCCCCCATGGACCATCATTCTCTTCCCTGTACCTTGCATAGTACATCACCTGAGCACCGTCACAGAGCGCCTCAATCAAATAGTTCAATAACTCGAAATTGGAGCCAATACCAGTTAACTTATAATGCTGCAGTCCAGCCAGTGGCTCAGCCTCTGATACAGATAAAACTGGCTCCGTTTTCCGCGTCTCTGTCTTGTAAATAAAGTAAACCACGTAGATGCTCTTGACATAGAACAAAGTAATCCCCGATATACTACCAGAGAAAAAAGCTACACCCGTATCACCACCGACCCAAGCCCCCAGTAACACTAATAGCACGATACCTGCTGCTCCAAACTTCAATCCTCCACCTATGAAACCAAACCTTCCCGCTATCTCTAGCATGAAGAAACCGAAAATACTAAACAAGACCAAGCCGCTGAGAAACAAGGGGTTCAGTAGGTTGCCTCGTTGGATGACGCTTCTGATAACCACCGCAGCCCATAATAGGAATATGAATGTGAGGCTCGCCGATACAACTAGTGTTGTCTCGCGTATGGTGGTTGAGACATCCTCGAAGCTTCTCATATAGCAAAGGTTACACAGGTGGGGATAAAAAGGGTGTTTACTCGGGCTTCTCATATGACTCTGCTTTCTCAAGCAGTTCTAATGCTTCCTCGTCACCATACTTGGCTCTGTAAGCCAATAATCCTGCCCTCATCAAAGCGTTCTCAGGACCCTCCCTTGGATCATAACGAGTCATGAACTCCCTGCATGGGAAATCACTGCATAACCCACAGTGCTCGACTCCATGTTCCGCTGCACATGAAAACGCTTCACAGGTTCCCCAGAATGGTTTTCCCTCTACCGCGTAGCAGCCAGCACATTGGGGCTCCATTTCTCCCTTATACCATGGGCAAGCAGCGCAGTTGATACCACATGGACTGAATAGGTTACTCATGGGTTTTGTTTGTGATTTCAGGTAGATAAAAGCCGCGGATAAACAAGGTTAGGAGTTGACTGAATATGCTTAAAGGGACTCAGTGTCTATTAGTAGCGATATGGCTTTCCTAAAATCTGCTAACAGACACATCAAAGAGGGACTACTGCATCTGAAAGAATGGGAACTAGAGAAGGCTTTGACGAGCTTTCAACACGCCGATAAGAAGCGCCCATATGACGCGGATATAATGAACTATATCTCACAGACACATGCCGCTATGGATGACTTGGAAAAAGCCACAGAGTACATCCTCAAGGCAATCACAATAGCGCCTCAAGCACCATCGCATAAACAATTGTACGCTACTTATTTGATGAGGCAAGGAAAGAATCATGAGGCTATACCCATTATCGATGAGACTCTTGAGTTAGACAAGGTTGACATCATCTACATACTTAGAGGGCAAGCTGACTACAATATGGGAAACATGGAATCAGCTATAAAATACTTTGACATCGCCCTCAACATGACTCCTGATAACCCGTTAGCACACCACATGAAAGGATTGGCACTATACAAAATCAAACGCTACAAGGACGCTATTCCACACCTAGAAAAGGCGCTAGAGGTCAGCGAGGTTGAGAGTCTCCGTAGTATTCTGAATGACTGTAAGGCAAAAACAAGCTCCGAGTAACAGACTATGAGCTGGTATAACTTTATCGAGTCGTGAAGCTTAAACAGCTAAAATGATATCATTATCCATACTCCGGTGAGCCACAGTGAAACCAACTGAGATAGAAGACATCATAGATGGGCTGCTTAGCCAACATAACAAAGAGAGCAGCAGTCCCCTAATCCCTGTTCTGCAAGCAATACAAAATCAGCAAGGATTCCTATCCGATGAGTCCCTCAGACTGGTATCCGACAAGACGGGGGCATCACTGAGCCGCGTCTATGGTGTAGCGACATTCTATCACCAGTTCAGGCTGCGACCAGAGGGAAAACACAAGATATCAATATGTAGAGGAACCGCATGCCATGTAGCTGGCGCAACAGACCTCTATAAACAGTTAGTGAAAGAGCTTGATTTGTCACCGGGAGAGGATACCTCAACTGATGGATTATTCACATTACAAGAGGTAAGATGCCTCGGAGCATGCAGTCTGGCTCCAGTCGTAAAAGTGGATGAGACTGTTTATGGTAAGATGACTGCGAAGAAGCTGCAGGAAATACTAGATCAGTACAGGGAGGAACAACAATGAGCGGAGAAGATTTCCTCTACGGTGAGGACGGCATCAGAATCAACGTCGGCATGAGCACCTGTGGAATAGCCGCAGGAGCCAACCCAGTTTACACAGCCTTTGTGAAGGCAGTAGAGACTCATGAGATTGATGCAAAGGTTGTCAACGTAGGTTGTATAGGTGCTTGTTTCGCTGAGCCACTCGTCGAGATTGTGAGTTATGATAAACCCGGTGTATTGTACAGTAACGTGAACCCTGATGACGCCGAGACTATACTCGGAGACTACCTGATGGGGAAGATCGAGAAAGCTTGGGCTATCAGAGATTACACTGGCGCATACCAGATGGAGCTAAATCTACCTGTTCTCGATGAATTACCCTACTTCAAATATCAGGTAAGAGACGCCATAGAAAACTGTGGCATAATCGACCCAGAAAACATAGACGAATATATCCACAAAGGAGGATACAAAGCACTTGCAAAAGCCCTCAAGATTACACCTGAGGAAGTAATAGAGACAGTCATCAAGAGCGGACTAAGGGGAAGAGGAGGAGCAGGCTTCCCCACAGGACTCAAATGGAAATTCACACGCCCAGTCACAAGCGACAAGAAATACGTAATCTGCAACGCCGATGAGGGTGACCCCGGGGCATTCATGAACAGGCTCAACGCAGAAGGAGACCCCCACAAGATACTGGAGGGCTTGATAATAGCCGCATACGCCATTGGAGCAAGTGAGGGCTTCTTCTTTGTAAGAGCCGAGAAGCCTTTGATGGGTAAACGGCTTCAACACGCAGTAAGAGACGCATTAGAACATGGTTACCTTGGGGAAAACATACTAGACTCCGGATTCAGCTTCAAAGCCGAGGTAATTCTCAGCGCAGGAGCCTTCGTATGCGGAGAAGAAACCGCTCTGATGGCTGCAATCGAGGGAAAACGAGCCATGCCAACAACGCGACCACCATTCCCATCAACAAAAGGACTCTGGGGTAAACCAACAGCCATCAACAACGTGGAAACCCTAGCCCATGTACCTAAAATAATCAGAGACGGACCGGATAAATTCGCAGAAGTAGGTAGCGAGAAAAGTAAAGGAACCAAGGTATTCTGTCTCACAGGTGCTATACAGAACAGCGGAGCAGTAGAAGTACCACTGGGAACAGCACTCAGAACTCTTGTCTTTGATATCGGCGGCGGACCATATGAGGGACGCAGCTTCAAAGCAGTACAGACAGGTGGACCATCAGGCGGATGCCTATCAGAGGAACACCTAGACCTAGCACTGGATTACGAGTCCCTACAAGCAGCAGGTAGCATAATGGGAAGCGGTGGAGTAGTCGTAATGGACAATACTAGCTGTACCGTTGATGTCGCCAAGTTCTTCTTAGGCTTCACTACAGCTGAGTCATGTGGTCAGTGTACGCCTTGCCGTATTGGTTTGAAGAGGATGCACGAGATACTGGATAGAATAACAAGAGGCGAGGGTAAACTTGAGGACCTTGAACTCCTCAAATACATGAGCACAGGCATCATCGACAGCAGTCTATGTGCGCTTGGACGTAGCGCACCAAACCCAGTACTAACTACCATCAAATACTTTGAGGATGAGTATCTGGCGCATATCAACGAGAAACGGTGCCCAGCAGGCGTATGTGACGCCCTGATCAAGGGCTACCATGTTGATTCTGAGTTATGCAAGAGCTGTGGGATATGTGTAAAAGAGTGCCCAGTAGGGGCGATTACACAGATTGAACCAGATAAGAAGGCATTGATCAATTCTGATACATGCATAAAATGTGGACAATGTTATACAGCGTGTCCATTCAACGCGATAAAGGAGGTATGGTAGATGTCAGTAGAACTAACCATAGACGGAACAAGAGTCACAGGCAAGAAAGGACAAACCATACTCGAAGTAGCACAAGAAAACAGAATACACATACCCACCCTATGCCACCATTCACTATTACCAACGAATGGAGCATGCAGAATATGTGTAGTGGATATTGGACGTAAAGACAGACTTGAGGCAGCCTGTACCACACCAATCACAAACGACATGAAAGTAGAAACCAAGAGCAAACGAGTACTGGACGCGAGACGCCTCAACCTAGAACTATTATTATCAAATCACCGAGCTGACTGCGTTACCTGTGAACAAGACGGACAATGCATACTACAGGACCTAGCCTATGAGCTTGAACTAGACCTGCATAAAACAGCCTTCAAGCCCCAGGATATCGACAAACCAGTTGACGATAGCAGCCCAGCAATCCTCTATGACCCTAACATGTGTGTACTATGTGGCAGATGCATCTCAGCATGCAACAACATACGCCACCATAATGTGCTCAGCTACAAGAACAGAGGCTACGATACCCTAGTAATTGCTGGACTAGGCGAGCTATTCACCGACAGCGACTGTGTAAACTGCGGAGAATGCATACAGGTCTGCCCCACTGGTGCATTAACCGAGAAACCAAGCAGGTTCATGGGACGCTGGAAAGAGCTTGAGATGACCGAGACCACCTGTCCTTATTGTGGAGTCGGATGTACCCTTGAGTTATACACCAAAGACAACACAATAGTCAAGATCAAAGGCAAAGAAGACGCATTAGAGAACCAGGGAAGCCTGTGTGTCAAGGGAAGATTCGGATACGACTGGGTGAACAGCCCAGAACGATTAACCACACCACTTGTCAGAGATGATTTCGGAGAGTTCAGAGAAGCCACATGGGATGAAGCATTGGACCTTGTTGCTGGTAAGCTAGCCGAGGTGAAAGATCAGTACGGGGCTCGTTCAATAATGGGTTTAGCCTCGGCAAAGTGCACTAACGAGGAAAACTATGTGTTCCAAAAGTTCTTCAGAGCATGTATCGGCACAAACAGTGTAGACCATTGTGCTAGGCTTTGTCACGCTCCTACTGTCGCTGGATTGGTGAAGGCGTTTGGCTCCGGTGCTATGACAAACAGTATTCAGGAGATGCTGGACACAGACTGTTTCCTCGTTATAGGCAGCAATACAACAGAAAACCATCCGGTGATCGCGAAATACATCAGGCAAGCGGTTCTTGATAGAGGCGCTAAACTGGTGGTGGCTGATCCACGAAAGATAGGATTGGTACGGGATTCGTCTATTTGGCTGCGTCAGCGTGGAGGCACTGATGTCGCGTTATTGAATGGGTTGATGAATGTGATAATCGAGGAGAACCTTCACGATGAGGCATTCATAATTGAGCGTACCGAGAACTATGAGGAACTCAAGAACACTGTCGAGAAATATACTCCTGAGCGAGTGGAACGAATAACAGGCGTCCCAGCGGACAAACTTAGGGAAGCAGCGAGAATGTACGCCAAGGCTGACCGGGCTTCAATCATTTTCAGCATGGGCATCACACAGCACACAACAGGCACAGACAACGTACTAAGCACCGCAAACCTCGCAATGCTCACAGGAAACGTAGGCAAACATGGAACCGGCGTTAATCCCCTACGAGGGCAAAACAATGTACAAGGAGCCTGTGACCTTGGGGCACTACCAAACGTCTACAGCGGATACCAGAGCGTAGAAGACCCCCTTATAAGGCGCAAATTTGAGGAGGCTTGGGGAGCAAAACTCGATGAAAGAAACGGGTTGACAATGGTGGAGGCTTTCAACGCCGTAAGTAGAGGCGATGTTCAAGCTATGTACATCATGGGTGAGAACCCCATGGTAAGTGAGCCAGACCTCACTCACGTTGAGGAGAGTCTCAAGAAACTAGGTTTCCTCGTGGTACAGGATTTGTTCTTAACCGAGACCGCTCAGTACGCTGATGTAGTGTTACCTTCGTGTAGCTTCGCTGAGAAAAATGGTACCTTCACAAACACAGCTAGACGGGTTCAGATGGTGCGTAAAGCAGTGGAACCCCCGGGTAGTAGCAGGCTTGACTGGCAGATACTCTGCGAAGTCGCCACAAGAATGGGGTACCCCATGTTTTACGGCTCTTCAGCAGAAATAATGAAGGAGATAGCATCCGTAACACCCATCTACGGGGG
>Ga0190359_1002519_pt1 | contig 10854 bp, 8 predicted proteins | sample 48721823_MG_FD_161269 | JGI IMG/M metagenome (GOLD analysis project Ga0190359, IMG submission 161269) | Hydrothermal vent microbial mat bacterial communities from Southern Trench, Guaymas Basin, Mexico - 4872-18-2-3_MG | ecosystem: Environmental > Aquatic > Marine > Hydrothermal vents > Microbial...
GAGGACCTCATGACCGGCTCTCGCCAGGAGAAGTGCGTTCGGCAGTCCGATGTATCCCAGCCCTATCATTGCTATCTTCATGCTGTATCCTCCTGACGGTTTCACCGTTCCTGAATATCCATCCCCGATGGGATCGTTCCGACAACTATGAGAGTATCAATGAATATCCTCGAGCTTCTTTAAAAGAGGGGGTAGATCGCTCCGGACCGTATCCCGGACAATCTCCGGATCGACGCTGAAATACCCGTGTATCAGCCTATTCCTCATGGCTATCATCGGTTTCCATGGAATCGACGGATTCCTTTCCTTGAGATCATCCGATGCTTGATTCGAATCTTCGCCAATTATCTCGAGCAATCTGATCACTGCATACTGTCTTATCCTGTCATTGCGGAAATCATCAAAATCCAATCCTTCGACGATATGGAGTGCTTCATGTATACTATCAATAATGTCCTTCATCAGGATTTCATCCCTACGAAGCATACTGGACCTCCGAATTTCTCAAAACATCATCTCTGAAGTGTTTACTCAGGTCCTCAATGGTCTTGATATCGGCCCGTCTTCCACCCAGGATAAGGGATAGCTCCTCTTCCATCTCGTACAATCGAAAAAAACCGGGCGTATGCCCTTCCTCGAATTCGACGAGGCAGTCAACATCACTTTCGCTGCCGAAATCGTCTCTCAACACGGAACCGAAAAGACTCAACTTTCTTATGTGATGTTTCCTGCAGAAATCGGATATCTTTTTCTTGGGTATGCGGATGTTGGGTCTCATGAGATATCACCATTCACTGCGGTATCGATATGATAAATGAGTGTCGGAAATGAATTTAATATTTCTGGCATATCTCGACTATCTCCTTTCCCGAATTACCATCCCCGAAGGGATTGTCCCAGTCCCTTCCGCTCTCCATCATCCTGAGGGATTCCCTCTCGATCCTGTCGGGGTCCGTACCGGCAAGAACGTTGCTCCCGGCCTCTATCGTCTCCGGCCTCTCGGTGTTGTCCCTCAGCGTCACGCAGGGGGTCCTCAGGATGCAGGTCTCCTCCTGCACTCCTCCGGAATCCGTCAGAACGACCCTCGCGGCCGACTCCAGCTGCAGAAACTCCAGAAATCCAACGGGCTCGATAACCCTGACCCCGTCCATGTCGATCCCGAACCTGTCCACGAACTTCCTCGCTCTCGGATGGATGGGGTATATCACCTCCATTCCCGATGATCCGGAGAACCTCCTCGCCCCCTCGATTATACCCTGGAACCTCTCCCTCACGTCAACGTTCTCGGCCCTGTGGGCGGTGAGCAGTGCGAACCCGCCCCCCTTCAGACCCAGGTCCTTCAGGGGGTCCTTCTTCCTCCTGGATATCTCCAGGTTCTGGTAAACGGAATCCACTATTGTATTTCCCGTTACGAATATCTTTCCGGGATCTATCCCCTCCTTCAGGAGGAGCTCCCTCGAGTTCCCGGTGGGTGCGAAGAGAAGATCGGATACGTGGTCCGCGACGACCCTGTTTATCTCCTCGGGCATGTTCCGATCGAAGCTTCTGAGACCAGCCTCCACGTGCCCGACGGTTATGTGCAGCTTTGCAGCCGCAAGGGCCCCTGCCATCACGGTGTTCGTATCCCCCTGGACCAGAACATGATCGGGTCTTTCCCTCACAAGGACATCCTCCACTCCTGAAAGTATCCTTGCGGTCTGTTCCCCGTGGGGTCCGGACCCCACATCCAGGTTTATATCCGCGTCCGGAAGCTCGAGCTGCTCGAAGAAGGTCCGGTCCATGGTGTAGGAATAATGCTGTCCCGTGTGAAGGATGCTGAAATCCACTCCGGAATCCCGGCAGGCCCGTATCACCGGGGACATCTTGATTATCTCGGGGCGTGTTCCCAGAACGATCATCATCATGTTCCATCAGCTCTCTTCTCGTGAAAATCCCCGTATATCATGTTGTGACAGGCAATGCAATGAATGTGTCTCCCGAATGATATATCCTAAATGAAAAGGTATCCAGAACATCCAAACGATGGGAAAAGGCAGGAAGGATCTCAGGAACCCATCTTCTTCTTCACGGGGACACGCTTCTTGAGGGGATGCGCCACCATCTTTATGTATATGCATCGAACGGGTGTCTCCCTGCTCTGGGGCCGCTTCGAATCCTTTTCTGCCATCACCATATTATCCCGACATGAATATATTTCAATGTTCGATTCTAATTATACTTCCCGAAGAATCAGGGACTCCTCTTCAACGGGTATCTCATCAACACGATCTCCCTGCAGGGTTCGCTCCTGGACTCCCACAGATCACCCCGATCCTCCGCGAGATCCTCTATCGATACGTTCCTCGGCGCCATATTCGAAATATTCCTGGATCTCCTGTTAAAAATATCCAATTTTCCACCTGGAGCCACAATGTAGCAGTACTACTATATGCTTGGGCTTTACATGTTAAGTGAATCGTCTTGGATTCCAAATCTTCCCGAAGAAATATAGACCGGAGAGATGACCTTTCACTCCGGAAGAGATGATACCGGTGAGAATGGATCTGAAAATCAGAGGGGATAGGTGAGGATCACGATGCTCCTCTCAACCAGGAAATCTCTTTCCGTCTGTTTTCCCGATGTTCTCCTTTCTATCGCCATTCGACCAACGAAAAACATCCGGCATGGGACTATTTAAATTGTGCTTTCCGGTTTTCGAAAAACGAAATCGAACAGAACCATCACAACGGATCCCTGGACCATAGCTTCCGCTGGGAATGTCGCAACGCCCATCACAGGAGGTGCGGCTGCTCCTCAGTTGATATACGGCATAAATCTAGAACTTAACAGGGAATGTTCGCCACACGGAGCGGGAATAGATATCGCAGATATATAAACCGCATCGTTGGATTACCAAAATAAAAAAAATTTTAACAATCGTTTATTGAACACATATATTATGTTCAAAACAGGAATGCTCCATACCGGTACCAGACCCCGAGATTATCAATAAGCGGGGCGGTCAAGCCCCTGGCAAAAAGCAGACAAACAGGCTGGCCTTTCGTATGGAGGTAGCGGGGGTGATAGTGTCTTTCCCGCAAATGGAACAGCCTGATGATTACTATAATAATTATATGGTTCGGAAATTGAAGTGGACCCGCGATCCCGCCAGTGATGCGGGTCCTGATGGGATATATCGAGCTATTTCCCGCGTGGTGTGAAAATAGAGGCATCCCCGGGATGAACCGGCGCTTCCCGGATAATACGGAGAAGTTTCGTTCCCATGGGAAATACCGAAATAATATTCCAATATTCATATTTGAACCTTATTCCGTAATTATCCGGGAAAGAAATCCGAAGATGTATCATGACGGATATCCGGTTTTGAGTGAAGGAGCCATCGCGTGGGTTTCATCAGGCCCCTCCGGGGTGTCTTTCGTTCCTAATAGAGGTTTCCTTTCAGGGAAAAAAAAGATTAGGACTCATCCTTCCTTCTCGGCAGATTCGTCCTTTCAAGGTAGATCTGATGGAACCTCTTTGCCTGGTCCCTGAACATCCGTAGGCGGTATGTTGCATCCATCAGATCACCGTTAAATAGATTCTCCACATTGGTATATAAAACCTTTATGCTCAGTATCAATTCGGATGTCAAATCTATCATTCCCGCCGGCTCCCATCGATAGTTTTAAGACATCCCCCATGTTTATTCCGATGATGAAGAACGGAGTTTGGGTGAATGATCTGGACATACACGTTCTGATGGTCCTGTCCACTCTCTCCATCTCCTCCTACCTGATCCTGCCCCCGGGAAACATCATCAGGTCCGTCCTGATCATAATCCTGATAATGTTCCTCGTGGGTTATTCCATCATATCATCCCTCTTTCCCCAGAGATTCACATCCGAGAGGGATGATCGGGCCCAACCGTTCGGTCCCTGGCTCCGGATGTCCCTGTCCGTGGTTCTCTCTCTCGTTGTCACCTCCATAGTTGCATTCATCCTGAACGAGCTCTACACCCTGAACAGCTCCCTGTTCGGTCTGAGGGAAGGACCCGTGCTCATCGTCATCTACATCATCACCATGCTCTTCGGACTTCTATCCCTGCTGAGAAGGTCCTCCATCCCGGAGGAGAGAAGGTTCAGAACAAGACTGCCCTCTTTCCGCATTGAAAGAAGGAATGTGGGAAGCTCCGTCATAACCGTGGTCCTGGTGGCCGTGCTCATGGGGTCCCTGGCCTATACCTACGTCCACCTGACGGACCCCAACAGGGAATCCTCGATGGAGCTCTACCTCCTGGGACGCACCGGCAGGATCAACCAGTACCCCAGATTGATGACGGTGAACGAGACCAATGCCGTCATCGTGGGAATAAAGAATCCGAAGGAAGTGAATCTCACATGCAGCCTGATCATCTCCACCGACCCCGAGGCAAGGGAAGGCAGCGATACGGAGGTCGAACCATACATATTCGGCGGCAACATCTCGCTGGAGAAGACCCTCGAGCTCGAACCCGGGGAGAGGTGGGAGTTCCAGCTCAATTTCACGATACTGGAATCGGGAAGCTATACGCTCAATTTCGTTCTCATCCATGAAGGGAAGGTCATCAGGACGGTCTGGCTCAGGATCAAGGTGTTCGAGAAGGGGATGTTCTGGCACAACGAGGATGGGACAATAAGTATCTATCTGACGGACCAGTGGGGAGAACCGCTCGACAGAAGGATAAGCTTCCCCGAGAGCGGTTCCGTGAACATCACCGTGAACGTGGAGAACGAGGTGATGGATATACTGAGACTCAACGTCTCGTTCTACCTGGACCACAGGGAGAGATATCAGCTTGTTCAGCTCGATTCTCCCGAGAACAGGACCATCTACATGAGCGAGGGGGTGGTATTCTACAATACGACGATCCTCGAGGCCTTCTCGAAGGGCATGAGCACGGCGGAAGTTCACGCTTCCAGGGGCGAACATGATCTCTTCATAGTGGTGAACGAATTCGCCCTGGGATGCATCTTCAGGATCGAGATGGACATCTACTAGCTCTCATTCCTCGGTGATGTCCTCATCGAGGGAATCTATGAGGGACATCAATTCATCGATCTCCTCCTCGCAGGCCTCATCCTCATCGAAAAGTGCGTCGTATTCCTCTTCCTCCTCGGGGACCGGAACCGCGACAGCGGCATCCTCATCATCGATCACGGATACCTCCTCGACCTCGAGGGGTTCATCCTCCCTCCTCCTGGAGAGGACAAGGACCAGTAAACCGCCTATCGCGATAACGGCAACAACGGGGTAGATGGTGGCCGATGAGGAGTTCCGTTCTGAAACACCGGAATCATCCTGCAGCTCCCTGACGATCACATGGACGGTCGTGTTCTCGCTCCTTCCGTTCATGCTAACCCGGAAAGTGATGTTGCATTCCCCGGCCCTGAACGGAACGAACCTGAGCTCGCCGTCGAGCGTACCTATCATGTTGTCCTGAGTCCATGTCACTCCGGCAAGTTCGTTGTCTATCAGGTCCCCGTTCTCATCCACCAGGGTGATCCTGAAGACGACATACTCATCGACGAATATCGAACAGGTGGCCGGGTCTACGAGGAGCTTGTCTATGAAAAGGGATTCCGGTATGGTCCTCACGTCTATCTCCCTGATACTGCTCGACACGAACCCGCCGCCGTCGAAATAGCATTTCACCTGTATGGAATGTCTTCCGTCGGACATGTCGTTCGAGAGGAACATGAACTGGTCCTCCACCGGACCATCCAGTGCCAGATCCACATTGTTCTCGAGAACGGAATAGACCCTGCCGTCTATGAACAGAGCGCTGGAAAGAAGAACACCCTCGCCCGAAACGGAAAAGGCTATGTGGCTCTTCCCCGTGAAAAGGGGAGGGGAATCCGGAAGCTGTATCTGAACGGTGACCCTCGGCTGTTCCTTTTCCGGAACCTCCGCCGCCGCCTCTTCCGAGAAGAATATCCCCACCAGCTCCACCTCGCTCACCTCGTTGGAATTGCCGTACGTGTCGTAGGCCACGGTCCTGTAGACAAGGGTTTCGAAACCTCCCTCAGGTATCTCGAGTGAATAGTTGTAGAAATGCCCGTCACTCGAAAGCTCTATCATCCTCTCCTCACCCCCGTCGAAGCTGTAGATCAGTATGACCCTGTCCACCCGGGTATTGTCCACGACATACGATGTTATGTCTATGGCCCCCCTCGATATCAGGTACTTCTGGTTGGATTCGTCGAATTCCGGAGGGTCATTGTCCCTCACATCGCCCGAACCGATGTCCGAGAGGTTCATGTTCCCCCAATCGTCCACGGCCTCGAAGCGATAGCTCATCGGTCCGGAGGAATTCAGGGGTACATCCAGATCGATGCTGAACAGTCCTTCACCGCCGTCTATCATTGCCTGGCTGCCGGACAGACCGGAGAAATTGTAATGCAGCCTGACGGACCCGACACCGGTATTGTCGGCCACCTCCACCCAGAAACGGGCCCTCTCGCCGGTGGTCATCTCCCCGTCTATCCCGAAGTTCATGAACGAAGGCGGGATCCCGTCGGCCACCGAGACCCACCGGGGCTCCGACGTTACCGAATTGCCGGATGTATCGATTATGGTGACCTCGTATCTGAGTTCCCCTGTCATGTCCCCGGGAAGAAGGATGGATCCCGTGAAGAGTCCCCCGCTCTCCGTGAGGAGCAGAACCTCCCTCAAGGAGAGGAACTCCGTGTTCACCGATACGTTACCTATCCCTATGTTGTCCCCCGCATCCATCCTGAAATGGAGCTCGGAACCGGTCCACCCCATCTCGTCGGTCATGTCATCGATCATGTACGGCGGGTCGTTGTCAAGAACCGGGACCGCGAACTCATCGCTGTTTCGGACATTGCCGGCCAGGTCCCGGATCACGTAATGATAGATCATCTCGCCCTCCGCCGATGTATCCACCACTATCGAACCCGTCCATACGGTCTCACCAAGCAGGGGAATGACGAAACCCTCACCGCCGTAGGCATAGACCACGCTCACGTTGGAGATGCCTATGTTGTCGTCGGCCACGACACGGAATGTGAACTGGTCACCCGTGTAACACTCATCATCGGCCCTGTCCTCCAGGAACCGGGGCAGATCATTGTCCAGAACATCTATCTCCTGAACGGGCGAGACCAGATCGTTCCCGCTTGTGTCCGCCGCTATCACCCTGTAGCTTATCGTTCCAGCGAAGGTTTCCGGTATCATCAGTGTCAGGGTGTATATCCCGTCCCCGCTGTCCTCGACAGTCTGATTGGTCCTCGGACCGGACGCGGACCAGTGTTCTATGTTGACGATGTCCAGTCCCATATTATCCCTGAGCTCCACATGGATCGTCACGTTCTCGCCGGTGGTCGCCGTCCGGGGGGTCAGGTCCCTTATGAGCTCCGGTAGATCATCATCGATAACCGTCACCCTGCCCGTGGAACCGGTGTAGGTGTTCCCTGCCGCATCCTTAAGATGAAGCCTGTAGTTCAACACCGAGAGATCATCCTTCGGGATGGTTATTGTCGCATTGTAGTACGGACCCGGGACAAGGCTGAGATTCGTGGAACCGGATGTTCCGAACCAGTACTCGACACTCGATGTGCCTATCCCGATATTGTCATTGACGGCGAACGAGAATGTGAAGGTGTTTCCCGTACCAGCGGTCCTCGGGGTCAGGTCCCTTTCGAGCACGGGTCCGTCATCATCGATAACGGTGACGTTGCGAACGGATGAGTTGAACCTGTTGGAGGCATCATCCGTGATCATCACCCGGTAATGAAGTGTCTGCACGGAATTGGGGGGCAGGGTCAGATTCCCACGGTATGTCCCGCTGCCGGAAAGGGCGGTGGTGGAATGGGACCCGCTGCCGTACCAGTATTCCAGAACTGTCGAGTTCACCGCCATGTTGTCCCGAACCTCGAAGGTGAATCCCAGAACATCCCCGGTGGTTCCCTCGTCCGGGGTGCTGTCATTGACGAGCTCCGGCGGATCGTCATCGAATACGGCCACGGACAGATATCCGGTCCAGTCCGCATTCCCCTCACCGTCCAGGATCGACAGGTTCAACACCAGGTCATCGATTGAGTGATCGGGCGCTTTCAGTGTGAAGTTGAACGGCTGCGTATCATCGGAAAGGGACGAGAAGGTGGAATTCCCGTCGGTGGAGATCAGTAGGCTCGAGGACGAGACGCCGATATTGTCGGTCCCCGTCAGCGACACAGTGAACGTATTGCCCGTCCCGACGGAAGACGGACAGCTGTAGGATATGATTGCAGGCGGATCATCGTCCACGACCTCGATGATGGTCTCCTGCGTCCACGAGACCGTCCCCGATACGTTCCTTGCACCGGTCATGTACAGGATATCACTGTCCGAGGATGAGCTCACGTTGATCGAGGTCCTCCATGTGCCATCCCTTGCCGTGCCCGATGTTCTGGAAAGGGAAATGTTCAGGTATGTCGAGGAACCCTGATACCTGTACCTCAACCATGCACCGGATATCCCATCGGTATCCTTGATGTTGAATGAGAAGGGGAGTGCATCGCCCGTTGTGGCCGATGTCGGGGACGTGTCGATTATCGTGATGAAGCTCCCGCTTCTCTCTATAAGGAAATGATCCCTGGCGGAGGAGGAATTGTGAACAACCACCAGTGTCCCGTTGGCGTCGGTCCTGGATACCCCCACGGACCTGTTGTTGATCGTCACCCGGAAGGAGGTGTTCGAAGGAAGGGATCCCAGGATGTACCTGTAATTCCTGTCGGAGCCAAGATGGTCCACCGTGAAATCCATTGTGAGGTTCCCCGATGTATCCCACCGGTCGATATCAACGTCCATGAGAGCGGATCTCTTCTCATTCGCCCCGTGGGTCCTGTAACCATTGTAGGGTCTGATCTCGAGCGATGCGGTCCTCGATGAGGTACCCCTGGAAAGATACCTGAACTTCCCGTCGGAGTACAATCTGACAGACCCGTCAGCCTGGATACTGTCCTTTCCCATGGAATAGGGGGGCTGATACTCGTAAGGTCCTATGTCCCTTATGCCGTAGATCGGATTGTGGAGGATGTCAACGGAACTGTCCGTGTCCACCCCTGCATCTATCGCCGGTGATGTCCATTCGAGCCGGAAATCGGAATTGTCATAATCCACAAGGTCCGGATTCTCGTCTGTCCCGTTCGGATCCTGGCCGTAGGTGCTCTTGAAAACGGAAAGATTGAACAGACCGTCATCGATGTCGTTGAAGTTGAAAGTCCCGCGGGAGTAGTATATGTTGTTCCGGAATGCCAGCGATGATGAATCGGGACCCTGGTTGCGGTCATTGAACTGTATCTGTCTTCCACTCGTGTAATTCGAGTAGAAAATGTTGTTGCGGAAGGTCAGATTCGTTATCTTGTCCTCCAGGAACACGATATCCCTGCTTCCACCCCATCCGATGAAGTTGTTCTCGAAGGTCACGTTGTCGATGTTGTCCCCGTACGGGTCGCAGAAATGGAACGTATGGTAGTTGCCGCCCTCGAATATGGAATCCCTGACAAGGACATCACTGATCCAGAGGGATATGGAAGCCCCGCTTGTCCGATGCGTCCCCTCATCCCAGCTGTGATGTCCGATGACCTTCACATCGTATGCCGTATGGCCGAACTGTATGGAGGTCTTGACGTTCTTTGTGGAGGTGTTGTTTATCAGCCATATATCGTTCCCGGACGTGATGTCATATCCGTCCTCCTGGCAGTACTGGACATGATTCCCCTTCAGCGTGATGTTCGATCCCACCACGACCTGGGAATTGGCCCCTTCATGTATGGTGATACCGTCATTGCTCGTTGCGTTCGATATCCAGCAGTCCTCTACGAGAACATTGGATAGATGATTGGAACTTGAACCTATCAATGCTATCCCCGAATTACCCGTATTGTTCAGCCTGAACCTCTTCACCGTTATGTCGCTGCCGCCGAACGTATGAAGTATGCCGTTCCCACCGATATTGTATGCCTCGCAGTCGATTATCTGGATATGATGGGTAGGGGTATTGACGTTCTCCATGACGAATCCCTGTTTTCCGGCATTTCTGACGACTATGTCCTTGATTATCACGTAGCTGCTCGTGATGTACACTCCCGATGCGGACGAGCCGCCGAGGTTGATCACCGGTTTGGCGCCCGAACCGTAGGCACCGATGGTTATCGGGTGAGTGGAATTTCCCGAGTTCATGACGAACAGGGAGGAAGATGTGTTGAACACGCATCCCCTCTTGAGCAGGACCGTGTCCCCCGGCCTGAGAACCTGATTGTTCATCTTTGCGATGGTGGCCCACGCCGACGAGGGGGACGTGCCGTTGTTGGTATTCGAACCCGATGATGAATCCAGGTAATAGTATCTCCCGGAGCTCGCCGAAGGCAGGGTCGGCGGCCCTTCATCTGCACCCATCGCGCCCGTTCCGATGAAGGGAAGGAACACCATCAACAGGACCGTCAACAGAACTCCAAAGGACCTCTTGCTTGCCAGATTATTCTGCCTCGGGGGATGACGCGTAAACAACATGACCTTCACCGTATCACTCGAACCCCGAAAAAGCATATTATTAACGAGTTGGGGATGTCCCGGGGGGGGCCAACATGAACGCTCATTTGATACTCCCCTATCAGTTTTGATAGCAGGAAAAATGAACCCCTCAACGACGCCTTCTCCGGCCTCGACGGCTTTCATCCGATACACGTCTGATCCCATCCGTTTCCGCTGTACAACTGCTCTCATGATGATATCATATGACAGGTAAGGACATGGTTTCATAATGGGGCCCCTTTAAAGTGTTTTCGGCATCACTTATCATAAATGATCCCGACGGATGTCCGGAAGTTCCAC
>Ga0190359_1002524_pt1 | contig 10838 bp, 11 predicted proteins | sample 48721823_MG_FD_161269 | JGI IMG/M metagenome (GOLD analysis project Ga0190359, IMG submission 161269) | Hydrothermal vent microbial mat bacterial communities from Southern Trench, Guaymas Basin, Mexico - 4872-18-2-3_MG | ecosystem: Environmental > Aquatic > Marine > Hydrothermal vents >...
GGAATACGAAAACGCCCAAGAACATTGACCCGGCAGTATTTTTACTTAGTGACTTTGTAAATTTCAATATCACTCAAGGTTTTGAGTTAGGCGGTACAAAATTGTACACAGACCGGATTGAAATTGTGTTTATTTATAGATTTCGTTACGGTTACAGTTACAGACACCGACCATTTTTTCTTTAAATCTGATAGTGTCTGTATTGCTGTCTTTCTGTGTAAAAATATGTTTGACAAGCTCGATGGGCTCACCACAGACAGCACAATGTTTCTTGCTGTCACGCAGTGCCTTTTGTGTTTTACTTGCAAAGCCTTTGGTTACTCGTTTTGCCATTATTTGACTCCTTTAAGATTCTTTTTCATATAACATTACCTGATTGCCGCCGGCGCGTTTAGCCCGATACATTGCCATATCGGCGCTGGATATCAGAGACTGAAGATTGTCACCATCGCCGGGGTATTCTGACATCCCAATGCTGACGGACATGTGTTCGGTCATGCCGTCTTTTTCAAATAGAAAAGTATGGATGTTTTTGCATATCCGTTCAGCCGTATTTAAACAACTCTTTTTGTCGGAGTTGATTAAAATTACAGCAAATTCTTCACCGCCATACCGTGCTACCGTATCAACGGTTCGGACACTGCCGCGGATAATATTGGCGCATTTCTTAAGAACATAATCACCGTTGAGGTGACCGTAAGTGTCATTGATACGTTTGAATTTATCAAGATCGAGAATCAATAAAGTCAGGGAGGTGTTATATCGCCGGCTGCGTTCGATTTCGATCTGCAGACGTTCCTTGAAGGCCCGGTGATTGTAAATGCCGGTCAGACCGTCGATCATCGCCAGGTCTTTCATTGACTGGTAGACGGTTAGCCGGTTCAGAATTTCGGTAAAGTTTCTTCCGAAGAGCGCCAGTGTATTTACATCCTGTTTGGTATAATTATCCGTTTTGAAGCTCTCCATGAGGATGCCGCCACCTTCCCTTGAAGATGGTGAGACCGGAATCCCGATTGCTGACTGAAAAGGAATGATTTTCAAATCTTCGGGCTGAAAGCGAAACTCCACGTTGCTTTTATCGTAATCCCTGATCAATACCGGTAATTTTTCTTTGATAAGAGGTTCCCAGACACCTTTATGGATACTGATTTCATGCCCGATGGTATAATCAGCTTCCGATCCTTCAACATATTCAATTGTCAGCTCCGATGACTGGTCCCTGTTCAGAAAGGCGAATGTCAGTTTGTCAAAGCTGAAATATTTCTTTAAAATGGAGGCGGCTTGCTTATAGAGCTCATGGGGTTCTATGCCGAGGCTGGTTTCTGTGTTTAAGCGGAATAAATCCTTAAAGAACCTGATATAATTTTCCTGCTGGTCCACCACATCGATTTGCAGGACAGCATTGCCGAAAAGCTCTGCAAAGGCTACCAGCAGATCGAGGTCTTCTTTGCCCCAGCTTTCTTTATCCACACTATCGGTCCCGATAAAGCCTACATAGAAACCGTTGACGTTGACGGGCGCCAGCATTAAGGTGCCGATTTTAGGGGAATTCTGGTAATATTTGAGATAATCCGGGCCGATTTGAGAAGCCTGGTACAATTCGGGTTTCGCATCGAAATGATAGTTGCTGAACAGTTCCCCTTCGGCGCTGAATGACGGCAGCGGTTTGCTTTTATGGGAACACCTGTTTTCCTGGAGGATATAACGCTTTTCATCGGGGTTGAAAAGATATATGAAAACGGACTGAGCCATCAGGGAGGAATAGATAATATCGGTCAGAATATGGACCAACTGCTTGTAATTTTCGCTGGTGTCGATTTTATAGTGCAAGCCGATGGCATTGACGGCATTTTCTTTTTCTCCGCTATGTTGATCGCTGCTTTTCGTTAACATACGGCAACGTTTGTACCAGTTGTTCATTTCAGTCAGGATGAAAATCATCAGTGAAAGAATCGCAATAAACAGCAGAATCCGGAAGATCTGTTGAAAAGGGTCGGGAACATTTACGAAAGCATCCGTCGAGGGATAAACGGTAAATAGAAATAAGATTACAATTAAGAGAGTGCTTACGATCCAGGTGCTTTTTAAATTATTCATAATAATCAATCCATACAGCATGTAAAAATAACATTAACCGTATGTAAAATCAATATGAATTAACGTAAATATTGCGATTTATTCAATACTCTTGCTTGACAGTTTTGATCTTATCCTGAAATTCCGGGTGGCCCTGAGTATTTTTTTCGTTGATATTGTCCAGTGAGTCGGAATCATGCACAGACGAGACAAATTCACCCTGTCCTGCGACGGGTGTAGAGGTATGCGGATTTAGAGGTGGGTTGGATTGCCGCCGAATCCTGTCTTGAACAATTGAGGGAGGCATTTGCATCGTTTTTGCGACGGGTTTTAGTTCAAAGAAGTAGAACCCAACCAAAACCGCCAGTAATGCCGCAGCAAATCCATAGGTAAAGGAGGGAATGCGATTCGGGAAGAACCCCTTTTTAAGACTGGCTTCAATACGGGCATTGCGATCTGCGACAATTTTGGTGCGGAGCTTTTCAAGAAAGTCGTCACTGACGGTCACTTCGGGCAATTGGTTCATTGCCTGTTTTGTGGCCAGAATCGACTGGTAGAGTTTTTTACAATCAGGACAACTTTCCATGTGCTTTTCAAAAGATTTCCGAGAACGGAAAGAAACGTCCCTGTCAATATACCGCGATATGGTATTTTTAAACTGGTAACAACTTATCATAAAACTCCTCGGCTCAAGTATCAAATTTTTTTTATTCTTTTCCTCGCATTTTTTGTAAATCTTCCTGCAACTTCAAACGGGCCCTGTTGATTCTCGATTTCACGGTACCCAACGGTGCGTTGATTACATTGCTGATTTCCTCATAAGAAAGTTCCTGAATATCTCTTAAAATGATTGCGGTGCGAAAATGTTCCGGTAAATTGTAAATTGCTTTCTGAATTATTTGTTCATCAAATTTTCCCTCGATACTCGATTGCGTATCGCGATCGGTTGAAGGAAAGTCAATGTCTTTATCTTCGGAACCCAACCGGCTGAACGAGAACATTTTGCGGTTGCGCCGCTTTCTCAGAATTGTCTTTGCCAGATTGGCCGTTATGGTATAGATCCAGGTGGAAAATTTTGCTATTTCTTTGTAGGCATAGCGGTTTTGATATACTTTAAGGAACGTGTCCTGAACGATGTCTTCCGCTTCCTCACGATCAAGAACAAAGCGATAAGCGAAATTCATCAGGCGATTTTTATAGCGATGTACAATCTCTTCAAAGGCGTTTTCATCTCCGGATTGAAAGCGGCGGATCAGGACTTCATCGGATATTTTATAGGAGTCTTTCATAGGGCAAATTTATAACTTTTGAAGTTGATATATCAATGGTATTATTAAATTCTCGGCTTTAATCTGGGTAGATTTGGTTTTCAGATCAGCCTCTTGCAGTGCCTTAAAAAGCGCAGCGAAATCATGGTTTGCATAATTAGCATAGGCGCGTTCATACTGCTGCCTTTGCAGTTCGGCCGGGTAATAACGTAGTTTTTTCCCGTGGTGAATTTGTTTGAACGCCCAGACATTGACAAAGAAGTTATACAGCGATGATATTAGATAAGAGGCCGAATTCCCCGATTCGATGAGGGCTGTGCATATATGGATGGAATTATAGAGATTACGCTGCTCCATAGCGTTGAGCAAATCCGAAATCTGATAGCTTTTTTCACCGCCTGAAACACGACGGACATCATCAATGGTGATTTCCCTGCGATCGCCGAGATATACCATGATTTTTTCCATTTCGGCCAGGGCGTGGCCGAGGGTATCATTTGTTGCTAAGGCGAGAGTATTGAGTGCATCCGGTGTGATGCTGAAACCCTTTCTTTGCAGTTTTTGCTGAATTAGCAGCGGAAACTGATTGGGTGACGGCGACCAGGTGGAAAGGGTGGTGACGGCATTGCTTTCCTTTAATTTTTTAAACAGGCTCGTTCCGGATCCGCTTTTGGTAGTCAGAATCAAAAGCGTAGTCGGTTCCGGATGATCCAGATAGGCTACCAACGATTTCCGGTGAGTCGGGGGTAATTTGGAAAGGTCTTTATAAATGACGATTTGTCGGGTTGAAAACATATTGATATTGACCAGACTCTGGATAAATTCCTCTTCTCGTCTTTCGGCTCCGTAAAATTGAATTTTTGCCGCCGATCCATAGGCGTTTTCAAATGCGGCTGACAGTGTCTGAATGGCCTCTTCTTCCAGATACAGGTCATTGCCGTAAAGTAAATAGACCCGATTCAGTGACTGTCCATCAATTTTTTCCAATTCATCCAGAATAAATGCCATGATTACGTCAAATTAATGGATAAAAAGCAAAATACAAGTTCCAAGGATAATGCAATAGGGAGCAAACCAGACAAACCTTCCGCTTTTAATGATTGAAAGCAGAAACCGTATTGCCAGATAGCCGACAATAAACGCAACTACCAGCCCCGCAAGCAGAGGTCCGATGTTTCCGGAACTCCCTTTTGCAGAGGATAAGAGATCAATGAAATGCAGCAGACTCGCACCAAGGATAGCCGGAATTGCCAGCAAAAAGGAAAAACGGGCGGCTTCATCCCGGGATATGCCGCTCAATAATCCGGTGCTGATGGTAAAACCTGATCGGGAGACTCCCGGCAAAATGGCAATCGACTGGGCAATTCCGATCCACAAAGATTTTGCCGGTGTCAGTTGCCGGTTGTGATTTTTAATCAACCGGGTGGACAGTATGACAATACCGGTGATAATCAGCGTGATTCCGACAAGAAAGATATTGTGAAAAACAGACACGAAAAAATTTTCCAAAAACAGTCCGGCCAAAACCGCCGGAAGTGTTCCGATAATCACAAAAATGCTTAGGCGAAAGTAAGAATCGCTGTGATATGTGTTGGCAATTTTCCGACTGAAGATACCTGTGACAAAACTGCGAATCATTTTGATGATATCATTGAAATAAATAACGATAACGCTGAGCAATGTTCCGAGATGAACCGTTACTTCAAATCCGACATTGTCGGGTTTCAGTTTCAATAAATGTTCGAAAATTACCAGATGACCGGAGCTGCTGATAGGTAAAAACTCGGTTAATCCCTGGACGGTTCCTAAAATAATGGCATCAAAATAATTCATAATCTCCAATTCTTTCAAAATGAAAATTTATCATTTTTATTGATAAAAGATGAGAGTTATTTGGAATCGGGTGACAATATGTCGGTTGAATATATAACAAAAAGAGGGTTGAGCAAAGGATTTTATTGGTTTCCGTTTATTGGAGTTATATCAGCATCGATGAATATTTCGACACGGCGGTTTTTTGAACGACCCTCGGGAGTTTCATTGCTGGCAATTGGCCGGAATTCACCGTAGCCGAGTGCGGAAAACTTACCTTCATCAATACCGGAAACCTGACTAAGGTATTTGACCACTTCGAGGGCCCGGGCGGAACTGAGTTCCCAGTTGCTGAAATAGCGTCCACCCCGGATCGGCCAGTTGTCCGTATGTCCTTCAACCCGGATTTCAACATTGAGTTGATGATTACTCTTTTGCAAAGCATCATGAAATGCCTTTAGTTCGGGGTCATTGGCAATGCTTAAAAGTTTTGACTGCTTAATGGTACTGCCAATATGATCCAGGAGGGTTCTCATGGCGGGAGTAATATCGGCAGAATTGATATTGAAGAAATATTCGCCGCTGATGGTCAGCTGGACGCCCTTTGTTGTGCGTTGGATAGTTAAATTTCTGTCAAGATGCCGATCTTTAACATATTTGCCCAGGTTTTGCTCTGTTTCGGAAAGCAGTATATTTAACATTCTGTAAATATTATTTTCGGCTTCATTTAAAATGACGATCATCAGAATAAAAAAGGTCAATAACAGAGTAACCATATCGCCATAGGTAACTATCCAGGTTGATCGTGGTGTTCGGTGGTCTGACATAAATGCTAAAAATCCTTGCTAAATGTATTACATTCCGTACAGAACATCAAGATAATCGATAATGGCCAAGATCAATTCCGAATAACCGGAATACAGTTGGCCGTTGAATTCGTAGTGGGATGAGTCGGGTTGTGCGAAGGAAATGTCGGGCTGGAGAATTAAAATATGTTCGTAGGCTCTTGATAAATTCCCGGTCTGAAAATAGGCAGATGCGAGAATCAGGTGAAGGTCCCGGAAATTGATGACCGGTTTATGCTCGAAATAGTAGTATGTGTTGGATGCCAGCACCGCTTTCGCTTTATTGATGCACATGCTGTATTCCTGGTTGGCGTGATAGGCAAAGGCCAGCCCGGCCAGCGGATCAAGAGAGGAATTACCGTAATAGATTGCCGCTTTAAAATCTTTGATCGCATCCAGAGCGTCACTTAATAATAACGCCGACCAGGCTCTTCCGTGTAAGGCTTCCTGATCACGGGGATCAATATCGAGCACTTCACCAAATTTTGAGTATGCCGTCTGATAGTCGCCCTCTTCAAATGATTCCCAGGCGAGCAGATTGATGTTTTCGGTGTTTGGTACCGTTTCTTCATAAACGGAACATGACATAAGGTTGGCGAAAAGACAGATGATTGACAGTAGTGAAAAAAATTTATCAGAAATCATTTGACCAGTACCATTTTCATTGTTTTTCTGAAATTTCCCGAATGTACGGAATAAAAATAGACACCGCTGGGTTGCCCGTGACCGTTCCAGGGGATTTGATAATGTCCCGGCGCCGGAATCACCCTGTTTATCCGGTCAACCTCCTGTCCGCGGATGTTGACGATAATTATGTCAATTCCCGACGGAATATTGCCGTTTGGTGAATCAGGGACACTGACTGAAATAAGCGTCTGCGCATTAAAGGGATTGGGATAATTTTGGGATACCCGGAACCGATCCGGCACCGTTTTAATCATTTCTTCAGAGGCTGATTTCAGTGTAAATGCGCCGAGTTTCTTGGTATATATCCAGTACTGAGATTGCCGTGAATTTGTGAAAGTCTCCAGGAGTGTCCATTTTCCTTCATTTTCTTCACAGATTGCGTATCTCCGATTTGCATCTTTCGGAAAAAATGTGATTTTACATTCTCTGTTCAGATTGATGTCAGGAGCCGTAAATACATAGTCGTAATTTTCCGGGTTACTGCCTGTTTTTGAGAGAACGAGATTTGTGTTGGTGGGATTGTTCCCGTCGGTATGAGACCGGGGCAGGCATAAACAGTGATAATCACGGGTTGTACAATCACCCGGAAATTCGATTTTTGCCCGTAAATCCGGACTGTAAAGACAGCCGCCGTTTTTTTTGGATATGAGGGATGAGCTGAAATCGTAATTCGTTGTGCCGATATTTCCGCTGGTGTCGGCGGCGGTTATACGGAGTGTCTGGGTTCCGTTTTGGTGCAGTCGGAAATGGGCATGGTAAGGCGCCGGGTCCAGGATTGACAAGAATTCGGCAACAACACTGTCACCATTGATCAGCGTAGCGTAAACAGAATCGATGACCTCTTCGGGGAAGAAATAGATATCGAGATGCTCCGATGCGACGGGGTTCTGAAAAATTCCCACGGTGAAGGATGGCGGATAAATATCCCGGAAATAAATCCGGAAGGTGTCCATATCCGCAAGACCGGCCGGATCGGAAACACGGATGACCAACGTATCCCAACCGGTAAATCCGGACGGGGGCCTGCAGATAAGACTGTCATTGTTGAATGGAAAATTGACCGAGCAGATGCTGGCATTCGCCGACCAACTCAAATCGGAAAACCTGTTATCAACATCGGAACAATAGCGAGACAAGGACAATGCGAAACTGCTGTCCTGGTTGGCCATTGTGTCGGGAATCGAATTGATAACCGGCGCATCATTCACCGGTACAATATCAACGATGAAGGGTTTGGTAAGGATTGAATCCCGGGGATTGGAAACCTGAATGTGAAAGTAACCGCAACTATCGACGTCCTTATTTGACCAGAATTTATGAGTCCGGGAGTCTCTGTCATACCAATAGAAAACGGTTCCCGAATCGGAAATGATTGAAATATTGAGCAGGGAATCCGGAAAATCCGGATCATAAACGGCATCAAGGACAATATCATCTGAAAGGTTTAGCTGTGTGTCTTCATAATATGAGGTGTCGAGAGAAGTTAATAAAACCGGGATAGAGCTAATCGGCTGATTCTTTTCAGGGGAGTAATGATTCGGAGTATTGCCTGACAGGGGGATGAACGCCATCACAATCGAACAGGTCAATAGCCATTTCAGGTGATGATACATGTTTTTGATAGTCACCAATTTTGCTGATTCTTCAAGTATTGAGATAATGTAACAGACGAATTAAAATACAGTTTCCTCTGTTAAAAATCAATTAAGTCCGTATATTTAATATAGAAAACCCGGAGCAAATCACCTAAACGAAAAAAAGACATCGGAAATTGAAATAACTAACACTTAATGTAATTTCTCAGGTCATTCCGTGTAACTTACCATTAAACAATGTTTTTCTTGACATTGAACAAAAGCAAAACTATTTTTAAAAATGATATGGATTCTCACATGAACTTTTAATTGTTTTTCATATAAGAAGGATTGTGTTATGAACAGACTCCGTCAAGGTGTTCAAATTTTCCTGACAGTTTTTCTGGCTACCGCCCTGCTGCGGGCCGAGGATTATCGTTTGATTGTCACCTATCCGAATGCCGGTAATCCGTGGGGCCGACGCCTGGCTTCCGGAGAAAATAAAATGGTGATGAAGATCCAATTTATTGATCTTGATGCCGATAATGATTATATGTTACATAGCATAACATCGTTTACAGATCTTAATCTTCATTTTAATAGCATGACATCGTTTACACTCACCCATGGGTGAGTCGGTTTTTTAATGGTTGGTAAATAGCACCACATCGTTTACATCCAATCTACCGGAACATAATAAGAAAATCGCTGGACCAAGTTCCTATCTGAATATATACTAAGTGATTGACCTTCGACGGATATGATTGCTTCAACATAATGATACACAAGTTCAGGCTTAACCCAAGTTTAACACTGGGGTTTAAAGATTGCCCAAAATTGCGGTTATCAATTTCGTAAGTTTGTGTTTTTATTGAGATGAATTGTGGGCGTGCGAATGTAGTGTCCATACAATGTTATTGATTGCTTGTATCTTAGGCGCTATTATGAGTATATTAATCCATGTTTATTCGTGAACTGATTAAGAAGAATAAAAACTACCCCAAAAAGTTCATCTATCATGTGCTGGTGGAATCTTACAGAACAGATAAAGGGCCAAGACAAAGAGTGATCCTCAATCTGGGAACATTGCCGCTCAGTAGGGACAAATGGAAAAAACTGGCTAATCGCATCGAGGAATTGCTCAGAGGACAGGAAAATATCTTTGCCCATGATAAGGAGATCGAAGCGCTGGCAAGACATTACGCCTCTTTACTTATCGGGAAACAATTGGAAAGACAGACGCCGGTAGACGAAGAGAAGCCTGAACAGCCGGAATATGCGACAGTTGATCTTAATTCGGTTAAAAATCATAAGATCCGCACTATTGGCGCTGAACATGCCGCTCTTAGCGTAATAGAACGATTAGGTTTTGATACAATCCTGTCGGAGATTGGTTTTAGTGTTGATCAGATAAAAATAGCCAAATTATTGATAGCAGGTCGAATGGTCTATCCTGCCAGCGAACTGTCAACCTATCAATGGGCTCAGGAGAACAGTGCGATTGGCGAAATGTTGAATTTAGATATAGCGGGCATATCCCATAATCGTCTATACCGGACATCGGATTTACTGATCAGGCATAAGGAGAAGATTGAAGAAAGGCTGAATCACAGTGAGCGTGATCTGTTTACTCTCAAGGAAAAGGTGATTTTATATAATTTAACCAACACCTACCTGCCTGTGCGTAGCACGCAGACAGGTTTTGAGAGCAGTAAAAAGAGCCAATTAAAGCAACGTGGTCGTTCAAAAGATAAGCAAAAGGGACAGCCGTTGGTGACATTGGGCCTCGTGATAGATGAATGTGGGTTTCCCAAGCAGAGTCATATATTTAGAGGTAATATCAGTGAGCCGAAGACTCTAAAAAAGGTTCTGGATAAATTGGAATTGCGCAGCACAATAAAGCCGGACAGGAAGACAATAATTATGGATGCCGGTATTGCTACGGAAGATAATCTGGAATTAATCAGAAGCCGCAAATATGATTACATAGCCGTTTCCCGTAATAAGCCCCTGGATAGTTTGCCCAATGAAGGCTTTGTTGTAATCCGCAATACTCAGGAAAATAAGGTGGAAGCAAGATTGTACAGGCATGGAGATGAAATAATTCTGTTCTGTCGAAGTGATCTGAAGAAGAAGAAAGAGCAATCGATGCGCACCAATTTTCAGGAGCGTTTTGAGGCGGATTTAAAGTATATCCGTGAGAGTCTTTATAAGAAGGGTGGTACCAGGAAATACGAAAAAGTGCTGGAGCGAATCGGCAGATTAAAGCAGAAGCACGCCCGGGTAGCCTATTTTTATGATATTACAGTGAAACAGAAGCAAGGCGTGGCGATAGATATAACTTGGCGAATAAAAGAAGGCAAGAAGATAGATAATAGATTTAGTGGCACTTATTATCTGCGAAGCAGTCGCACAGACCTTAACGAGAAAGAGATCTGGGAGCTTTATATCAGTTTAACCGATGTTGAAGACAGCTTTCGTTCCATGAAAGGCGAATTGGGCCTGCGTCCTAATTATCACCAGAAGGATCATCGTATCATGGGTCATCTGTTTATTACAGTGCTGGCCCATCATGC
>Ga0190359_1002528_pt1 | contig 10831 bp, 8 predicted proteins | sample 48721823_MG_FD_161269 | JGI IMG/M metagenome (GOLD analysis project Ga0190359, IMG submission 161269) | Hydrothermal vent microbial mat bacterial communities from Southern Trench, Guaymas Basin, Mexico - 4872-18-2-3_MG | ecosystem: Environmental > Aquatic > Marine > Hydrothermal vents > Microbial...
CCATGGGGTCCTGTTCCGTAGCGGGGCGGAAGGCATCATCCGCAAGCATTTCATCGAGGAGAATATCCTTGAGGCGGTTATCGGGCTTCCAGCTCAACTTTTCTACGGCACAGGTATACCGGCGGCAATTCTCGTTTTCAACAAGGGTCGGAAATCCTGGGAGGAGGCAAAGAGTGAGCGGGACAAGCATGTCCTCTTTATTGACGCAAGCCGGGAGTTCGAGGACGGCAAAAAGCAGAACCGCCTGCGCGATGAGGATATCGAAAAGATCGTCTCGACGTTCCGGGAATTCAAGGAAGTCGAAAAATACTCGCACTTGGCTACGCTGGAAGAGATTCAGGAAGCCGAGTTCAACCTGAATATCCCCCGCTATGTTGATACCTTTGAGGAGGAAGAAGATGTCGATATTGCGGCGGTACAGAAGGAGATTCAGGAAATAGAGGCGGAACTGGCCGAGACGCAGAAGGAATTGAAGAGATATCTTGAGGAGCTTGGATTGTGAACCACGAACCACACGAAATACACGAAAAATATGAAAACTGATAAGATTCTCTATAAAGATGAGGTATTCCTGATCCAAGGTGCGGTATTCGAGGTTTACCGTGAAATGGGATGCGGTTTTCTGGAGGCAGTTTATCAGGAATGCCTGGAAAGAGAATTTCATTTTCGCAAAATTCCCTTTGAGGCACAAAAAGAGTTGCAATTGAAATATAAGGGGTCGGAGCTGAAACAGATATATAAACCGGATATTATTTGCTATGGAAAAATCATAGTGGAGTTGAAGGCAGTAAAAGAAGTGAACGCCGAACATCGGGCACAAGTATTTAATTATTTAAAGGCTACCGGATTGCTGGTCAATTTTGGACATTACCTCAAGGCAACGGTTGAAAGAATTATCTTGTGAACCACGAAACACACGAAGTACGCAAAAAGATCGCAAAAAACCGTTCGTGTATTTCGTGTGGTTCGTGGTTGAGGGGAAAAGATGAAGTTTGAAGAATTCAAAGCGGGTGTTTACCGGCAGCAATATCAGTACAAGGATTTTCTGCCTGCGAAAATCAACCATGAGTGGTCATGGGATGACCCCCGCATCAATGTGCTGTTGGAAAAGGCCACCAAATCCCTGGGAGAGCTGAATGCATTCACTCTGATAGTTCCGGATGTGGACCTGTTTATCCAAATGCACATCATCAAAGAGGCAAACACCTCCAGCCGTATCGAGGGAACCAAGACCGAAATGGATGAAGTGCTGCTCGATGAAAAGGAAATCCGGCCGGAACGGCGGGATGACTGGCATGAGGTGCAAAATTACGTTCGGGCCATGAATACAGCGATTGAGGAACTTGAAAGCTTGCCGCTGTCTTTGCGCCTGTTACGCCAAACCCATGCAATTCTCATGGAAGGCGTTCGGGGTAAACGGAAGACCCCGGGGGAATTTCGCCGCAGCCAGAACTGGATCGGCGGCGCCTCCCTTGCGGACGCGGTCTTCATTCCGCCGCATCACAATGACCTGCCAGAGTTGCTTGGTGACCTTGAAGTATTCTGGCACAATGAAAACATTCAGGTACCACATCTGATACGCGTTGCCCTCAGCCACTATCAGTTTGAGACCATTCACCCGTTTTTAGACGGCAATGGCAGAATCGGCCGGTTATTAATCACCCTGTATCTGGTCAGCCATGGTCTGTTGGCAAAGCCATCGCTTTATCTGTCCGCGCATCTCGAAAAACACCGTACGGCCTATTATGACGCATTATCCAGAGTTCGCGAGGCCAATGATCTGGGCCACTGGTGCAGATTTTTTCTGCAGGCGGTCATTGAAACAGCAGAAAACGGTAAAGAAACTTTTCGGCGTATCCTTTCATTAAGGCAGGAAGTAGACCGGAAGGTCGTGACGCTTGGCCGCCGTGCGGAAAATGCCCGGAAACTGATTATACATTTATATCGGTATCCGGCGGTATCTGTCAACGAGGTGATGAAGTTGCAAAACATCAATAAAAATCCGGCACGTGACCTCATTGCCGCACTGGTAGACATTGGTGTTCTGGAAGAAATAACCGGTTACAGGAGAAACCGCATTTTTGTGTTCAAACAGTATCTGGACATTTTTATGGAGAAAAAATGACTTACAATGATTTATAGTTCATTTTTTTATCGCAAACTTGAACTATGGATTGTTGTAGGTCTATTTTAGATTGCATTTAAGGATAAATGATAGCGGGACCACGGGCAGGCGAAACGAAAATATATTGGGACATTCTCGAAGTTAGAAGGGTGAAAGGTGAAATGAGAAACGGGTGGATACCGGAGGAGTGGGAGTGTGATTGAGCGATTCCAGATATTGTCACTTGATGGCGGCGGCATCAAAGGTCTCTTTTCCGCTGCGGTACTCGCTTTTCTGGAAGAAGATCACGGCTTACGCATTGCAGATCATTTTGATCTGATCGTTGGCACTTCCACCGGTGGTATCATTGCTCTTGCTTTGGGCATGGGGATGCGTCCTCGGGAGATTGTGCGATTTTATATCCAAAAGGGACCGGAGATCTTTGTCGCCAACCGACTTTTTGGAATCAAACGTTTTTTTCGGAGCAAGTATGACAACGATGGCCTGGAAAGCGCTCTAAAAGACTGTTTCGGGGAAAAGCGGTTAGCTGATAGTGTAAAGCGTCTTGTAATTCCTTCTTACAACATTGGGGAAGACGATGTTTATCTCTTTAAAACGCCTCATCACGAGCGTTTGAAACGTGATTATAAAGTCCCGGTCTGGAAAGTCGCCCTGGCCACGAGTGCCGCTTCAACTTATTTCCCTTCGTGCCTAAAACTGGATCATATCAGGCTGGTTGATGGTGGCGTCTGGGCAAACAACCCAACCATGGTGGGAGTCATTGAGGCCATAAGCATGCTTGATGTGCCACTTGGCGCAATACGCGTGTTGAGTTTGGGAACAACAAACGCAGTGAAAGGACGATCCAGGAAGCTGGATCGGGGCGGGCTTTGGCAATGGAGGACTGAAGCGGTTGATGTCATTATGCGGGGCCAAAGCATAGGGGCATTCACCCAGGCCCAGCACCTTCTTGGTAGAGATAAAGTAGTCAGGATGGACCCCAAGGTTCCGGACGGGTTGTTTGCGCTGGACAAACTATCTGAAGAAGAGCTTTTGGGTAAGGCTGCTCACGAGAGCCGCCATTTTTTGCCTCAATTCAAGGAGGAATTTGCTGAGCACATAGCTCCAGAGTTTCGGCCATTGCATGTAGCGTCAGGAGATTACAAGAATGGATAGAACCACCATCCGAGATCAATTCAGTAAATTCCTCCAGCATCTGGCGGAGTCGCTGGACATTTCCGAGAGCCGCTACAAGCAGGCGGAAGAACGTTACCAGGCAGTTGGAAATTGGCTGGCAAGGGATGAGTCCATTGTCGCCAAATACAGTCCAGATATTTATCCGCAAGGATCTTTTCGTCTTGGCACAGTCATCAAACCCATTACCGATGCGGAAGAATACGATATTGATCTCGTTTGCGAATTAAGCCTTACAAAGGATCAGCTCAGCCAGAAGCAGTTAAAGGGTGTGGTCGGATACGAAATCAAAGGTTACGCCCGCGCCAACAAAATGAAGTCCCCGCCGGAAAACGGCAGGCGTTGCTGGACGCTGAACTATGCTGATGGCGCTCAATTTCACATGGATATTCTGCCCGCTCTTCCGGATGGAGACTCGTTCCGTTTATTTTTGGAAAATAAAGGATTTTCTGCAGCCTGGACTGACCTGGCCATTGCCATTACAGACAACACCCACCAAAACTATGAGCGAATCGATGACGACTGGCTGCGCAGCAACCCCAAAGGATACGCGGAGTGGTTTAAGGAGTGTATGAAGGTTCAGTTCAATGCCCGGCGCATGCTTCTGGCTGAATCAATCCGCGCTGACGTTGAGAAGGTCCCGGAGTACAAAGTCAAGACACCTCTCCAACGAGCTATCCAGATACTCAAACGCCACCGTGACATCATGTTCGCCGATGATCAGGATGACAAACCGATCTCCGTCATCATTACCACCCTGGCCGCCCATGCCTACAACAACGAGGCGGATCTTCTGGATACCCTGGTCAATATAGTGGACGGCATGCCCAGATATATCCAAACGAGAAACGGTGTTTCCTGGGTGCCGAATCCGGTGAATCCGACCGAAAATTTCGCCGATAAGTGGCAGAATCACCCACAACGGGAAGTTAAATTCAGACAATGGCTTAAGCAAGTGCGTGCTGACCTGAACACGGTGTTACGTTCGGGAAATATCCGGGCCATTGGAGAATACCTGAAGCCGCGTCTTGGTGAAAAGATTATCAATGAGGCGTTGCAGCATTTTTCAAAAACAAACACCGGCAAGGCCGCCGGTCTTGTTATCGGTAGAACAAGGCCGCTTACTCGATTTGATGTTCCTCATAGACAACTGCCGATGTGGCCTTTGGTACTAAAAGGCAATGTAACCGTTACTGGTTGGTTTTCAAGAGATGGCTCCCGATCTCAGCACTTTCAAAGTGGAGATAGGTTGTCTAAACATTGCTTACTCAGATTTAAGGCAAAAACAAATATATCCTGGCCTTATAAAGTTTACTGGCAGGTCGTGAATACTGATGAGGAAGCAAGGGCCGCCAATTGTCTACGTGGTGGATTCTATGACGGAATCATTGAAAAAGGCGGCCGTGTCCGGAAAGAAGGTACACTTTACACCGGCATGCATTGGATTGAGTGCTTTATTATCAAGAATGGCGTCTGCGTAGCCCGTAGCGGGGAATTTGTGGTTAATATCAAGTAGACAGGATTAGAGAATAACGAGAAAGCGAAATATGAGCAAGCGGAACGAAAACAGACCGGGGTATAAAAAAACCAAAGTCGGGTGGATACCCGAGGATTGGGAGTGTCTTACAATCAAAGAGGTTTGCTCGCAACCTGTTTCAGGTTTTAGCGCAAAAGGCAATGCTGAAGCGGTTTCACCGAATGATTCTAACATTGGTGTTTTGAGACTCAGTTGCATAATAGAAGGATATTTCAATTCATATGAAAACAAAAAGGTCGTACAAGCTGACATTCCAAAGGTCAAAACTCCAATTTCCAAGGACACAATGCTGATTAGCCGTTCAAATACTGAAGAACTTGTTGGCGTAGTTTGTTATGTAGAAAAAGATTATCCGAATCTGTTTCTTTCAGATTTGATATGGCAAGTCTCAGCGAAAAGTTCAGAAATTCTAAGTATTCGCTGGCTCACCAATCTTCTTCTGACAAAAGAGTACAGACGAAAAATTGCTGCTCGTGCTAATGGCACAAGTGGCAGCATGAAAAAAATTACAAAAGGCGGGTTCCTAACTCTACCGATTCCCCTCCCCCCTCTCCCCGAACAGAAAAAAATAGCTGGAATCCTTTCCGTCTGGGACCGGGCTATTGAGCAGGTGGGCAAGCTGATTGACGCCAAACTGCGGCTGAAAAAGGGGCTGATGCAGCAGCTTTTGACTGGTCGGATGCGGTTTCCAGAGTTTAACCACGAAACACACGAAAGACACGAAAAGGACAAAGGTGAGCTGCCGGAGGGGTGGAAAAAAAGCAAACTTGGATGGATTCCTGAGGAGTGGGAAATCTGTCCGGTAAGACAGTTTGGAACGGTTACAACAGGCAATACACCTTCGAAAAAAGAACCGGAAAATTACGGGAAGGGAATACCATGGTGTACAGCTGTTGATATGGAACATAAATATATAGTCCAAACAGAAGTAGAGCTTTCAGAAATAGGTGCCCAAAAAGCTCGAATTCTACCCTCAGGAGCAGTTTTGATTACCTGTATAGCATCAATAGGAAAAAATGCCATCGCAAAAGTAGCATTAGCGACTAACCAGCAAATAAATGCCGTGATAGTTAATAATCATAATGACAATGAATTTTTCTATTATGCCGCATGCCAAAATGAACATCGAATGTTGCGTTATGCAGGACAAACTGCTGTTCCCATTCTCAACAAATCAGAATTTGAAAATATGCTATTTATTCGCCCCCATCTTTCCGAACAACGCCGTATTGCCTCAGTCCTTTCCACCTGTGATAAGGAGATCGAACTACTGAAGAAAAAACAGGAAAAACTGAAGGAGCAGAGAAAGGGGCTGATGCAGAAGCTGCTGACAGGGGAAGTGAGAGTGAAAGCGGATGGGGCAGTGATTTAAAAAATGTCAATCCCTTTTAGCGATTACATTATCTTTGCGGATGAAAGCGGTGATCACGGACTTATTCCAATTGATGAGCAGTATCCTGTATTTGCGTTGGTGTTTTGTATTGTATGGAAGGAGGACTATATCAGAAGCATTGTTCCTGCAATGCAATGTTTAAGAATGGAGATATGGGGTCATGACCAGATCATTTTCCACGAACACGATATCCGTAAAGAGAAAGGCCCGTTCAAACTGTTGAGAACTGACAGAGAATTGAGGGAGCGGTTTCTGGAAGAACTGACGAGCATTATCGCCGAGGCCAATATAAAGCTGATCGTCTCTGTAATTGACAAGAAACGGCTTAAAGAGCGGTATGCCAACCCCTACAACCCATACGAGGTTGCCATGCTTTTTTGCATGGAGCGGACACTCTCATTTCTATGCCGGCAGAATGAAACTGGTAAACGTATTTTTGTCCTGTTTGAAAGTCGCGGCAGGAGAGAAGACCGGGAATTGGAACTGGAATTTCGGCGTATTTGCGATAACCGAAGCAACTGGGGCTATAAGCGGCCGGATTTTCAACAGATGTATTTTGAACATATATTTGTGGATAAGAAGAGTAATACCACGGGACTGCAATTGGCTGATCTGGTTGTTCGACCGCTGGCCTTGCGTTACCTACGGCCAGGACAGGAAAATAGGGCTGTTTCGGTTATAGAAGATAAGATTTTAAGTTCAAAGGTTTTCCCATAAAAAAACAAAAGGACCTCGGAGCAAGTCCAAAGTCCTTTTGTCGACCGGGTAAAGCCCAATCCTTTAACTAAATTATAAACAAAATGAAAGTTGGATGCAACAAAATGATTTTAGAAAAAGGCCTGCTCGGACGGCAGACCCATCTCCTTCGGCTCTTACACCCGGTCGGGATGGCCGATGAGTATCTTTACAATATTATTATCGGCCATCGCTTGTCAAGCATTAATAAAAAAAGATGGCACAGGCGGTTCGCGCCCCCCATGTTTAACCATATGATTCTACAGAAATTATTAACCGGTGAAATCAGGGTTAAAATATGATGGGACCGGGTAATCACAAATTGGATAACATTAAAATATCGGGCAACCACAGGGTGATGGACAACCACAGAAAATCGGGCAACCACAGGGGGTTGCCCCTACGGCGGCGGAAAAACCGCCGATCCATCCGATTGCGGGGATATGATTATTCAAAATCCGGCGCATATTTTGTGACGATATGCACGCAGAACCGCGCGTGTTTGTTTGGGGAAATTATTGACCGGGAAATGGGATTGAATGATGCGGGCGGAATGATTCAAACCGTTTGGGATGAAATACCGGAATATTATACCGGCGTTGATATTGACGCATTTCAAATCATGCCGAACCACATTCACGGCATCATTGTCATCGTAGGGGCAGGCCCCTGTGCCTGCCCTGAAACCGAAACAATCCCCTGTGCCTGCCCTGACAATATATTGCAACCCCGCGATAAATTGCAATTCTGCGATACCGTGCAAAAACAAAATTCAGAACACCCACATAATTTCGGGCAACCACAGGGTGAGGGGCAACCACAGAAAATCGGGCAACCACAGAAAATCGGGCAACCACAGGGGGTTGCCCCTACGTTGTCATTGCCGGATGTGATTCACCGGTTCAAAACAATGACGACGAAACGATATGTGGACGGTGTCAAACAAAACGGATGGCCGCGATTTAATGGCAAATTATGGCAACGCAATTATTGGGAACACATTATCCGTAATGAATCAGAATTAAATCGTATTCGGCAATATATCATCGAAAACCCCGTGAAATGGGAATTCGACCGCAATAATCCTGGCCGTAATATGGATGCGGTTCGTGAACCATGTATCGGGCCAGACAAAGGCGGCCGACGGGAGGTGCGGGATGACTGAATTTGTAAAATCTCCGCGATACACCGAAGACGCCATCTCCCAGCTCCCCGCCTTGCACCTGCTGCAGAATCTGGGATGGCAATACCTCTCGCCGGATGAGGCACTAAAACTTCGGGGCGGCAAACTGTCCAACGTGCTCCTGGAGGGTATTCTTGTCCCCTGGCTGCGGAAACACAACCGAGTCAGATTCAAGGGCAAGGAGCTGCCGTTTACCGAGGGCAATATCTTAAGCGCTCTGCAGGCACTGAAAGAAATCCCATTCGACGGACTGGTGCGTACAAATGAGAAGATTTACGACCTGCTTTGCCTGGGAAAAAGCCTGCAGCAATCAGTGGACGGCGATATCAAGAGTTTTACCCTGCACTACATCGACTGGGAACATCCCGAGAACAACGTCTTTCATGTCACGGAAGAGTTTGCCGTCGAGCGGACCGGCAGTCACCAGACCCGCAGGCCGGATATCATACTCTTTGTAAATGGCATTCCCTTTTGCGTGATCGAATGCAAGTCGCCGCACATTAAGGACCCGATAGGCGAGGCCATCTCCCAGCAGATACGCAACCAGAAGGATGATGAAATTCCCCACCTGTTTCTGTATTCGCAGCTACTTCTGGCGTTGTCCAAAAATGAGGCCAAGTACGCAACCACGGGAACACCGGCGAAGTTTTGGTCTGTCTGGCGGGAAGAAGGCACCCGTTTTGAACAGGAATTGCAACGCCTTGTGAGTATTTCTCTGGCGGAAGAACAGGTAGACAGGCTGTTCATGGAAAACCAATGGATGGTGCGGGAGAGGCCAGTTGAATACGGTACGCTTGAGCGGCTGGTCACCGAGCAGGACCGTACTCTTTACGCGCTGTGCCGTCCTGAAAGACTCCTTGAATTGACCTACCGCTTTATTCTGTTTGATGCCGGTGTCAAGAAGATCGCACGATATCAGCAGTATTTCTGCGTGAAGAAGATTATAGAGCGCATCCGGCTCCGTGACCGTGACGGCCTGCCTGTGCATGACCGCACGCAGACAGGGTGGCGACGCGCCTGCCTGTGCGGGCAGCAAACCGCACGCAGACAGGGTGGCGTAGTTTGGCACACCCAGGGCAGCGGCAAGTCGCTGACTATGGTGCTGCTCGCCAAGTCAATTGCCCTGTGTCCCGACATCTCCGACTACAAGATCGTTCTGGTTACCGACCGGGTTGATCTGGACGACCAGATCTACAGGACCTTCCATCATTGCGGCAAAGAGGTGGAGCAGGCCAGAACCGGCAAGCACCTGTCGGATATGCTGAAAGATAACAAGCAACGCATTATTACTACGATTATTGACAAGTTTGAAGCGGCGGTCGGTCGTCACGCCGTACGCAATGATGATCCCAACATCTTTGTCCTGGTGGATGAGGGGCATCGAGGACAGTACGGTCCGCGTCATGCCAAAATGCGCCGGGTGCTGCCCAATGCCTGTTACATCGGATTCACAGGCACACCGGTCATGAAGAAGGATAAAAACACGGTCGAGAAGTTCGGCGGGTTGATTGATATCTATACCATCGACCGGGCGGTGGCAGACAAGGCTGTTGTACCCCTTTTATATGAGGGCAGGCATGTTGAACAGTATGTTGATTCAAAGGGGATAGATGCCTGGTTTGATAAGATCACGGCAAATCTCAGTAAGGAGCAGGCTGCGGACCTGAAAAAGAAATTCTCCACCACTGATCAGTTGAACAAGGCTGCACAGAAGGTTATGGCCATTGCCTGGGATATTAGTGAACATTTTCGCGACAACTGGCAGGGGACGGGTTTTAAGGGGCAGTTGGTGGCACAGGACAAGGCCACTGCATTGCTCTATAAAAAGTATCTGGATGAATTCGGCATGGTCTCAAGCGAAGTGCTGATTTCGGGCCCTGATGAACGGGAAGGAGAAGAGGATCTGTATAAAGAGAATAAACTGGCCGTGCAGCGTTTCTGGAAAGCGACCATCAGCAAGTTCGGCAGCGAACGAGAGTATAACAAGCAGGTCATCAACGCGTTTACAAACGCGGAACATCCTGAAATCATCATTGTGGTGGACAAACTGCTCGTCGGATTTGACGCTCCCCGGAATACGATTCTTTACCTGACTCGCAAACTTAAAGATCATACCTTGCTGCAGGCCATAGCCAGGGTCAACCGGCTGTGTGACGGCAAGGAATTTGGATATATTCTCGATTATCGTGGGGTTTTGGAAAACCTCGACCACGCGCTTGACCTCTACAGCACTTTACCTGAGTTTGATGCCCAAGACATTAAGGATATTCTTACTGATGTGAGCGTGGAGACAGCAACGCTCCCCCAGAAGCACTCGATCCTGTGGGATACATTTAAAGAAGTTAAGAACAGGCAGGATGAGGAAGAGTACGAACTGCTGCTCGCAGATGAAGAGCTGCGCGCGAAATTTTATGAACGTTTGTCAGCCTTTTCAAAAACTCTTGCCATAGCCCTGTCCAGTGTCAAGTTTCTGGAGGAAACCGGGCCGGAAAAGTTGAACCGTTATCGGGCAGATCTGAAATTTTTCTCCAAGCTCCGGGCTGCGGTAAGGCGGCGATATGCGGAGGTCGTGGATTTTGGCGAATACGAACCAAAGATCCAGAAGCTTTTAGACACTCATGTCGGAACCGGAGAGGTAGAGAGAATTACCCCGCTGGTTAATATCTTTGACAAGGATGCCTTTGC
>Ga0190359_1002529_pt1 | contig 10830 bp, 6 predicted proteins | sample 48721823_MG_FD_161269 | JGI IMG/M metagenome (GOLD analysis project Ga0190359, IMG submission 161269) | Hydrothermal vent microbial mat bacterial communities from Southern Trench, Guaymas Basin, Mexico - 4872-18-2-3_MG | ecosystem: Environmental > Aquatic > Marine > Hydrothermal vents > Microbial...
TCTTGAATCCCTTCAGTTCCTTTTCAGGTCTTACAACACTACTTTCAACGTCTCTCACATAAAGTTGTACAATTTCCTTACCGGCCATATTCCCTACGTTTTTCACTTTGACACTCACAGTTATTGTATCTGTATCTTTTGCTTGTTTCTTATCAATTTTCAAATCGCTGTATTCGAACTTTGTGTAACTTAACCCAAATCCAAAAGGAAAAAGAGGTTCTATCTCTTTTTTATCGTAATACCTATAACCTATAAAAATACCTTCTCTGTATTCAACCACATCGTCTTCTCCAGGAAAATATGGATGCGAAGGATTATGAGCCAATTTTTTTGGAAAGGTTTCTGCAAGTTTCCCACTCGGATTCGCTTTACCAAACAATAAATCCGCTATTGCACCGCCTACTGCTTGTCCTCCAAGATAACACTCAAATAATCCTTTAACTTTGTTAATCCAAGGCATCTCGACCGGTGCACCATTGAAAAGAACAACAACCACGTTATCTTGAACCTTTGTAATTTCCTCAATCAATTTATTATGACTTTTGGGTAATGATAAATTCTCTCTGTCGTATCCTTCTGATTCGTATCTCTCCGGAAGCCCAGCGAAAATGACTGCAACATCAGAATTTTGTGCTATATTCTTGGCTTCATTTATCAATTCTTCTTTAACCTCATCACTTTCAAGGTCATAACCATCGGCATATAAAATATTAGAGGGATCATCCACAAGTTTTAATATTTCTTCGTAGGGGATATCAAGTTGTGTCGGATTTACATGTGAACTCCCTCCACCTTGATATCTAACATTCTTTGCAAACGAGCCTATAACTGCGACTTTTGATTTGGAATTCAATGGAAGAATATTATTCTCGTTTTTCAAAAGCACGATACATTCTTTAGCCACCTCTTTTGCAAATTCATGATGTTTTCTCCTATCGTAGGTTGCATTCTCTTGTTTGTTATCGATCGCTTCAAATATGATCGTAAGAAGTCTTTCAACTGTTTTATCCAAAATCTCTTCCGACAATTTCCCATTTCTGACAGCTTCTATTATCTTTTTATCACCGAGTCCGTTGCTTGAAGGCATTTCAAGATCAAGTCCAGCTTTCAAAGCCTCTGCTCTTTCATAGATATCAACTGCTCCCCAGTCTGAAATAACTATACCCTCAAATCCCCATTCATTCCTCAAAATATCAGTCAATAAATACTCATTTTTGAAACAATACTTTCCATTAACTCTGTTGTAAGCCGCCATTACTGTCCAAGGTCTGGATTTTTTAATAGCTCCCTCAAAACTTGCGAGATAGATTTCTCTCAATGTTCTCTCATCAATCATCGCACTTATTGACATTCTTCTATGCTCTTGATTATTTGCAACGAAATGTTTCAAAGATGTACCTACTCCTTTGCTTTGTACCCCTTTTATGAAACTTGCTGCCATTTCAGATGATAAATATGGATCCTCGGAATAATATTCGAAGTTTCTCCCACAAAGTGGTGATCTCTTTATATTGACACCTGGTCCCAATAATATTGAAACACCCTCTGCAAGGCATTCCTCTGCTATAGCTTCACCGACTTTTTCCAAGAGTTTTTCATTCCAAGAACTTGCAAGAGCTACCGCTGTCGGGAAACATGTTGCAGGTACAGTATCTCCTTTTTCACTCACTTTCCTGAGTCCATGTGGCCCATCCGTCATCATTATGGAAGGTATTCCAAGTCTTTCTATGGATTTAGTGTGCCAAAAATCCAATCCTGAACACAGACTCGCCTTTTCTTCCAAAGTCATCTTCGATACCAGCTCTTTAATATTTCGTTGCAATCGAACTCCCCCCTTTGTATTCTTATATTTCAATTTTACAATATCTTCCAAAATTGTAAAAAACATCCACGATTTTTTTTTGTTAGTGCGTTTTAGTGATATAATAATTCATAGCAATCAGTTGGGGAGAGATGTATGAAGACTCTCAATGAGTTGGTATCAAAGATAAAAGAAAAAAACGTTGATGTTGAGAAAAGAGTAATCCTTGCTGGAGCAGAGGATCTGGAGGCTTTAAAAGCTCTAAAACATGTTTATCAATCTGGTATCTGCGAGTTTACAGCGGTTGGAAAAAAGGATATTGTAGAAGACAATCTTAGGAAGTTGGAATTATCCCCTGAGGATTTTGAAATAGTTGATGCATCAGATGAAATTGATTGTGCTGAAAAGAGTGTCAGGCTTGTGAATTCAAGCGGGGCCAATTTATTGATGAAAGGATTGATAAAAACTTCCACTTTGTTAAAGGCTGTACTAAATGAAGAATGGGGATTGAGAACAGGGAAGCTTTTAAGCCATATTGCTGTACTTGATAGTCCTGTAATTGATAGATTGATATTGCTATCAGATGGTGGTATGATTATAAAACCAACCTTAGAACAGAAAATTTCTATAATTGAAAATGCAGTTCAAGTGGCAAAGAAAATTGGAATAAATGAGCCAAAGGTAGCATGTATAGCAGCAGTTGAGGTTGTCAATTCGTCTATGCCAGAAACTATCGACGCTGCTATACTTTCGAAGATGAATCAAAGGGGTCAAATAAAGGGTTGCATAGTTGAAGGCCCGTTAGGGTTTGATAACGCCATAGACGTTAACGCTGCTAAGATTAAGAAAATTTCTGGTGAAGTTGCGGGAAGAGCTGATATACTCATTGTACCTGATATTCACAGTGGTAATTTTCTTGGGAAGTCCGTTGTGTATATGGCTGGTGGAAATATTGCAGGCATAGTGTTTGGTGCAAAAGTTCCAATAGTTATAGTCTCAAGGGCCGATAGCTTCGAAAACAAATTTTATTCCATTGTTCTTGGGTTATTAGCCAACTGAATTTTCTGTGTGTATTCAATTGGAAGGGGGTTTTACATATGAGGAGGATTCTTGTACTAACCGTTATAAGTTTAATGATAGTTTCACTAATATTCGCTGGCAGTATCAAGATAGTGCTTCCGAAAACCAAAGGAGCAGAGTTTAAACTTCCACCTGTTAAAATCAAGGGTGGTCTTAGACCACAGATTTGGACAGATAAAGATATTTATTGCACGGGAGAAGATGGGTGGATCTACTTCAAAATGAACAAAGATCCTTATGTGGTTGTTTTTGTACAAAATCCTGATCTGACAATTGATGTTATTTGGCCTACTCTTGCATCCGGATTAAGCAAGCTTGGAAGAATTCCGGGGGCAACTGTGTTTAAAGCTCCTGTTGGTAGACCATACAAAATGTCATCTACCCCTGGTATAGCAAAGGCATATATAATAGCTTTTAGAGAACCAGAAATCCCTGAAAAATTAAGGACAACTCTTGGTATCAACAGTGATCCCAACGATCCTGCGGTAATAAGGGTCAGTTCCGCTCATTGGAGGAGCTTGCTTTGGACGAATCTTGTTGGGAGACATGATATAGCTTGGAATTGGGCAGTGTATGAATTTGAAATCAAGGAATGTCCACCTGAGGAACCACCACAGGTGTGTGTTTATTTCAGAGATACATTCTGTGATGATGGTATATGGCCCTGGAAAGTAACAAGTGAATATTCACAAATGGTGGATGGTGAATTATTCCCTTATTACCCCGTGTATTTGCCTATGTATGTTGATCCAACTTCTCATTATAGGATAGAATTCGATTTCAGATTCGAAGATGAAACTGAGGCGGGATTTTACATCCTTTCCGACGAATATGATGAGTCGATCAATGTTTCCGATTACTCTCTGTATTCGTTTGTGATTAAAAATTATGATTGTGAGGGTGTATATTTCACAGCAGGTGATGGCACAGCATTGAAGGATTATGCCTTTGAACCTGAAAATGATTTGCATCACGTAATATTAGAGCATTATATCGATAAAGATGGGAGCTTGAAGTGGAGAGTGGTACTTGATAATGAAGAGTTCGTAGTCGACGACGTAACACCCGAAAACTGGATTGGTTATTTCGCGTTTTCAGGAAAAGCCTACTTCGATAATTTCAAATTTTTTGTTTTCACAAAATAAAGGTCTCTAGTTTATGATAAAAGGGTCCTGGAAAAAACCAGGACCCTTTTAAATTTGAACAACAAGGGGGAATTAGATGAGAAATACGATTATTGTTGCGATAGGTGGAAATGCGCTGCAAAAACCTGGTGAAAAGCCAACAGCTGAAAACATGCTTAAGAATCTTGAAATGACATCGGAGTATTTAGTGGATCTTTTAAGCGAGAATTTTAATCTGGTTATAACACATGGTAATGGTCCACAGGTTGGCAACTTACTTTTGCAGCAAGAATTTGCAAAAAACGTTATACCTCCATTTCCCATAGATGTCAATGATGCTCAAACTCAAGGGAGCATAGGTTATATGATTTCACAGAGTATTAGAAATGTTTTGATAAAAAAAGGTAAAAAAAAATCAGTTTGCGCTGTTGTAACTCAAATAGTTGTTGATCCAAATGATCCAGCGTTTCAAAACCCTACAAAACCTGTAGGGCCTTTTTATAAAAAAGAAGAAGCGGAGAGACTTTTCAAAGAAAAAAAATGGAAGATGATGGAGGATGCTGGAAGAGGTTATAGAAGGGTTGTTCCTTCACCTATTCCATTGGATATAATAGAAATAGAGGCAATAAAAACTCTTGTAGAGTCTGGAGTTGTGGTCATAGCCGCGGGTGGAGGTGGAATTCCCGTTTTTAAAGCAAATGATGGTACTTTGAAAGGTGTCGAGGCCGTTATTGACAAAGACAGGGCCTCATCTCTACTCGGAAAGCTTTTAAATGCGGATTTATTGTTGATTTTGACAGCTGTTGAGAAGGTTTACCTCAATTTTGGTAAACCCAATCAGAGAGAAATTGATCAGCTTTCAACTGTAGAAGCTAAAAAGTATTTAGATGAAGGGCACTTTCCAAAAGGAAGTATGGGGCCCAAAATAGAAGCGGCAATTGATTTTGTGGAAGCCACCGGAAGAGAGTGTATAATAACATCTATGGAGAAAGTGAAAATAGCTTTAAAGGGTAAAACTGGTACCAAAATTGTAAAGAAATAGGTGAGAGGGTTTGAGTATCGTAAAATTGTTGGTAGATGAAAGACTTCCTAAAAATTTTTTAAATAAAATCACGAAAATCATTCCTAAAGATGTTTTTTTTGCAGTGAATGACGATATTTTCAAAGTTGCAAAAGAGGAAATATGGAACCTGGTAATTATGAAGGTCGATGATAAACCACTATCAAAGGTTCTTGAACAATTTGCTTTTGCACGCGCTTTCATATTTTTCTCAGATATGGTTTTATCTAATGAACTTCTGAAGGAATTGCGGAATTTAAATGGAACCTCGGAGATGTTCATAGATGTGAATCCAAAAATTTTGGAATTATCTATTAAAAATGCCATTAAATTCATTGAAAAGAGCGAATTTGTGGAAGAATTGATATCGGAGAAGAGATTCTATAACCTGTTTACGAATTTTCAAGGGCCTAAGATACGAAAGTTTATATTGAGGTTGAAAGAGCTTTTCAATGTTTACCAAGATATCGCTTTACTCTCTGAGAAAGGTTGCAAAAGAGAAGATTTTTGTAACTATGTTTCAAATGGTGAATTCCTACTGTTCGATTTGGACAAAATACCGGAACCTTCAATATATTTTAAAATATTCGAAGAAGCTGAGAAAACTTTCCGCCAGATCGGGAATAAAGTTATTTTTTTGGATAACTTTGATAATTCCAGTGGTGAATTCCAAAAAAATGTTTACAAACTAATGCTAAAAAGATTCCACAAAAATGGTGAGAAAAAAGTGGATTTTTTTGGTAGAATTTTATTGGGTATAAATGAAAATAATTGGGAAAATAATATCATAGGGGATATCAAGAACCTTTTAGGAAAAGCGATTTTAAGAATTCCGCCACTTCGTGAAAGGGTTGAAGATATACCGTATATGATCGATCATATAATTGCCATTTACAGCAGTAAGTTGAAAAAAACTGTTTCGTATCCCTCGAATGAGATCATAGAGTTTCTAAAAAATTACAATTGGCCTGGGAACTTCGAAGAATTCGAGAATTTAATGACAGAATTTGTCATTGCTGGAAATGAAAATAACATATTGAAGCATGCTATAGATAAAATGACAAGCACAGAAAATATTGGAATTAAGGGACTCCCTAAATTACGTGATATAACCAAAAAAGTAGTTTCACAGATTGAGAAAGATCTCATAAATCGAGCACTTGAGATGACTTCAAAAAACAAAAAAAAGGCTTCTAAACTTTTGGGAATAAGTTACAAAACATTTGTTCAAAAAATGAAAAAACATGGGATAAAATAGAATTTTTGAAAAGGGGGCATTTTCTTTGAAAGAGTATAATTACAAAACCATAGAACAAAAATGGCAAAACAACTGGGAAAAAAGGAAGCTCTTCGAAACAACGAATGATATTGATAAACAAAAGTATTATGCTTTGGTAATGTTTCCTTATCCTTCTGGAACCTTGCACGTGGGACATGTAAAAAACTATGTTATCGGTGATGTCGTTGCAAGGTATAAAAGAATGAAAGGATATAATGTACTACACCCATTTGGATATGATGCATTTGGGCTTCCAGCGGAAAATGCTGCCATAGAAAATAAAATTCACCCGGAAATTTGGACGAAGAAAAACATAAGTATTATAAGAGAGCAAATCAAAAAGTTAGGTATAAGTTACGATTGGTCAAGGGAAATTGCCACATGCGATGAAGAATATTATAAATGGACTCAATGGTTGTTTTTGAAATTATATGAAAATGGATTAGCTTACAAGAAAAAAGGAGCTGTTAACTGGTGTCCAAAATGTAAAACAGTTTTAGCAAATGAACAAGTAGTTGACGGTAAATGTGAACGATGTGGAACAGAAGTAACTATAAAATTATTAGAGCAATGGTATTTCAAAATAACAGATTACGCCGAGCGGCTTTTGGATGACCTTGAAAAATTGCAGGGATGGCCTGAGCACGTCAAGATAATGCAAAAGAATTGGATAGGCAAAAGTGAAGGAGCAGAGGTAGATTTCAAAGTAGTTGGTATTGAAGAAGTTTTGAGAGTTTTCACCACACGCCCTGATACTCTCTGGGGTGTTACTTTTATGGCGCTTGCTCCTGAATCTCCTTTGGTTGAGAAACTAACCCAACCAGAAAAAAAAGATGAAGTTGGAAAATTTTTAAAGAAGGTGAGTTTACAAGATAGGTTCAAGAGAACATCAACCGATGTTGAAAAAGAGGGAGTTTTTACGGGAACTTATGCTATAAATCCTGTGAACGGGCAGAAAATTCCAATATTCGTCGCCAATTACATACTTCTGGAATATGGTACTGGTGCTATAATGGGAGTACCTGCGCATGACCAAAGGGATTTTGAGTTTGCCAGAAAATATAACATCCCCATAAAAGTTGTGATAGACAATCCTGAGTCTCCTTTAAATCCTGATGAAATGTCAGAAGCCTATACTGAACCTGGGATAATGGTAAATTCCGGTCCATTCGATGGTCTCAAAAGTGATGAGGCTATCGATAAGGTGATAGAATTTTTAGAGGAAAAAGGAATAGGTAAACGCTCTGTTCAATATAAATTAAGAGACTGGTTGATATCACGGCAAAGATATTGGGGAGCTCCTATACCTGTGGTTTATTGTCCAAACTGTGGAATAGTACCAGTTCCTGAAAAAGATTTACCCGTGAAATTACCAGAAAACGTGGAGTTCAACCCGACCGGTCAATCACCTCTCCAATATCATGAAGAATTCAAAAACACAAAATGTCCAATATGTGGAGCGGATGCTGTAAGGGAAACTGATACAATGGATACGTTCGTTGATTCCTCTTGGTACTATTTGAGATATGTGAATCCACACGATGATTCGAAACCTTTTGATACCTCAGATGTCAACAAATGGTTGCCAGTTGATCAGTATATTGGTGGAGTAGAGCATGCCATACTCCATCTTTTATATTCGAGGTTCATAACGAAAGTTTTGTACGATATAGGATATGTGAATTTCGAGGAACCATTTTCAAACTTATTTACACAAGGTATGATATACCGAAATGGTGCAAAGATGTCGAAATCCAAAGGAAATATTGTATCACCCGATGATATGATTGAAAAATACGGAGCCGACACTTTGAGAATGTATATTTTATTCATGGGACCTCCAGAGAAAGATGCAGAATGGAATGATCAAGGAATAGAAGGTGTTAATCGATTTGTGAAAAGAATATGGAGCATATACCAATTGATAATAGATAAAATAAAGGATGTGGAGGTTGGAGATGAAATCGAGATTAATAATGATTCAGAGTACGAGATAAGAAAATTGATAAATGTAACGATCCAAAAGGTGACAAAAGATATTGAGGGAGATTTCCACTTTAACACTGCTATAAGTAGAATGATGGAATTGATCAATGAATTGTACAAATATCTTACTACCACACCAGAGAATGAATGGAATCTCAAATTGTTAAGATATATAGCGGAGAAATTCGTCATGATTTTATCTCCTTTCGCTCCTCATATGGCAGATGAATTATGGGAGAAACTTGGGAAATCTGGATTTGTAATTCAGCAAGAATGGCCTACTTATAATCCCCAGTATATGAAAGAAAAGGCTGTAGAAATAGTAATACAGGTGAATGGAAAAATCAGAGATAGGATTGCTATTGATCCGGACATTGATGATGGAAAATTGAAACAGTTGGTTTTAGAAAGGGAGAAGATTAAACGGTACATCAATGGAAAGGAAATAAAAAAGATATTGGTTGTCAAAGGTAGGCTTGTGAATATAGTAGTAAATTAAAAGTGAGGGGATTGGTTTGAATAAAATACCTAAAACGGTATCTCGTCGTTTATCCCTTTATCAGAGATGTCTGAAAAACTTAATTTTGCAAGGTAAAAAAAATATTTCTTCAAAGGAACTTGCTGAAAAATTGGGGTTCAAATCGAGTCAAGTTAGAAAAGACCTCTCATATTTCGGTGCTTTTGGTAAGAGAGGTGTCGGTTATGACACGAATTATTTGCTTAAAATGATAGAGAGAATACTCGGCGTCAATAAAAGTTGGAGTGTTGTGGTAATAGGTGCTGGAAATCTTGGACACGCACTTATCAATTACGAGATTTTAAAAAAGAACGGGTTCTATATAGTGGGAATCTTTGATATCGACCCAAAGAAAATAGGTAAAAAAATAGGAGAATTAACAATAATCAACATGAAGGATTTCAAAGAATTCGTAAAAAAGAGTAAAGTTGAAATAGCAGTAATAGCTGTACCACCATCTTCTGCTCAACAGGTGGCAGATACTATAGTGGAAAGCGGGATAAAGGGCATTGTTAATTTTTCACCCGTCATCATCAATGTTCCTCAAGGAATCATAGTTGAGGAGATTGATATATCTATCCCATTCAAAAATCTCACATTTAAATTAACGAGCAATGGTTTCAGAGGGGCTTAAATACTATATATTGTATATTCTTGATTTTTTGTACTTCATATGGTATAATCCCCCTTGGATGAAAGGGGGATTTTTATATGGGAACTAACAGAGTGATGGAAAAATGGATTGATGTTGAACCTTCTTCAAATGCCACAAAGATTTTAAGAGAAAGATATTTCTGGAAAGATATCGATGGAAGCTACATTGAAAAGGAATGGAAAGATGTCTGTAGAAGAGTTGCACGTGTTGTCGCTACCGCTGAGCTTTACAATAATCCATCAATTAAAACCCTGAAAGATTCGGAAAAATTAGAGAAAGTCAAATTCTGGGAAAACGAATTCTATAAATTACTCGCATCGAGAGTTTTCATTCCCAACAGTCCCACCTTATTCAATGCCGGCATAGGAGCTGATGCTGAGCTTCTTCATAAACCGATTGAGAACATGAAGATCGAAGATTATCAAAAGATTTTCACAACCAGAAACCATCTCCATATGTTAAGCGCATGCTTCGTAGTTCCAGTTCCCGATAGTATTGATGGTATTTTCCAAGCTGTTAAATACTACGCAATGATAACAAAAGTTGGAGGAGGAATAGGGTCAAATTTCTCGAGTTTACGTCCAAAAGGTAGTTTTGTTGCAGGAACCAATGGTAAAGCTTCAGGACCTGTGAGTTTTATGCATGTTTTCAACACGGCGATAGCCGTGGTTGAGCAAGGTTACAAAAGAAGAGGAGCCTTGATGGGGATATTGGACATTGATCATCCTGATATTGAAGAATTTATAAATGCAAAAAGGGACAACGATGGTGAGAAAGTACTCAAATTTTTCAATATCTCGGTTGGGATATGGGATAAAAATAAGGTTCTTGAAGCTTATGAATCGAACGGTGAAATAACACTCTCTCATCCTCGATCTTCTACAAAATCGTCGATGAAGATTAGAAATATTTTGAGAAGAATAGCAGAGAATGCCTGGAAAACTGGAGATCCAGGACTGGTTTTCTTAGATGAAATGAATAAGTATTCTGCTATATATCCTGAGAAGATAATTAGATCAACCAATCCATGCGGAGAGATAGGATTGACAGATTATGAAGCTTGCAACTTGGGTTCCATAGATATCGCAAAATTTTATGACGAAAAGATTGATGATATAGACTATCAATCTCTCTCTCAAGTAGTAAAAACAGCTGTTAGATTTCTCGATAATGTCATAGATGTAAATGTTTTCCCGCTTAGAGAAATAGATGAAGCGGTAAAATCTATGAGAAGGTTGGGACTTGGAATAATGGGATTCGCGGATACATTGTATTTGAAAGAAATCCCCTATAATTCCGAAGAAGGTAGAAACTTTGCCGCAAACTTG
>Ga0190359_1002530_pt1 | contig 10829 bp, 9 predicted proteins | sample 48721823_MG_FD_161269 | JGI IMG/M metagenome (GOLD analysis project Ga0190359, IMG submission 161269) | Hydrothermal vent microbial mat bacterial communities from Southern Trench, Guaymas Basin, Mexico - 4872-18-2-3_MG | ecosystem: Environmental > Aquatic > Marine > Hydrothermal vents > Microbial...
TGACCATGTACATGAGAATCCCATTTAATTAGATGCCTAAAAACTTTATAACTTTCAAACGGTTAAAAATGTCCGCACGATATAGGTCTACATGTCCATATAATTTAGCAAAGAAATTTGATACATACTCAAACATGTCTCCTGTATCATCCCGATTATTTAAACCAAAGCATTGTACATCTCTAAAAATTTTCTAAAATTTTTTTCAGGGCAGGCTTGTGTAATGTAAAATTTTCTCGCATCCAATCCTATTTCCTTGGCATGTTCTGGATTTTTAATCAAATCCCTTAACCTTTCTTTATATTGCTTAGTTTTTGGATCAACTACTACGATGTTTTTCCCATCTTGGAAATTGTTGAACGGTGATTTTCGGTGGGTTTCTTTACTTATCACAACACATTTACCTGAATACAAAGCCTCAAAAGCGCTTAGAGGGAGATGTGATGATAAATGACCAGTTTCCACACAAATAACGGCCGTGGAGCAGGCATATATTTTGGGCATAACCCATGGAGGCTGGTAATCCATCAAAACCGTTTGTTTTTCAATTCTGTATTTCTTTAACGCAGTTTTTATCTTGGCCGTGTCTCTTTCAGGTAACAATAGTAGAATGAAATCTTCATTTATCCGGCTCAAAGCCCTGAATAAATACAGTGTCTCGTTTCTGTTGCACAGTTTCCCTATGCATGATATTACCGGTGTTTGTTTTCTGACTTGCAATTTTAATGGTTTTACCTTAGTGGTGAAAAAATAGTATATTGACTCCACACCAGAACACAGACTCAACTTGCTTGCGCTAATCCCCATATTTATAAATTCTTTCATTCTTTGGGGATCGGTAATCACAATATCAGAACCCCTCAGCACCCCTAGAAACAGCTCGTGAAATAGTGGGCTGTTAAAATATCTTATCATATCACTTCCGGCATGTTTTATAACAAAGGGGTTTCCTGTTAATGTTTTTGCTATAAAGCCGCTCAAACCATAAGGTAAAAGATATCTGGCATCTATTATGTCCACGTCATTTTCCTTAATTACTTCAACAGCAAGACTTGACAATCCTTCGATTCCCCCCTTCGACCCATAGACCTTAACATTTTTCGGTTGAAGTTCTTTTAAGTAATTTCTATCTGCCCCTTTCAATCCCTTTCTTTCCAGAGAATCCGTGACCACATGGATTTTGCGTCCCGATTCGCCTAGTTTTTTAGCTACCCAATACGATGCACTCGAGGTCCCGCCTGGGATTGGAGGATATCTGGTTATCAGGCATATGTTTAATTTTTTCATGATTTTCTATTTCTGTCTTAATTGATAAACTTAACATTTCTCCTGTTCAGAGCCTTTCCCACCTCTGAACTAGCTTTTTCTTGTCCAGTATTTAAAAATTTCCCTGTCCCTTTCAGAAAATATGATCTTTTCGAAAATTCTTTTTATCATCCCCTTGAATATTTTACAACGTATGTCTTCAGGAAGTTTGGGAACAATGCTTCCTTGTGAAACGTATGTGTTTACGGGGCATAAAGCGCAGTAGGCAAACCATGGGCACGCATCGCATAACGAGCAAAATTTAGAGGAGACATCAACCATGCTTGTTACTGTTGGGGATTTGAAAATATCCTCGTATTTACTGGTTTTCACGTTTCCTAACTTGAACATATCCAGTACCTTCGCTTCATCACATGTAAATATGTCACCTTTGTGGTTGTAAAGAAGCTGTCCTATTCCTGCCCCGCAGGGAGAGCGAAAATCGACCATGTTCGTGCTTTTTTTGCCAAGTATCACACTGCTTACTATGGATGCCCAGGTTTCCCTGAATTCCTCACCCCCTTTGTTTATTTTCAACACATAATCAAGGGCTCTGTTCCAGAATTTCAGGTATTCCTCAGCAGTGTAACCTATTTTTCCCCAAGTTTTTTCTGCAAAACCCAGATTGTTCATGAACCTCGGCCAAACACTATGGAACCCGAGATTTCTGAATTCATCAACTATCTCTTTCGGATAATCCAGCGAATATTTCGTAACTGTGGTAAGTGCATGGAATCTGAAATCCTCACCTTTCATTTCTTCTCTAAGTCTCTTTATCCAGTAAACAACATCATCGTACGAGCCTTTCCCTCCCAGATACCTTCTGTTTTTGTCATGAACCTCCTTGGGTCCGTCCAGGGATGTGCACAAACCTATGGGTATGTGGTCTTTCAGAAACTTTATGAAATCATCATCCACATTTGTCAGGTTTGTGACAATTGAAAAAGTTACATTTCTGTTTTGCTTCCTTGCAAGCTCCCTGCCATAATCAATTGCGAATTTAACAATATCGAAGTTGAAAGAACAATCTCCACCCTGGAATTCGATTGTGAAGTCTTTCGCAGTGGTCTTGAACATGAAATCCACGACATCTTTTGCTGTTTTTTTGTCCATGTCCCAGCCCTTCGCATCCAGAGGTTTTGAAAACGAATGACAGTAAACACATTTCATATTACAGCGGAAGGTGGGAACCGTGATGTGCAAATCCGGGCCCTGAAACAAAAACCAGTATCTTTCCCTGTAATCATTCACAACTTGGTCTATATTATCTTTAGTAACGATTATGCCGTTTTCCTTGAGCAGAGCATACAAATCAAGATCCTCTTCTATTTTATTTGCCCTGAAAAGTCTGTACTGTTCTTTATCCAAAACAATCCATGCCCCGTTGTCAGTTGTTATCAGAATGTGTTCATCATCGAATTTATGAACCCTGTACTGGTTTATCAGATATCTTCTCTCAGGTTTTTTCTCGAAACTTATTCTGCTCAAAACCATGTTCATCACATGTTGACCTCTGAGTTTTTAACTTCCGCAAGCAAATAGTTTATGAATTTGTATGTCACATCCTCGATGTTTGCTCCCTTTGCCATGAGTTTCAGTTTAATATTAATTCTGCCTCCTTCCCTTTCAAGTTTCGTGTCGAATACCCCTTCAAAATCTTTTATTACCCTTTCCACGATGTCTTCGGGATAGAAAACAGAGTTCAGGCTCAACTCAGCCCTTTTTTGTTTTTTGTCTATTTTTAGATTTTTCATTGGCTTCCCCCTCCTCCTTAGGGGGTGTCCACGGTTTTGATATGCCCATTGGGTCTTCCACAAAATCCAAGTCTTCCTCGACATCTTCCCATTTTTCCTCCTCTGCGGGTTCTTCTGTTTTCTCCTCTGCGTATGCCTCTTCGTCTGCTACAGGGCAATACTTTTCCCCGGTTTCAGGATCAATCACTAGCTTGGCCCCGCATTCTGGGCAGTATTCCTCCTCTGAAGGATTGTTGGTAAGCAAGGTCCTCTCTATTATGGCCTTCCTCAGGGGCTGGTTCCTCGTCGCTTGTACCACATAAACTGCATAGTTGACCAGTTCGTTGTTGAATTCCATGCCAAGTTTTTCCAGATTTTCTTTGCCCTTGGGTTTCATTTGAACGGATATTTCTTCCTCAGGATTTCCGTCGATAGTCAAATATGCCTTATCTAGAAACACATATGCAGCCGAATAGATGACTTCCAGAGGGTAGATTTTCGGGTTGATTGATACTATTAAATAACCCCCCTTTTTATCGATTTCCAAATTGTTTATTCCTCTAGACTGTACATTTTTTTTCATAAATAATCATTGTAAGAATTTTGAATTCAAACTTTAAAAACGTTGCCTCTCATATGCCTACCATTTTAAAGAATCGAATGAACCATAGAAAAATTTATAAAAGATAATATTATATAATTCTTATGTCAAATGGATTTATTAAAAACTTCATAGAATTTACAAACAAAATCCCTTCTGTTGAGGGGGGAAAATTTGGTTCTCTAACTTTTAGCATAATACACGAAAAGGAAAAGCCGGGCAAGAAGAACATGCTCGTTTTGGATTATGAAGTTCGAGGATCACAAATACAAGTATTTATTCAATCACCAAAGGGAGTTGTATTCGAAGGGGTAAATGAAAAAAAACTCCGCTTGGTGAATATTGGCGGAAAAAAGTTCTATACAAATTATAAGCCCAATCTTAAGGATTTTGTTGCAGTAAAGGGGAATTTTTACACGATAGTAAACGATGAAGTTATAACAATCCTATCGCCCAACGAAGATATGTTAAAATTAGTGGAAACTGGAAAAACTCTAAAATTTGAAAAGGATTTGGTGAAGTATGCAAAGAAATTTACAGATAGTATTGACGGTTTTGATCTTTGCATGGTGAACTGGAAAATGGATACAGATTCGCGGGATATATCGCGTATGATTTTTTTCAATGTAGAACACAAGACTGAAATTGTAGTTGATATATTTGAAGGACACAAAGAAGCCATTGAGATTCTCTGGAAAGAAATAGAAGGAAAGAAAAAGCTGAGCGGTTCACTCTATCTAGGAAAACACGACAAAGAAAAAGTTCTATGCTCTGTTCTGGATAAACAAAGAGTTATGATAGCAAGATGTACAAAGGGTAAGAAAGACCTTTTTACAAAGATAACACAGAAGATAGTTGAAATGCTAAAATAAAGTCGATTTAAAGTTATTAAATAGTGGTAATTATAGGTTTTTGTTTAACGATTATCGTGTGCTCTGCCTGGACTACCGCCAAACCCGACCTTTCCCTGAGAACTGGATAGCTTTTAACTGCATTCGAAACCTCGAGCTGTTTCAAAGCGAAGGAAACCTTGAAGGATGAAAAGCCTTTCCCCACCAGCCAGCGCTTGCAGAAAGGCAGGCTGTTGTATCCCTCAGAAGCGAGTTCGATGATTCTCCTTGCTTCGGGAAGCCTCGTTGGTCTTGGTTGAAGAAAAGAGAAAATTTCAACAGGTTCGGATTCCTTCACATAGCCGTTCGTTTCGCAGACAAATGGTTCCAGAGCGATGACGTCCCCTTCCTTCAACTCGATTTCAGAATCATTCCTCACGTTCGGGATGCTCGGGGGCCCGTGGATTACGTAGCGATCGAGACCGTGCCCCGTGAGGTTTACTATCACGCCAAACCCGGCCCTCTCAACCTCGGAATATATGGCTTGGCTCACCTCCGAAATCCTGACTCCTGGTTTCGCAAGCTTTATTCCCGCTTCCAGCACCTTCTCAACTGCCTTTATCAACTCGTTTTTCTCTGAGCAGTACGTATAAGCCATGTCCGCAATCCAGCCGTCCACATGAATTCCCTGGTCTATCTTAACAACATCCCCGGCCTTTATGACTGTTTCATCGTTGAACCTAGGTGTGTAATGTGCTGTTATCTCATTGATTCCGATGTTAACAGGAAAGGCAGGTTTGCCTCCAAGCTCAAAAATCCGTTTCTCAATAAACTCCGCCAGCTCGAGTATTTTCATCCCCGGTTTTATCCTTTCTAGAACTTCATATTTTATTTTCGAACCTATTTTTCCTGCCTTCTTGTATTTTTCGAGAGTTTCGGGGTCCATAGAATTTAATTATTTGTGGTTTTTAAATAAAATTTACTTGGAGGTTAAATTATATAATTCAAATTTGATGGAATCGTATGAATATTCTCTGTATGGAATCAACTTGTACGTCTGACTGATTTTATCAAAGTTTGCTCTCCTATCAAAATTTCCAGAAAATTTGTAGTACATATCTGCTAAAAGAAAGGTACACTCTGAATTTTTTATTATATTATCCAATATTTTAGGATTCTCTAGAGCATACTCTGCTCGAACAGTCTTTATATCTGCTTTAGAATTCAAAATACTGGGATTTTCCGCTATTACATAACAATCTTCCTGTATATCGCTCTCGATCATTTCTGGCAACATGGTCTCCAAAACCATAATATGATTGCCATTGCTTGTTGTTTTTAAAACATATGGATAAAAGGAAGCCACGATCAAAACCAAAAAAACCAAAACCGCGAATAATTTCAGATATTTTTTTAGATAACCGTTTAAGCAGAAAAGGCTAAAACCCGCCAAAATTGTCATTGGTACGTGTAAGGGGATTATATACCTTATATGAACCAGGTTATTTGCGATGACTACAAAATAAAAAGAAAGAAAAAATACCCAAAGAAAGATGGCTTCTTTCTTATTATCCCTCATAAAAAGGAGACTTAATAAGGCAAGGAAACTGAGAACCATGGGGTGAAATGTATGCGAAAAAAGAGAAAGGGGGCCATACATTTCCCAGTTGTTCTTTACAGCATCCAAGCTGAATAATTGAGAATAGCATTTACCACTTGAGCACGTATAGCCATGACTGGCGATGGTATTTGAAAGGAAGATAAAGTAAGGCAACAACATCATTATGAATATCACACTAAAAATCCAAAATTCCTTGTTCCTCATATTCTTAATTCCCAATTCAAGCATATCATGATCAAACAAATAAAAGAGTAAAGGCACCAGAATAAGCAACAGGCCGTTTTCCGGCCGAATGTTTATTACAAATGCTGTGGTTAGCAGACCCAACGATAAAATTTTCTTATCCCGGACCCTGAAGTAATACAAAAAAAGCACAAAGGTGAGCAGGGTAAAGAAAAGGGAAATTATGTTAGTTTCTGCGGTTCTAGACCAAGTTATGTGCATTGGATTCAGAGCAAGGAGAAGGGCGGACCACAAACCTATTTCCCGTTCTTTGAACAAAAGATACGCAAGTAGGAATATCAGAACTATACTCAAAGTTCCGAATATAACAGATACGCTTATCACTGCAAATGAATTTACCCCAAAAAAAAGAAAGATTAAACCTAAGATGAACGGAAACATCAAGGGCTTAAAAATTAATGAACAAGATTCTATTTCCACATCACTATATGAACATAAATTAGGTTCGCCTGTTTTAATGATGTTTTTTGCAGCCTCCATATAATAAAATTCGTCCGTCATCATGTGGAAAGGTACAGCAGGTATCCTCAGGGCAAAACCAATTAAAAATATCAAAAAAAGCAGTATCAGCGTATTTCTACCTGTTTTTTTAAAGCCATGTTTTACGTGTTTTATAATTAGTGAAAAAAAGACCATTATAAGAATCAAGTTCAGTAAAAATATCAAAAGTTGAAAGTTCATACTGATATTTTTTTCTTATAAAATAAAAAAGAAAGGATTCTTTTATGATCCAGCTTCTTTCCTTAGTATTTCCGCCTTGTCCGTTCTCTCCCAGGTGAAGTCCGGATCGTCCCTTCCGAAATGTCCGTAACAGGCAGTTTTCTTGTATATGGGCCTCCGGAGATTCAGGTGCTCTATTATCCCCGCGGGCTTCAGGGGGAAATGTTTTCTGATCAGTGTGACCAATTTCCCCTCAGGTATTTTTCCTGTCCCAAACGTATCTATATTGATCGATACAGGATCAGGATAACCGATTGCGTATGCCAGCTGCACCTCGCATCTCCTGGCAAGACCAGCGGCGACAATGTTCTTCGCTATGTACCTCGCCATATAGCTTGCCGACCTGTCAACCTTCGAGGGGTCCTTTCCAGAGAAACAACCACCTCCGTGCCTTCCTACCCCCCCGTACGTATCAACTATTATCTTCCTTCCGGTAAGGCCTGCATCTGCATAAGGACCTCCGCGGACGAAGGCACCCGTGGGATTAACGAAAAATCTCGTATCCTTGTCTATCCAGTCCTTGCACACAGGTCTGATAACTTTTTCTATCATATCCTTCCTTATGATTTCATAATCCACATTGCCATCATGCTGGGTTGAAACCACTATCGCGTCCGCCCTTAGTGGCTTCCCATCCTTGCCATATTCAATCGTGACCTGGGACTTTCCGTCAGGTCTCATCCATTTGATCTCGCCTTTCTTCCTCACCTCGGACATTCTTTTCGTTAATTTATGGGCAAGCATGATAGGCAAGGGCATCAGCTCTGGTGTTTCGTCGCAAGCGTAACCGAACATCATTCCCTGGTCACCGGCTCCCTGCTCTTTGTTAATGCCTTTGCCTTTTGATACGCCAACATCTATGTCAGGGCTCTGCTCTGTTATCTGAACCCACACGGTACATGTTTCATATTCTATTCCGTATTCTGACCTGGTGTATCCTATCTCCTTTATCGTTTTTCGCACGATGTAGGGTACATCAACATACGTGGATGTGGTTATCTCCCCAAAAACCATGACACCTCCGTTTTTCGTTCCGCACTCGCAGGCAACCCTCGCATTTGGGTCTTTGGCATATATCGCATCCAGAATAGCATCCGAAATCAAATCGCACATCTTGTCAGGGTGACCTTCCGTCACGCTCTCTGACGTCAGCAAAATTTTTTCTTTGCCCACAAATATCACCTCATATCCAAAAGATATGAATTATTGGAACTCCTCATTTATATATGTTTATATATCCTATTGTTGAAAATTATAACTGATGGGAATATGGTTATAACAGGAGATTACATAAAGGGGTTACGAAAAGAGCGGGGATTGTCGCAGACAGAGCTCGCTAAACTCGCGGGTATCTCGCAGGCACATATGGCAAAGATAGAGAGCGAAAAAGTTGACCCCAGGCTTTCAACTGTTAACAGGATACTCTCTGTTTTCAGCAGTCTGGAAAAACAAACATTATGCAGCGATATCATGACAAGAAGCATTGCCTCAGTAAAACCGAACGCGCCTGTCAAAAAAGTAATTACTATAATGAGGTCCCATGGTATTTCCCAAATACCGGTATTTGACAAAGGAAATCAGGTGGGAAGTATACGGGAAACCACACTTCTCCAGAATATGGAGAAGAATCTTGATGATATCAAGGCAAAAGACATTGCAGACAAGCCTTTCCCTGTCGTTGATTCAGGGGACCCCGTGGACATACTTCCCCCCCTCCTTGATGTACACCCCGCTATTCTTGTTTCGGAAAGCGGGAAAATCTGTGGCATAATAACAAAATCCGATCTGCTTGGGTTGAAATGACAATCTTTTAAATTTCCCGTCCCAATTCTATAAGTCGTGATTGACAAATGGTATGGACACTCTTCTCTGAAGAACTCCAGGAAATAATAAAGGAAAGAGGCTTTGTTAGACCGACTTTCGTTCAAGAAAGGGGAATCCCACCGATAATAAAGGACAAGAACACACTCCTGATTGCTCCGACCGGTGTTGGCAAAACAGAAAGTGTTCTCTTCCCTGTGTTCGATGAATTCATCATGGAGAAGGAGCGGATGCGACCGATATCTATCCTCTACATCACACCCCTGAAGTCCCTCAACCGCGACCTTCTGAAAAGGATATTGTGGTGGGCCGGAAAGCTGAATTTCGAGGTCAGCGTCAGGCACGGAGACACCTCCCAGTACGAACGTTCCATGCAGGCCGCGAATCCGAGCGATATGTTCATAACCACCCCTGAAACCCTTCAGGCTATGCTGGTCGGAAAACGGATGAGGGAGCATTTGCGAAACGTTAGATGGATTGTTGTTGATGAAGTTCACGAACTCGTCGGAAACAAGAGGGGCGTTCAGCTTTCTGTCGCACTCGAACGCTTGAAGGAAATAATCAAGGAAAAGGAAGGCGTACAGATAATCGGCCTTTCCGCTACAATAGGTTCGCCTGAGGAAGTTGCGAAATTCCTTACGGCCGGCAAACCCTGTGAAATCGTGAACACCTTCGAAAAGGGAAATATTGAAGTGTGGGTTGAATCTCCGAAACCAGAGAAACGTGACTCGGAGATATCAGAAAGTGTCCTTGTCGGCAGGGAAACTGCCGCGCGCCTTAGAAGGGTAGAGGAACTGATACAGGAAAACAAATCTGTTCTCACATTTACCAACACCCGCCAGTTTTCAGAGGTTCTTTCTTCACGGCTGAAGGCCCTGGACAACTCACTTCCTATTGAAACACACCATTCTTCCCTTTCCAGAGAAGTTCGCATAGATGCGGAAGACAGGTTCAAGCAGGAAAAAATAAAGTCCCTGATATGTACGTCCTCGCTGGAACTCGGGATAGATGTAGGTTCCATAAACCTCGTTATCCAGTACATGTCCCCCAGACAGGTTTCGAAACTCTTGCAGAGAGTCGGAAGGTCAGGCCACAGGGTTAAGGAAGTTTCGAAGGGAATAATAATATCGACGGATTCAGATGACGCCTTCGAATCCAGCGTAATAGCCAGACTGGGACTGGGAAAGAATATCGAGCCAACGGAAATCTACCAAAAATCTCTTGACGTTCTCGGCCACCAGATTGTTGGCCTGTCGCTGGAAGAGTACAAGATACCGCTGAACAAGGCATATAATATCGTAAGGCGTGCATATCCTTTCAGAAATTTGAAAAAGAACGAATTTTTCGAAGTAGCAAAACTCATGGAGAAGCTCGGGTACATATGGGTAGGTTCGAAATTTGATGATTATGTTCCGCTGAGAAGGCGGAAGAAGGCATGGCTTTATTATTATAAGAACCTCTCCACCATACCCGATGTCAAAAACTACAAAATTATTGATGTTGTCACCAACAAGTCCGTCGGAACACTTGATGCAGAATTCATGGCTTTGCACGGGAGGCAGGGGTCTTCGTTCATCGTGAAGGGGCAGGCGTGGAGAATACTGGACATAGGCGAACGAAAGGTCCTTGTGGAGCCTGAAGAGAATATACGGGCGGCAATTCCTGCATGGGAAGGCGAACTGATACCTGTTCCATACGGGGTTGCGCAGGAAGTGGGGAAGCTACGGAGGAAAATATCTGACATGATCAGGAAAAAAATAAAAGGGGAAAATATCTTGAAAACCATTCTCCTGGAATACCCTGTTACGAAGGACGTGGCAAATAAGATGATAATGACAATGAGGAAACAGGTTAAATACGGCTTCGTTCCTGATCACGAAAACATACTTATCGAATACTGGGAAGACTATGCCATTATTCACTCGCTTTTCGGATCGCTTGTAAACGAAACTATC
>Ga0190359_1002532_pt1 | contig 10825 bp, 8 predicted proteins | sample 48721823_MG_FD_161269 | JGI IMG/M metagenome (GOLD analysis project Ga0190359, IMG submission 161269) | Hydrothermal vent microbial mat bacterial communities from Southern Trench, Guaymas Basin, Mexico - 4872-18-2-3_MG | ecosystem: Environmental > Aquatic > Marine > Hydrothermal vents > Microbial...
CAATTATAGACGCCAACGTGACTACTTTTCTGACAGGTGTGATCCTGTACGTGTTCGGGACAGGCCCGATCAAAGGATTTGCCACCACACTGGTCATTGGTATCCTTACTTCTTTATTCTCGGCTATCTTTATTACCCGCCTGGTCTTTGAGAGAGCACTGAGTAAAAATAACAAACTAACTTTTGCTACCCGGATAACGGAAAAAGCATTCACGAACCTGAACATAAAGTTTATCGAAAAAAGAAAACTGGCCTATGTAATCTCTGGAACGGTTATTCTTATTTCCGTGATATCTCTCTTTACCAGAGGATTGAGTCCGGGCATTGATTTTACGGGCGGTCGTACTTATGTGGTGAGATTTGAGAAACCTTATCCTACCCAGGATATTCAGAAAGCACTGACAAATGTCTTTGATAAGGTTCCTGAAGTAAAAGTGTATGGGAGCGTGGATCAGATGAAGATCACCACACAGTATATGATTGACAACCCGGCCGCCGATGACCAGGTGGAAGAAAAAATGTATGAAGGCCTGAAGCTACTTCTTGGAGACAATGTGGATCTCCAGACTTTTAAAACAAAATATATCCAAAGTTCGCAGACGGTTGGACCGACCATCGCCTATGATATCAAAGTGCAGGCTATGTGGGTTATTTTCTTCTCGCTGATCATCATCTTTCTGTATATCATGCTGCGATTCCGGAACTGGAGGTTCGGGATGGGTGCTGTGGGAGCCCTGATCCATGACTCCCTGATTGTGATCGGGATGTTCTCCCTCTTGTATGGGAAACTGCCGTTCTCGATGGAAATAGACCAGTCCTTTATCGCTGCTATCCTGACGGTGATCGGTTACTCGGTGAACGATACCGTTGTGGTATTCGACAGGATCAGAGAATATATGAAGCTTTATCCGAAACGAGCTACGGAGGAAGTGCTGGATGCAGCCATTAACAGTACTGTCGGACGTACCATAAATACTTCGTTGAGTACCTTTATCGTGTTGCTGGTGGTCTTTATCTTCGGTGGCGAGGTCATCCGCGGATTTATCTTTGCTATGCTGATCGGTGTGTTTATAGGTACCTATTCTTCAATCTTCGTGGCAACGCCATTGATTTATGATACCATGAAGAATAAACATCCTGAACTCGAGCTGACCGTTAAAGGAAAAGGGAAAAAGAAAAAGAAAGCCAAAAAATAATAATGTTAAAAAAACCTGATCATGACGACCAGGTTTTTTTGTTTGGCATATCTTTTTTAATTTCGCAGGGATATAGAAACCGGAGGTTGGAATGAGTAGTTTGCTTTTTATCAGTGGTCAGGAAATTATCATAGTTTTTGTGGTAGTGTTGCTTCTGTTCGGAGCCAACAAAATACCCGAAGTCGCCAAAGGTTTGGGTAAGGGAATGAAAGAGTTCAGAAAAGCTACTGACGAGATCAAGAAAGAGATCAACGAGAGTGCTAAGGATGTGATGGATGATGTGGATGACCTCAGGGATAATCTGAATAATCTTAAATAATGATTTTGTCCGGAATCATTCCGCACTTTTTCCCCGGAGGACCTGTGGGAGATCCCCTCTATTTTGTTTTTGGGGTTTTCTTTCTATGGATAAGTGGCCGGTATCTAATTGAGGGGGGAGTGTCACTTGGAAAGAATCTACGATTATCGTCCCTGGTTGTGGGAATCACCGTGGTCTCCATGGGAACATCCGCTCCGGAACTGCTGGTGAGTATTAAAGCAGCTCTCCTGAAACATCCTGACATTGCAGTAGGGAATGTGGTAGGTTCGAACATTGCCAATATCGGATTGGTGCTGGGGGTGACTTCTCTGGTGATACCCCTGACGGTGAGGAAAGCCACCTTGCGGGTGGACGGTGTGGTTATGATCTTGGTTACCATAGGTTTTATCGTCATGGCTTGTACGAGAAAAACATTGTTCTGGCACGAAGGGGTCATCATGCTGATGATTATCTCTGTTTACCTTATCTGGCTGGTTATCAAATCCAGAAAACAAAAAATAATACTGCCGAAAATAGAAAAAAAAGGCATTTCTCTGTGGTGGGTGGCTTTGATTGTTATAGTAATTGCTTCCTACGGATTGGTATTGGGGGCTGATTACGTGGTGGTGGGAGCTTCCGGACTGGCCAAAAGCCTCGGAATCAATGAAAGGGTAATCTCCCTTAGCATGGTGGCCCTCGGGACCAGCCTCCCCGAACTTACGGCTTCCATTACTGCCGTACTGAAAAAAGAACCGGATATGTCTATGGGTAATATCATAGGATCAAATATTTTTAACCTTTTCGGAATACTGGGAGTTACCTCTTTGATACATCCGATCCCTATCAATCCCAAAATTTTGAACTTTGATGTGATATATATGCTGATCCTTACGATCTTTTTACTTATCCTCGGATCCAAAATGTTCGGGAGAAGATTAAGCCGTTGGAACGGTCTTGTGCTGGTTTTCTTCTATTTGTTTTATATTTTTGTGATCTATTTTAACAAGAATCCGGATTTCTTTCACCTAGGGCATTTCTTCAACGCGATCTGCCCGTCCTAATAATAGCTGATTCTGATGATAGTAACCCGCGGCATAAAAAAATCATATGGCTCTTTGCAGGTCCTGAAAGGGATTGATTTCCAAGTAGACAAAGGGGATATTGTTTCTATTTTCGGAGCGTCGGGGGCCGGGAAAACAACATTTCTTCAGATTCTTGGTACGTTAGATAGTCCGGATGATGGAGATATCCTGTACGATCAGGTGAATGTTTTCCGCCTTCGTGAAAAGCAATTATCCCGTTTTCGTAACAGGCATATTGGATTTGTGTTTCAGTTTCATTATCTGTTGCCGGAATTTACGGCTCTGGAGAATGTCTGTATTCCTGCTTTTATCGCCGGTGTTTCACGCAAAGAAGCAGAACAGCGTGCGCTTGAGTTGCTTGGTGATCTGAACCTGGCAGACCGGACAGATCATAAGCCTGCCGAGTTATCCGGAGGTGAACAACAACGGGTGGCCGTAGCCCGTGCCCTGATCAATAAGCCCGAGGTGCTGCTGGCAGATGAACCTTCAGGAAACCTTGATTCCAAAAACAAAAAGGAACTTCATGAGTTGTTGCTGCGGATCCATGAGGAGAAGAACCAAACCATCATCATCGTCACCCATGACAAGGAGTTGTCTGTCATTGCCCACCGCAAGCTGTTGATGAAAGACGGGAAACTTTTTGATGATTGATAAGAGAGTAAAACAGTAATCCTGACGCCAAAAAAATGTCGGCTCCGGTTTTCCATTTTAAGCAATTCTCCGTCCGTCAGAATGATGCTGCCATGAAGATCACGACCGACAGTGTTCTGTTGGGAGCTTGGATAGATTGCAGCGGGGCAGAGAGTATCCTGGATGTAGGAGCAGGCACCGGTGTGATTGCGATGATGCTGGCGCAACGTTGCCAGGGCCGTATTGTCGCCATGGAACCTGACCGGAAGACATCCCGTGAAATGACATTCAATATCCTTCATTCTCCCTGGGCAGAACGAATCGTTCCCGTTCAGGCATCTTTTCAACAGTTTCTGGAACAGAATAAAGCCGGGCATATTCCCAAATTCGATATGGTAGTTTCCAATCCTCCGTATTTTGTGAGGGACCTGCCATCCCGGGATCCGGGAAAGGCTTCGGCGCGGCATGCAGTCACCCTTACCTATGAAGAGTTGCTTGAGGGAGTGGGCGGAATACTTACCGAACAGGGAATACTGTCGGTGATAGTGCCATACAGATACGAATCCTATGTTATCTCCCTGGCTTCAGATCAAAAATTGTATTGCAATCGTATTCTGGAGGTGAAACCCGGAAAAAAGAAAGCTTTCTTTCGTGTGCTTATGGAGCTTGGGAGAAAGAAAGAACCCCTGAAAAAAGAAACCCTTACCATCCATGACGGAGAGGGTTACTCTGAAGAGTATAAAACGTTAACCAGGGACTATTACCTGGATCTCTAAAGTTGCGGCATGGCACTTTCAGGCAGTCCGAATTTTTCTGAGAAAGTGATCCCCGTTTTTTCAAGCTCTTGCAGGACCGGTTTATAAATCTCCGGGATTACGGGGCGATAAACGCCTTTGACGTCAATCTTGCCTTCCAGGATCAGTCTGACCGCAATCGCTGCCGGCAAAGCTACCGTGCGTGCTACGGCCGTATTGGTACAGAGGGAACCAAAATCGAGCATGCGGGCATGGATCACTTCTTTTTTTCCGTCGGGATATTCTGCCAGGAACGAGTGCTGCATGGCGATCATGTCCCGTTCTTCCGGTTTCAGCATCATTTTCTCAATCATCAGGTCGGAGGTGACCTCAAAAGGAGAATCTTCCTTGCGTCCTATTTCTTTCGTATCAAAGAGTCCCAGCCAGCCCAGAGCATCCAGCACAAAATGATCTTCCGGAAGCCCCAGGAAGGAAGCAGCCTTACTGCGTATATCCTCTGCTTCTTTTTCGCCGATCAGATAAGCAATCATATCCGCGTAGCTTTTTCCAATAAGATTGATCTTATCATAACTGATCAGTTTCATGTGTTTCATGGCGTCCATGATCTCACACCAGCCGGGATAACGCAGGGTGCCTCTGAATATGGTTTTCACCTCTGGGATATCGTAAATATCAATATACTGGATGGAGTCACGGTTGGGATAAACATCCAGTTTGCCAACCTCAGGAAAGTCAATGGAGAAAGTTCTTTTGAAAAGATCCTCTGTCGGGACATACTTTTCTTGTCCGTCCGCCAGGAAGCGTCCGTCATTATTGCCGGCCATCACTACGCCTTTCGGACTCCAGGAAAATTTGTAATGGAAAGGGTTGTCCGCAGACTCTGGAGCAGGAAGGGCTCCTGTCAGGGAGAAGAATTTTACTACTTTACCCCCTTTGTTATGAATATGATGAATGAATTGCATGGCTGACATGTGGTCGATACCGGGATCCACGCCGATCTCGTTCAGAAAGAGAAGTCCGGCCTCTTTGGCTGCCTGGTCGAGGGCTTCCATTTCCGGTTTAACATAGGAGGTGGTTACCATATTCTTGCCGTGTTTCAGGCAGGTTTTGGCCACCATCGCATGAAAGGCATAAGGCAGCAGACTTACAGTCAGGTCATGCGAGGCTACCATCTTATCCAATTTTTCCGTATCATCTGTGGTCCAGGCCAGAGATTCGCCGTTGGGATTCCCTCCGACAAGTTTGTCTGCCTTTGATTTGGTACGGGAGGCTACCGTCACATGAAAATCATGCTCGAATAAGTATTCTACCATGGGTTTTACTACCATCCCTGCACCGAGAATAAGAACTTTTTTCATCTGTTTAAAAATTTTTATTTTTTAATAATGAAGAAAATAAAAATTTTCTTCACCCATGTAACCGTTTATTCACAGTATAACTGTTCGTGAGCCCGCTGTGCCCGGTTCGCTCTCCCATAAATTTTTTTAATCATTTTTATTTGTGAATTTTTGAATGAATCTCCCCGCTGCAAGCAGACAGGGTATCATCATGGGGTTGTTAATAATATTTTCGGCGCCAGCGGTGGGGAATTCACGCCTTCCTTGTCCGTCTCCTGACGGATTGTCTGCCTTTTGGCGGATTAAAAAAATTCATGTTCGTTTCATACATTTAAGGTTTCAATGAATGGACAAATATAAATTTTTGGAAACGAGATAAAAATGAGAAAGCAATATTTCTACAAAAATAGTATGTTTTTTAACAATTCCGCTATTTTCCCGGCAGGTAGCAGATTTTTGAAGGTTGTTAGTAAGTATGGAATAAAATAGGAGTTAATTGTTTTACAGGTCCGTTGATAAGTTTTAAATTTGGAAATCAATATTTGTGAAGCAGATGGAAAAAAAGCGTCCGGACATAGCAGAAACTCCGTTGATGAAGCAATATAACCGGATGAAAGCAAAGCATCCGGATGCCATTTTGTTGTTCAGGGTAGGGGATTTTTATGAGACATTTGGCGAGGATGCCATCAGAACTTCCGGCATCCTGGGGATTACCCTCACACGCCGGGCCAACGGAGCAGCTTCCTATGTCGAACTGGCCGGATTTCCGCATCATGCTTTGGATACGTATTTGCCAAAATTGGTGAGGGCTGGTCAAAGAGTGGCCATTTGTGAACAACTGGAAGACCCGAAACTGGCCAAGAAAATCGTGAAACGGGGCATTACCGAGCTGGTTACGCCGGGGGTATCGCTGAATGACAACGTGCTGGAACGCAGGGAGAACAACTTCCTGGCAGCCGTATATCCTGAAAGGATAACAGGAGTGGCTTTCCTGGATATCTCTACCGGTGAGTTCCTGGCAGCAGAAGGAACCACAGAGTATGTGGACAAGCTCCTGAATAATTTCCGACCCAGGGAGATCCTGGTGGAAAAAAGCAAAAAAAATCTGTTTAAGGAAAATTTTGCAGGGAAGTATTATCTTACCACACTGGATGACTGGTATTTTTCGGAGGAAAGTGCTACCGACAGACTACTGAAACATTTTGAGACGGCCTCTCTAAAAGGTTTCGGCATACACAGCCTGCGTTACGGAATCATCGCTGCCGGAGCCATCCTGCAATACCTAGACCTGACCCAACATGATAAGCTCAAGCATATTTCTTCCCTGTCGCGGATTGAGGAAGATCATTATGTATGGCTGGATAAGTTTACTGTACGCAATCTGGAATTGTTCCAGTCTTTGTATGAGAATGCCGGTACGTTGATCGAAGTCATTGACCGTACCGTATCACCTATGGGTGCACGTATGCTGAAACGTTGGATTTCACTGCCTCTGAAAGAGTTGAAACCTCTGATAAGACGCCAGAATATTGTTGGGGTTATCTTGGAAAACGATGATTTCAGAGAACTGCTGGAAGATGAAATAAAACACATTGGCGACTTGGAGCGACTGGTGTCGAAGGTAGCTACCGGCCGGATAAATCCGCGTGAAGTAGTGCAGATAAAAAATGCCTTGGTATCCGTGGAAGAGATCCAAAAAGCCTGTCTCGCTTCGAGAGATACTGATCTGAAACAACTCGGGGAATCCCTGGACCTGTGTTTGCCGGCCCGGGAGAAGATCGCAAAGGAGATTGCTCCTGATCCGCCCGTGCAAATGAGCAGGGGGGGCGTAATTGCAGAAGGGGTGTCTCCCGAACTGGACGAGTTGCGGGAATTGTTTTATTCAGGAAAAGATTATCTGGAAAAATTACAGGCAAGGGAAATTGAACAAACAGGCATTCCTTCTCTGAAGATTGGTTTTAATAATGTCTTCGGATATTATATCGAGGTGCGGAATACGCATAAAGACAAGGTTCCTCCAGAATGGATCCGAAAACAAACCCTGGTAAGTGCCGAACGGTATATCACTGAAGAGCTGAAAGAATATGAGAATAAGATCCTGGGAGCCGAAGTGAAGATCCTTGAATTGGAAAGCAGTCTGTTTAGTGATCTTGTGGAAAGTATAGTGCCTTATATCGTTCCGCTGCAAAAGAATGCCTCGGTGATCGCCGAGCTGGATTGTCTTTATTCGCTGGCTGTCGTAGCAAGTGAAAACAACTATAACAAGCCGAATCTAAATGAATCGGATGTGATAGATATCAAAGATGGTCGTCATCCGGTGATTGAGAAGCAATTGCCTATGGATGAGGAATATGTCCCGAATGATGTGTATCTGGATAATAAGAAACAGCAGATCATTATCCTGACAGGGCCGAATATGTCCGGTAAGTCTGCTCTCCTGCGACAGACGGCATTGATCGTTCTGCTGGCACAGATCGGGGGATATGTTCCGGCACGGGAAGCCCGTATCGGGTTGGTGGATAAGATATTCACCCGTGTAGGCGCTTCGGATAATATTTCGCTGGGGGAGTCTACTTTTATGGTAGAAATGCAGGAGGCAGCCAGCATCCTGAATAATCTCTCTTCCCGCAGCTTGGTGCTTCTCGATGAGATAGGCAGAGGTACCAGCACTTATGACGGGATATCCATAGCCTGGGCCATGGTAGAGTATATCCATGAGCATCCTTTTGCCCGTGCCAAGACCCTTTTTGCCACCCATTATCATGAGCTCAATGAAATGGAGAAAACCTTCGAACGGGTTAAAAACTACAATGTCTCCATCCGGGAGATGAATGACAAGGTGATCTTCCTGCGAAAACTAAAAAGAGGTGGCAGTGAACATAGCTTTGGGATCCATGTGGCAAGAATGGCTGGAATGCCAAAGAGTGTGGTATCCCGTGCCAAAGAGATATTAAAGGATCTGGAAAAATCGCAGGATTCCGGAACGCTGACCCGGCCGGCCGACCTGGCAGAGAACAGAGAAGGATTTCAGTTGAGTATTTTTCAGTTGGAAGACCCGGTGCTGAAACAGATCAGGGATGAGCTGATCGACTTGGATATCAACAACCTGACACCGGTGGAGGCCCTGAATAAGTTGAATGATATCAAAAAGCATTTGAAACAATAAAAAGCTGATGAAATTCTTTTTTATATTCGATAAAAAAATTTTATTTTTGCAAATGCTTTCAAAGAAAGCATGTTATTTAACAAGATTGCGGAAATAGCTCAGTTGGTAGAGCACGACCTTGCCAAGGTCGGGGCCGCGGGTTCGAGTCCCGTTTTCCGCTCGACAAAAAACCGCTAAAGGCGGTTTTTTTATTTCCTTTGTTGAGCAACCTGCGTATGTGAAAGCCTGGCTCCGCTGATTGATTTTTCAGTTTTGTTACGACTAAAATTTGTTTTATTTTTGCAACTACTGAATAAGTTCTTTGAATGTGTTTTATCCTTTCAGCTTCTAACTTTAAGCTTCGAAATGCCCGGGTGGCAGGGCCGACCGTTAAGTATTGATCCGGTGGATCAATATAGGGAGGAGCCTGATAGCAGGGGAGACAATTCCGCCACCCGGAAAAAGGAAATGAAGACAGGGAAGAAAAATGGGAATAGTATCGGGATACGTTCTTTAATAATATAATATACGCCCGGGTGGCGGAATTGGTAGACGCGCTGGACTTAAAATCCAGTGGTCATTTGACCGTGCGGGTTCAAGTCCCGCTCCGGGTACAAAAAAATTGCCTACGTAGGTCTCTACGTAGGTTTGAATTGGTAAGTTTAAGAATTGTAACCTAGTAGATTGTTTTGAAAAACCAGATTATCCAAAAGTATTACTATTTGACTGTATCTGATGTAACAAAAAGGATTTTCTCACTTTTCTATTTTCGTTTATACCAAGAGGTTAGTCGATTGTCCCAAAAAACAAGAATATACTTCGGATAGATCCATTCTTCTTTGACTCTGTTGATATGTATGTAATGATTGATGGTCCGGGGCGTACCCCAGCTATCCCGTACCATGGAAGTGGTCATACCTTTCCATATCTTGTGTTCAAAGATTTTCTCACCGATCTCATTTCCGTATTTAGAAACCATTTGACGATACCTGCTATCATCAACCTGGTTCTGCCTTGCCTGACGGTCCGTTGCCGGCTGATTGAATTCTTTGAGTATCTCCGTATAGTTTTCCACCTTCTTCTGAAGGATATATCCATCAATACCCTGATAATGTATAAGGAAATAATTTTTCACCGGTTGAAGGATCTGGACTGTCGAATCGGCAGGGATGTATAAGACTACCGAACTTACGTTTTCCATATCGCTAAACATACGGGCAGTGTGTTTTATCTTACCCGGGATATAATAAACAGTGTCAAGCTGTACGGATGGCATATTATTTGATAATCCTTTTTCCGGAAAGCTGAGAAAAAAGGAGAAAAGTGAAAGAAGAAGGAATAGTGTTTTCATCTGTTTATTTTTATTTTTTATTAAAGGTCAGATGGAACTTACCATGAAAAATAATTATGCATGTATGTGTTAAAATCATAATTATTTTATCATGGACGTTTCATAACTGTTTTTTTACAAAAATTCAAATATTATGCCACAAAAAAGAAAAATAGGCAGAATTAAAACCTGATTTTACAAAGGATTTTCGTTTTTCACGGAAAATACGTAATTTTAAAAAAATATAAAAATGGAAAAAGAGAATTTAAAAGAGTTTGAAACCTCGGAAAACCTTCAGAATATGGTTTTGAAGATCATGTATGTAATGAAACAAAAATATGCTGATTATCCTGAGTATAAAACCATCATGATGAATCTTACTACTGTGTCCAAAGAGTTGAACTCCATCAGGATCAAGGAGATCACCGGTGAACTGGAAGGAAACAGCAAGATTGAATAGCTTTTGTACTTCAGGGTGGAAAAGAAAGTGTATAGTGGACTTTCTTTATTTTTTTCGGATCAGCATGATTCCGTCACGTAGGGGCAGGATAATCTGCTCCACTCCAGGATCGTTTTTTACAAGTTCATTAAACCGGCGGATCCCGTGTGTTTCAGCATCCATCCTTTCAGTCGAACCGATTACTTTTCCGTCCCATAAGACATTATCCGCAAGGATCCAGCCCCCGGATCTAACTTTTTTCATAACCGTTTTGTAATAGTCAGCATATTCGGTTTTTTCAGCATCGATAAATACCAGATCAAAAAAATCCTTCAATGTTGGAATAATTTCAAGTGCATTGCCGTGGATGAGTTCGATCTTATCAGTCAGTCCTGCCTTATCAAAAAACTCCTTACTGATGCTGAGTAATTCATCATTGTTCTCGATCGTGATCAGTTTTCCGTGATTTTTAAGACCACGGGCCATACAAATGGCGGAATACCCGGTGAAGGTGCCTATCTCCAGGATACGTTCCGGAGTGATCATGCGGCTGATGAATTCAAGCAACTTGCCCTGCAGGGTTCCGGACATCATTTGCGGGTAGACGGTCTCC
>Ga0190359_1002533_pt1 | contig 10824 bp, 5 predicted proteins | sample 48721823_MG_FD_161269 | JGI IMG/M metagenome (GOLD analysis project Ga0190359, IMG submission 161269) | Hydrothermal vent microbial mat bacterial communities from Southern Trench, Guaymas Basin, Mexico - 4872-18-2-3_MG | ecosystem: Environmental > Aquatic > Marine > Hydrothermal vents > Microbial...
TTAAGGGCGAGAGATTTCCTTAAATACGAGATAAAAACTCCCCTTTGATTTTCGTCAGTACAGAGAAACACAAGGGTGTTCCTATAAATACGAGGGCTCTCACCGTATTTCTCAAGAAATTCTCTATTCGGCTTGCCTGTCTTAAGAATAACAAGTTTCAACTCGGCGGTGTCGGGAATGTCTTTAGGGAATCCGGGATAGATGCATACCTTAAACCTGGATGCCCTGGAAATATGTGTTTCTATTATTCTTCTTTCTTCTTTACAAATATCGTCGTTAGATATATTCCCTTCCCTCGCTATAACCATCCTGTTCAGGTTTGGTTGATTGGTGAAGAAAAGCCCTTCATCTGAAAGGAAGAACAGTTTTTCTTTAAGACTATTTATTACGTTATCAATTTCAGATACATAAAGTCCAGGATGAGCAGTACTTAATTTAATTTCTCTTCTGCTGGTTTCTTTTTCACCTTTCCCTGAGAAGGACATCATAAAGATTGTTGTGCTCACAACAGTTCCAAGTTTGTAGGGTCTGTAGGAACTTTTTAAGCTTTCGTCAACTTTCTTAGCTCCAGATTCCTTTGAAGTTATGTCCTGAGCGATGATACCGTCCCATTCCTGCCCGATGTGTTTTATTAGCTCTCTTCTTATTTCGTTGTTATCTAAATTGAAATCCCCTAAACGGATGAATGATATGTTCCTATCAAGAAGATCGTGGACAACAAGGGATAACAGTCTTAGAACACCTCTTGTCCTTTGAAAAGTGGAAAAAGACCCCCATCGTTTGTAAAGAATATCAATGACCTCAGGCTTGAACGGATAACTTCTCAGAAACTTCTCCCTGTAATTTACGACCTCATCCCCTGAGAGTAATCCCTCGTTTTTTGCATACTCAACAAAATCATCTACAACTTTTTTAGCCTCCGTTTCATCTATTTTGCTAAAAAGTCTTGCCCTCACAACATGCTCTATCTCTTCGTCATCTACCGGCGTGTATATCTTTTCCACTCTCCCGGTTATCTTGTGAAGCTTATGGAACATTCTTTCTGCGTTTTCGTCGTAGTATTCTAATACGCTGGAAGGCAAAGTTAAAACCAAGAGAGAGTTTCCGACTGTGGAAACAGCGGCCGTCAATTCCTGAATAAAGGCAAAAGTCTGTGACGCAAGGTTTGAATCTCCTACCTTTACACCTGCTGCTTTTGTAATGTACTGGAGAACCTCATCCATCAATATAAGGACTGGTGAATTCTCCGAAAGTAGTTTAATGAATTTTTCCTTACCCAGGGAAGTATCGCCTTTTGTGACCTCGACCTTTCCGGTTAGCTGCTTCTCGAGTTCCTCCCAGGGTCTCAGTCCCCTCGGGTTTAATGCTGTCCCATCAAATATAACCACTCTGGCATTCCACTCTTTTGCTTCGTGGTACAGGGCTATAAGGGTATGGGTCTTCCCACCACCGAAAGGCGTTTGCAGCTGAATGACGGAGTCACCACTTCTACTTTCAAGCCTCGTCTTTGCAATTTCAATAATGTTCTTTAACCCTTTTGTTAGATACGTCTTCCTGAAAAACAAATCAGCATCCTGATAGTCTAAAGGAGCTTTTCCGCTTGCTACCTGCCACAAATCAGCGGCAAAAACATCCATCGTGAGGCGGCCTTCAAGAATATCATCATGGGGTGTTGCTGTCTGAGTAAATGGCTTCATGATATTCGCCTCCCGGTTTTTTCATTTGCTTTAAAAAGTTTCTTTAATGCCCACATCAATCTAAGTCTATTTCAAATACATCGGGATTACCCTGAAAAATCCAGGTAATCATTTCCATTACTCTCTTTTAAAATCTTGAATACTCGCCAGCTTCTTCTCCATGCTTCTCCAGAGTGAGAGTTCTCATTCAAACAATCCTTCCCGTTCGTTCATAATTTCATTTTTCAATCTTTCTTTTCCACTTAAAAAACCGTCAAGCAGCTTTTTCTCTGCACTTCCCGGAGGCAGTGTTTCGGATATCGCCTGGGCGATTTTGTAAAACCACTCCTGTTTACCGCAACCTGATTTAACAAGAACCTCTTTCATCAGGTCTCTTAATCCCGCTTTCCACAGAACCAGAACCAGATGTAGAATATCGATAAGGTCTCCCGACTCCAGTAATTCCTTAAGCTTCCTCTGAAGAGGCCCGAGCACCATCACAAATTCTTTTTCTTTCCTTATGAAACTCCTGTTCCACTCTTTTGAAAGGTCAATGCCCGCACTCTGCGCAAGCATTCTTGCATCATCAAAGTGGACTTTCGCTTCTCCGTAGGTCCACCGCCATAAAAGGTAGAATCTCGTAAGAGGCGAGAGCTCCGCTACTATGCCGTTGTGCAGAATCTGTCTTATAGCATAGTCTGTAACAATCTCTCGCACATACTCAAGCAAGGCCTTTGCATCTACTTCGTTTCCCTCGTAATCCATTACCTTTTTGTACTTGCCAAGTATCTCAATTGCAGACCCAATGGCAGAAATAAAATAATCAGCACCGCTTACGCCTTCTTCCCACAAAGACTCAAGTTTTTTGTGAATGTGATTTTTGATTTCCTCTTTTACTTCATTGAGCCAGCCTGTTTCCGTTCTTTTTATTTTGCGACATACAAAGTAAATGGAAGAAGCTAGAGCTGCGGATTCTTTTGCCCTGAGCCTTGCTTTCATTTCAGTATCAAGGGGCCAAGATGCGGTTGGAATAAGATTTGATTCCAGAAGTGAGTTTATTAAGGTTTCCCAGCCTGATGTTGTTTTGTGAGCATAGACAATTGTTGCTATGCCATTGGGTTTTAAAACCCTTGCGATTTCGGCAAAGGCTTTTTTTAGCATGTCTTCAAAGTATTTTTTGCCAGCTTCAAATCCTCCTTCTATATTGGAATAAGCTACGATTTCCTTTGATTTGGGGGTTAGAGGCGTCATAAAAAGCTCTGGATACAAATCTCCCACACTTCTTTTAAGCCACACATAAAAAAAGTCAGAAAGATAGGAATAAGGCACATTGTCATAATACGGCGGATCAGTAAATACTGCGTCAAAGTAGTTGTCAGGATAGGGGAGATCAGTGGCAGAGGATTGGGTAACTTTTTGTGTGGGAATATCAACAGGTGATAGTAATTCAATAACTTTTAATATAGATTCAATGGCAGTTCCATATCCAGTAGTTTCATATATTGGGACTATCTCTGGACATTCCCATGTCATTCTTAATGCTCCCCTTCCAAAAGTATTAACGAACATTTCAATAGAGGGCTGATATGTAGATATAGTGTTATTTCTATCTGCTACTTTACTAACACTAAAAGCCAAATATGTATCAATAGCTTTTGCGTATTCTTTGTCGAATCCGTTATCAATCATCTTTTGATATGCCATCCTCACCTTTTCAGCAAATGTAATCAGTGCCAGTTTCTGGCGGGAATTAAAGAGGTCGCCATAAATATTTAGTCCATAATTTCTAACAGAAAAAGCTCGCTCTGCACCTCTTCCTTTACCTTCTGGTGTTGGCTCATCCGGCACAGGATCAATTCCCCACTCCTGCATTAATTTTTTTCTCTTCTCCTCCAGATATTTTTCAGCTTCATTAAAGATCTCAACATCTCTATCAGTTGCAATTCTGTATCTTTTACCGGTGGTCCCTGGTTTATGCAAAACAACTGCAATAAGCCTCTGGCCTGATTTTCCTTCTTGAAAAAGTTTTCTTGTGGTATTTGCCTCAACTGTATATCCGCACACAGGGCATGTTGCTATTGCCTTTGAGATGGTGCCTCTGGATGGATCAAAGCCATCAGGTATCTTCTCGTACCCATTTCCTGCTATTCTGAACTTCACCTCTTTACCTTCAATGTAAGGATACAGAGCAACCTTCTTCTTATCCTTTTTCGCTAACCAGAACTGCCTCATAAGAGGAATTTCAGCTCCACAGGTTGGATTTTGACACGGAACTGTCCTTGCCCAGATGTAACCTACAGGAATAAAACCATCTTCATCTTCAGGATAAAACCTTCCAATTTCTTTTTTTGCCTCTTTAAGCACCCAATCTCCCCATTTCTTTACATCCTCAAGAAGGGGATTTATCTCTTTTTCTACCTCAAATCCAAAATCATTTTTAACCTTTGTCTTTATTTTTTTGCCAAACTTTTGGGGATATTCCAGTGTGCACTTTAAAATAAGGTTTGCAACAGGATTGTATTCAACCGCGTGAACCTCGCATCCAAGCCTCAATGCTTCCAGAGGAATGGAGCCTCCACCAGAGAAGGGGTCTAAAATCCGTGGCGGGTTTCCATTGTTTGCCTTAAGAATATCTTTTCTTGCCTTTTCAATAATATGAGATTTTAGAGAATTTTCCCATTTTGAAAGCTCTATTATAAATTGCCTCGTCTTATCCCATTCTTCACTATCCTCCGGTGCGGGGATAAGAGCAGCATAACTCGTCGCCCTCGAACTTGCCAGGGGGCGACGCGCCCACCATATGTGAAGCGTTGATATGTGACCATGCCTGATATTCTTCTCTTTTGCTGATATTTCGCTAACCTCTTTCACGGAAAAGCTAACTTCTATGAAACGCTTCATCATTTTTTCCCTCCCTGGCGTCTTTGGCGTCTTTCTGGCGTCTTAAAATATATTGAGTCCCCCCTTCCGGTGGTACCTTTTTGCTCAAATATTTTCTTAGAAACCAGATCTGACAAATCCCTTGAGGCAGTTCTTTCAGATACGCCGCAGACTTTCTGATACTCTTTATTTGTTATCTTACCACTTTCCTTTACATACAAAACAGCCTTAATCTGCCTTTCATTTAAGCCCAATTTCCTCAAATATCCCTTGTTGTATATGTCCTTCCAGAAAATAACGGAAACCCCTCCAGATTCTTCTTTAAATTCAGGTTCTGAAAGCCCTTGTTCTCTGCATAAATCTACCATTCTTTTAGTTCCTGTTCCCCACCTCTCAATCAATCCTGCGTAATAGAAGCTCATAGCAATGAGTCTGTTTCTTGGTCTGGATGCATGCTCTCTTTTCAAATCTTCAATCGTGATACCTTCTGGCAGCCCTCCGGGATTCCAGAACCAGATATGATCATCGTATATCTTAATCTGAATTATCGTAATTTTAATTATCTCTCTATCTTGTATAAGTTCCAGATCTACATCTGGAATTATTCCAAGGTTATTCCTTATTTTGTTTGGCAGGTTTTCCAGAAGTTCATCCGGATTTTCGACCCCCACAGGAGTTCCATCATTTCTGACCCCTATATACAAAACTCCTCCTTTGCCGTTTGCAAATGCACATAAGGTTTTCAAATATTCATCTCTCCATTTCTCCTTGAATTCTCTATGTTGAGATTCTTTCATCTTCTCCACACTTGCTGCCTCTTGCCCTTCCATTCATCCACTGGGACAACAAACCTTACAATCTCTACCTTTTCCTGAGGATTAAGATTCTCCGCTGGATTGTTTATGACATGTAGAGTGGGATTTGCTGCCGCATTTGTTACAACATAAAGCCAGTATTGCTCTTTGAATCTCTTTGCCTTAAACCATTCATTTGGGGTGAGCGCAATCTCTCCCTCTCCAACTCTTGCCTTAACCTCTATATATCTCAATTCGCCCTCACCCCTTGAGCGAATATCGAAACCGAGGTTCTCTCTTGAGACATCTACTGGAACCCTCCCCTGCTGTCGTTCATATTCTATAGCTACTTCCATTCCAATTTTTTCCACCTGCTCATCCTCAATCATCTCGCTTCTCTCCGGAACCACCCTGATAACAGTCAAAAGCTCCGGCATAGATATTGAGAGACTCTGCTCCTGCTCTATCTCCTTCTCAAGGATTCTTTTTGCCTCCTCGTATCTTTTCTTTTGTTCTTCTTTATTTCTAATCGGTAGATCTACCTTTTCTTTTCTCGCTTGCCTTTCGTACAGCTCTGCAAGATCAACATCGAGCTTTCCAATTAGATAATCGAGAGATTTCAGCCCATACTTTCTTTTTATCTCCGCCTGTCTATTTCTCTCTCTGGCAATTTCCTCCTTGTATCTCTCCACAGCATTTATCGCAAAAGGCAATAGTTTATCTTTATCGGATACCCCATCGGAGCCATCGCCTGCATTACTGGAGGGAGAGAGATCCCATAAAATTGCAGGATTTATCTCTTCTGGACTATTTCCGTCATCATAAATTGCCAGAATCTTTCTGCCTGCAATCTCACCTTTTCCATCTTTCACCTCTCCTATGTAAAACCAGATGTAACCATCTAATTTCCCGGAAGGATCTCTGAGAACCGCACCTTTCCTCACTTCTTCTTCAAATTTTTCCACAACCCACTTTAAAAGAGCTTCGAATAACGGATGTCCGAAAGCTATAAACTCTGCATCAGGATTATCAAGAGCAACATCTTTATCAAATGTTGCCCTGGGATACTTTCTCATCATTATGCCATATCTGTTTTTAAATTCAATACTTTCTCCAATCTTTCTTATCTCATAGGGTATAAAATCTATGGCTATAAAACCTTCTTTGATTTCTCTGAATTTCCCCCCTGTTTTACTGAATGCCCTTTTGAAGAACTCCTCTACATATTCTGGAATAAGACGATATTCCCGTGCTCTTTCAGCCATCTCTTTTATTCTGGTGTAATCAATGTATCTCGTTGCCAGAGTCTCTCCTAAAGCTTCTTTTATTTTCGTAATGTACTCCTCGTTAGGCTCAATGTCCAGTTCTTCCAGAATTTCGTCCATGCTCTTTGCGCGGGTAACGGCATCGAGTATCAACTGGTACAGATTCTTGTCCTCAAATATATCGCCAATAACATCAAAAACCCTGTCGCTTCCAAGTTTGTCTTTTATCTCCTCCAGTTTATCAAAAAGCTTTGCCAGAACTTTTCCTTCTTTTGTATCTTCCGCCACAAGGTTAAATATGTAAACATCTTTCTTCTGACCGTACCTGTGGATCCTTCCCATCCTTTGCTCCAGGCGGTTGGGATTCCATGGGATATCGTAATTTATCATGATGTGACAGAATTGAAGGTTTATTCCTTCCCCTGCTGCCTCTGTTGCAACCATCACATCAGTTTCATCTCTGAATATCTTTTCCGCTCTTATCCTCTCATCTATGTCCATTCCACCGTGTATGTAGTTAACTTTATAATTCCATGCTTCTATTTTCTTTACGAGGTATTCAAGGGTATCTTTTGATTCGGTAAATATCAGAATCTTTCGTTTGCCATTCATCTCGCTAATTTTCCGGAAACCTTCCTCAATTGCTACCTTAAGTTCTCTGAGCTTCACCTCTTTTTCGCTGTCTATTACTGCCCTTGCTCTTTCGATGAGTTTGTTGAGCGTTTCTATCTCGCGCTTTAGTTCTTCTGGGTCCCTAGCTACGGTAACCGATTCCCATTCTTCCTCTTTTTTCCACCTTTCACTTTCCTCAAGATCATCTATTTCTTCGTAGTTAACGAATATTTCTTTTCGCTTTCCCTCTCCTTTTAATATTTTCTCCAGCCTGTCTCTTCTCCTTTCCAGTGATCTAAGAAGAGCAAATGTACTTGATGCCATCCTTCTCTGAAGGATCATAAGAGCAAAGGCAATATTCCTCTTTTTATCTGATTGCAAAGCCCTGTTGTATTGTTCAATTACATACCGTGAAACTTCTTTATACAATTCTCTCTCTTCCTCGGACAGATGAAATTTTATTGTTTTTGGAAACCTTCTTGTGAAAATAGGCTCTCCTTCAAAATTCTTGAGATCCTCCTTTAGCCTTCTTATGAACAGGGGGTTATCCTTGTTCTTCAGAGACTCCTCCACCATTTCATGCGATGCGAAGAACCCTGGCACCAGCAGATCTAAAAACAGTCTAAAGTTTTCAGGGTCTCCTTTGTGTGGTGTTGCGGTCAGAAAAACAAGGTGGTTTGATGTTCTGGATAAAACCTCTCCCAGTCTATATCGCCGGGTTCTCGAAATTCTATCACCATATCTATACGCGGACATTTTGTGCGCTTCATCAACAATCACTAAATCCCAGCTAACTGAACTCAAGCTCGCAAGTATCTCATTCTGCTTTGCAAAATCAATAGATGTTATCACCTGGTCGTTTTTCCCCCACGGATTTTCCCCATAATGAGCATTAAAAGTATTTCTATCAAGTACCACGAATTTCTCGTCAAACTTTTCTTTTAATTCTCTCCTCCACTGATCTTTCAGATGCCCGGGGACAACGATTAACACCCTTTCTGCAAGCCTTCTTAATTTTAGCTCTTTGAGTATCAGCCCTGCCATTATTGTTTTGCCTGCCCCAGGATCATCTGCAATTAGAAACCTGATGTGTGGCTGTCTCAGGACGTAACCATATACAGCTTCTATCTGGAACGGAAGAGGGTCTATTTTAGATACATTCATTGCGAGAAGCGGGTCGAAAAGAGAAGCATATTTGAACCGGGTTGCCTCAATTACAAAGAAAGCGTTCTCTGAATTTGAGGAAAGGTCTATTGCCGATTCTATTATTTCTAATTTATTCACATCTTCCTTTTTTATGAGGCGATCCACATATTGTTTTGAGTGAATTGTGTAACCCACGATACGAATGTAAACACCTATCTCTTCAATTTTTTCAACCTTAACAGGCTCATTCCAGAATGGGCTTCTAATAATATTTCCTTCGTTAATCATTTTACCTTCCCCCGGTTATTTCACTTGACGTCTTGTGGGCGCCTGGAGTCCGCGGGCGAGGCGAGGATTCAGACAGAGGTGCGAAGCACCGGAGCCAGGTACCTGCCTGCCAGGCGACGACCCCTTATAAAATTTACATTGCGATTTTAACGGGCAGAAATTACAATCAGTTTTTCCGGGTTTACATATAATTGATGTGAAATCAACCATGGCAAATAACAGTTTACCGGGTTCTTCATGATTAAACAGTTCTGTAGCGATTTCTACAATTCCTTTTTTTCTTCTGATTTCTCCTTTCAAATTCAATCCATAAAACCTGTTTATAAATCTTGCAATATTGCTATCCACAACTGGAGCTGGTTTATTAAAGCAAACAACAAATATAGCTCCGGCGATATATTCCCCGACTCCTGGAATCTTTCTTAAATCATCATAGTTATCAGGAAACTTTCCACTAAATTTATCAATAATATATCTTGCTGCCTTTATAAAGTGCCGGGCGCGCCAGTGAAGACCAAGATGTCTGGTAACATTTTTAATATCATCGGGATCAGCCTGTGCAAGAGAATGAACATCAGGATATCTTTTTATAAACTCATTATATACCGGGACAACCTGCTCAGCTCTTGTTCTATGAAGCATAAATTCAGCAACCATTATTTTGTAAAGATCTCTGGTATGTCGCCAGGGGAAATCACGTGAGTTGTCATGGTACCATTCTAAAATCCTGCTCTGAACAAACGATGCTTTCCTATTCAATGTAAAGTACCCCTGTTCTGTTAATATGTGATGATAATTTAATCTGGATATCTGAGAGTAACTCTTTACGAATCCGAAATAATAGCTTTCTATTTTTGATCTCATCGCCTTTCAGTGAAGTGAAGTATCTAAAATCCAGAATCATCCTGTAATCCTTTCCTTCATAGTGAATGGTGGGTGATACATAAAGGAATGATGTATGTTTCTTAATCCTCCTCCAGATGCCGGTGTTAGTACCGGCGGAATCAGGAATCAATACACCTTTAATAACCCTGTTCATTTTTGCTTTTCGCTGAACAAAGTCACATATCGGGGTAACCTCTACAAAAATTGAGATACTATTTTCTGCAATGCTCCCGAGAACATCTTCTCTGTTTTCATTGAGAATCTCTTTTATAAAAGTTACTTCAGCATTTTGATCCTTATAAACATTTCCGGGATAAAGTTCATTCCTTGGTGCAGTATCTATAAGAATCCTAGAATTTATCTTGACTTTTACTTCTTCGCCAATATCACCATCTTCAAGGGATATTCCTTCAATGATGAACTGCTGTATATCTCTCTCAAAAATATCACTGAATATCTGATTGAATGTATAAAGAGCACTTGTGATTTTTTCTCTGTCTTCCATATTTTCAATCAATCTACCAGTTTGTGCCTTTGCAAAAGAGAAAAATATTCTTTTCATTTTATCGTTCCAGTGATCATCAAATTCAGAGAACTTTGAAATTTCGTTGATAGTCATGGATGATGCATCGTGAATGAGATTTTCCCAGTTAATAAAAACTTTAAAAATATCTATTGCCCTAATTTTTTCTTTTATAATTCTCTGGAGTTTATCTTTCTTATCTTCTTTGAATGCCCACTCATCACTACCCTCCTTTTTTTCAAAAAAAGTATCTTTTTCCAGATTTACCGTGAGAGTATAAAACCCCTCTTTTTTGAGAGCATTCTGGAGTTTCTCTGTCAATTCAGGATGTTTGGTCCATATGGCAAGAATAAACGGTCCATTCTCTTTTGAAATAATTCTCTTCACAACATTCATAAGTGTAGAAATTTTAGTTTTATCATCCGCGCCCTCCAGCCCCTCAAGAACAATATCCAGAAAAACTATTCTAACATCTTTAAACGGTTCAGATGGCAGATCTTCCAGTCTTCCGCGGAAGAAAGTGACTGCCACCCTTCTCTGTGAAAGGGTACGTATCAGTGGAAGAGCCTCCTGAAATTCATCATCAACTATTACAACTCTGCCACTGACCGGTAAATTCATATCTCTCCCTCCTCGTATATTATGTTTGATATTTTATAGAAAGAATCAGGAAAATACTTGAAAAATATAGGGGTTCTGGTGAGATTAGATAGGAGGAGTTGATAGATGTTGTGCTTTTCCTCCTTGCGGCTTTG
>Ga0190359_1002534_pt1 | contig 10823 bp, 9 predicted proteins | sample 48721823_MG_FD_161269 | JGI IMG/M metagenome (GOLD analysis project Ga0190359, IMG submission 161269) | Hydrothermal vent microbial mat bacterial communities from Southern Trench, Guaymas Basin, Mexico - 4872-18-2-3_MG | ecosystem: Environmental > Aquatic > Marine > Hydrothermal vents > Microbial...
CTTCCTGCTTGTACTTGAGCATCTTGGCAGGCATGGTCTTCCTCCTTTACTTTTCCAGGATGGCCAGGATCTCGTCCTCGCGCAGGATGAGATGCTCCTCGCCGTCGATCTTGATCTCGTTGCCGGAATACTTGGCGAAGAGGACGATGTCGCCCTTCTTCACGTCCATCTTGATGGCCTTGCCGTCCGGGTCTTTCTTGCCCGGGCCCACGGCCACGACCTTGCCCTCGGCGGGCTTTTCCTTGCCGGTGTCGGGGATGATGATCCCACCCTTGGTCTTGAGCTCCTGCTCAAGTCGCTTGACCAGTACCCTGTCCTGTAGCGGCTTGACTTTCATTTTCTTTTTCTCCTTTCCTGCCGATGTTTTACGAGCACGCGCCCACAGGTAATCACCTGCCGCGACCTTGTCAAGAGAGAGCGGTGAAAAATATTCATTTTCTGCGGGGACAGGCCCGGAAGAAGATGCGGGGACAGGCCCGGTATGGTTGTAGGTGGGGAGGGAACGCCGCTTGGCGCCGTTTCATCTTGAAAAACGGAAGATTGGCTGGTAGGGATGCCGTCGATGAAGGTACTGGTGATGAATTGCGGCAGCACCTCTCTCAAGTTCGAGCTGGTCGACCTTGATGCCGACCGGCCTCTCTGGGGAGGAGAGCTGACCGGGGTGGGGACTCCAGATGCCACGCTCAGCCGCGGGCCGCGCGGGCGGCGGACGAGCGGGCGGGTGCGGGCTCCGGACCTGATGGCCGCCCTGAGACTGGTGCTGGACGAGGTGGCTCGTTCCCCGGAGATGGCTGGTTCCATCGACGCCGTGGCCCATCGCATCGGCCACGGCGGGCTCCGCTACCGCCAGGCTGTCGAGATCGACTCCGACGTCAAGGCCGAGATCGCCCGTCTGATCCCCCTGGTGCCGCTGCACCATCCGGCCATGCTGGCGGGCATCGCCGCCGCCGAGAAGCTGCTGCCCGGCGTACCCCAGGTGGCGGTGTTCGACACCGCCTTCCACGGCGACATTCCCGAGCATGCCGCCATCTACGGCATACCCCGTTCCTGGTTCGACCGGGGAGTGCGCAAGTTCGGCTTTCACGGCCACGCCCACCAGTTTGCCACCCTGCAGGCGGCCAGCATGCTGGAGAAACCGGCGGACGAGTTGCGCCTGGTGACCTGTCACCTGGGTGGCGGCGCCAGCGTCAGCGCCATTGCCAACGGTCGTTCCCTGGACAACTCCCTGGGCTTCAGCTCCCTGCCCGGGTTGCTCATGGGCACGCGTTGCGGAGACATCGATCCCGGTATCCTGGTCTACCTGATGCAGGAACGGGGGCTGACGCTCGAACAGGTGCAGCAGATATTGAGCCGGCAGGGAGGCCTGCTGGGAATATCCGGTCTCAGCGCCGACATGCGCGAACTGGAACGGGCGGCGGACGCGGGGCACGACGGCGCGCAGTTGGCCATCCGCGCCTTCTGCTACCGGGTACGGCTCTACATCGGGGCCTACCTGGCCGTGCTGGGTGGCGCCCAGGCCATCGTCTTTTCGGGAGGTATCGGGACGAACAGCGCCCGGGTCCGGTCAGGCTGCCTGCAGGGGCTTCAGGCCCTGGGTTTTGCACTCGACGAGCGGGCCAACCTGGCCTGCCGGGTGGACGAGAACAGTCCGGTCGCCGCCATCGACGACGGCCGCAGCCCGGGGCGGATCCTGGTGGTGGCGGTGGACGAGGAACTGATGATGGCCCGCCAGTGCGCCCAGGCACTGGGTTGGGCCGATGGCTGAAAAGGAGATTACCGTGGGACTGTTCATCCTGGTACGGCACGGACAGACCGCCGGCAACCGCGACAAGATCTACCGCGGGCGCTGGGATCTGCCCCTGGATGAAGACGGCCTGGACCAGGTGGAGCGGGCCGGCCGGGCGCTGGGTTCGTTGCACCTGGACGCCATCTATACCAGCCCCTTGCTGCGCACGCGCCAGACGGCCGAGGCGGTGGCCCGGCACCAGGCGGTCGAGCCGGTCGTGGAGGAGGGGCTGCTGGACATTGACTACGGGCAGTGGACGCGCCAGCCGGACGAGCGCATCGCCCGGGAGCAGGCGCGGCTGTACCGGCTCTGGCATGCGCGGCCCCAGGAGGTGGTCTTTCCGCGGGGCGAGGGCCTGGCCCAGGTGCGCCGGCGGGTGGAGGACATGTTCGTCCGCCTGGCGCCCCGCCATGCCACGGAGACGGTGGCCCTGGTCGGCCACCGGGTGTCGGTGAAGATGATGTTACTGGTGGCCCTGGGGCTCGACGACTCCGCCTTCTGGAAGGTACAGGTGGACACCGCCTCGCTGTCGGCACTACGGCACCACGACGACGGCTGGCAGCTGCTGTTCGCCAACGAGACCTGTCACCTCAAGGAGCTGGGAGAACGCCTGCGGCCGGTCGACTTCTGACCGCATCTGACTGGTACAGAGGTGGGCAACAACGACAGGGAGGAGGTACCGTGAGACGCTTGCTAGTGGCGGCCATGATTTGCTGGGGGGCAGGGCTGGTAGCCTGTGCCGGTTCCGGCCTGCAAATGCGCGACCAGCCGCCTGGGCCGGAACGACGGGCGACCGGGCCGGCGGCGGGCCGGCGGGCGGGCACCGGCACACCGGCCCCGGAGGGCGTCCGGGCCGGCACCGCCGCGGCCGACTCCGGCCAGCGCCTGCTGGACGAGGCCCTGGAGCTGTGCGAGGCGGCCCGCTCGTTGTGGGCCCGCGGCGAGTTGGACCAGGCGGTGGAGACGCTGGACCGGGCCTACCAGCTGGTGCTCAAGGCCCGCCCCGACCACGACGACGATCTGGAGCGCCAGCGCCAGGACCTGCGCCTGACCATCGCCAAGCGCCTGCTGGAGATTCACGCCGCCCGCCAGTCGACCGTGGCCGGGGTCGACCGGCCCATTCCCCTGGATCTGAACGACGAGGTGCGCCGGGAGATCGAGACCTTCCTGGGTCCGCAGCGCCGTTTCCTGTTGGCTTCCTACCGGCGTTCCGGCAGGTACCGGAAGATGATCCTGCGGCAACTCGAGCAGGCCGGCCTGCCCCGCGAACTGGCCTGGCTGCCGCTTATCGAAAGCGGGTTCAAGATCCGTGCCCTGTCCACGGCACGGGCCCTGGGCCTGTGGCAGTTCATTCCCTCGACCGGGTATCGCTTCGGGCTGAAGCGGGATCACTGGGTCGACGAGCGCATGGACGCCGTCAAGTCCACCCGGGCGGCGGTGGAGTACCTGACCGAGTTGCACAAGCTGTTCGGCGATTGGTCCACCGCCCTGGCAGCCTACAACTGCGGGGAGAACCTGGTACTGCGGGTGATTCGCCGGCAGGACATCAACTACCTGGATAACTTCTGGGACCTGTACCGGAAACTTCCCGAGCAGACCCGCCGCTACGTGCCGCGTTTCCTGGCGGTGCTGCACATTCTCAGGGATCCGGCCAAGTACCAGGTGAAGCTGCCCGCTCCTGAGGAGCCGCCGGACGTGGTCCCGGTGGTGGTGGACAAGCCGCTGCACCTCAAGACCCTGGCCCGGGAACTGGGGGTGGCGCAGAAACTGCTGGCGGAGTTGAACCCGGCCCTGCGCCGGCAGGTGACCCCACCCCGGGCATACTCGCTGCTGGTCCCCCGGGCCCGGTCGGCCGGCCTGGCCGAACGCATCGCCAAGCTGCCGGCCTACAAGCCGCCGCAGCCGGTGTACCTTGCCCATCGCATCAAGCAAGGCGAGACGCTGTCGCACCTGGCTCGCCGCTACCGGGTGTCAATCGATACCATCGCCCGGGTGAATCACATCAAGCCCGGCTCCATACTGCGCATCGGCCAGAAGCTGCGTATTCCCAACCGGGCCGCGGGCCACCCGCGGCCACCGCCCCCGTTCCGCAAACCGCCGCCCCCCCGGCGCGGGCTGGTTACCGTCGAGGTCAAGCCCGGCGATTCGCTGTGGAAGCTGGCCCGCCGCTACCACTCCGACGTCGACAGCATCCAGGAACTGAACGGTCTGCGCGACTACAAGCTCAGCGTGGGGCAACGCCTGCGCATCAGGCCCGGCAGCGGCAGCGGGGCCGGCAACGGCGATGCTTCCTACTCCCGTTACACCGTCAAGCCGGGAGACACCTTGTTCAGCATCGCCCGCAACCACGGCATGGACCTGGCGGAGTTGCTGCGCCTGAACCACATGAGGCCCAGCGATCCCATACGTCCCGGGCAGGTTCTGCGCATCCGCCGCGCCGGAGGGCAAGCATCCACTCCCGGCGACGGCTGAGGGTTGTCGCCGGTCCGGTCTTTTCTTTTCTGCCCCCTAGTCGGTGCGGAAGCGGTTGGCGATGAACAGGAAGCGGGTACGGCCGGCCTCGATCTCGTCGAAGTTCTTCAGCCGCACCGGCGTCTTCGGGGAGAGGCGGTTCTTGTTCAGGGTGGTGCCGTTGGTGCTGCCCAGGTCGATGATGCTGTACAGGTGACCGTTGACCCGGAGCTTGAAATGGATGCCACTGATACGCGGGTCATCCACCATGAAGTCGGCCTCCTCGTCGGCGCCGACGGTGGTCTCGGCCTGGACGATGCGATGGATGGCATGTCGATCCGGGCCGGCCACCACCGCCAGTGCCAGCACGTAAGGGGAGCCAAAGGGCGGCTCGTCAACGCCCACGACATCGGTTACTCGCTTGGATCTGGCCATGTCACCATCCTGTCAAAGTAGTCACAGTTGCGATTCACCGCAGTCATTGTAAACAGAGCCACCACCACTTGTAAACCTTCTGGGGTGTCCGGAATCCGTACACTTCGACCGGCCGGCGGACACCCGCGTCCTGCCAACCCCCCGAAAAACAAGGACCCGGTTTCTGGTACGAAACTTGCTTAAGAAATTGCCGGCAGTACTCGAAAGGAGGGATGGGGATGCTGGCAACAGTGATATCGGCAGCGGTGCTGGGAGTGGATGCCTTCCGGGTGACGGTCGAGGTGGACCAGGCGCTGGGTCTGCCCGGTTTTGCCACGGTGGGCCTGCCGGAGGGTGCGGTCAAGGAAAGCCGGGTGCGCGTGGAGTCGGCGCTGAAGAACAGCGGGCTGAAGTTCCCCCAGCGGCGCATCACCGTCAACCTGGCCCCGGCCGACATACGCAAGGTGGGTACGGCCTTCGACCTGCCCATCGCCCTGGGGCTGGCCAGTTCCATGGAGTCGTTCAGCGGGCAGTTGCTGTCGACCACCCTGGTGGTGGGAGAGCTGGGGCTGAACGGCGAAGTGCGCCAGGTGCCCGGTGCCATGTCCATGGCGGACATGGCCAGGCAATGGGGCTTGCAGCGCATGATCTGTCCGGCCGGCTGCGCCGCCGAGGCCGCCGTGGTGGGAGATGTGCAGGTGTTGCCGGTGCACCACCTGAGCGAGGTCATCGACTTCTTCGCCGGTCGAGATGAGCCGCAACCGCTCCAGGTGGATCCGGACAGCGCTCTCGAGCGTGCCGGCTGCGACGACATCGACTACTCCGACGTGCGTGGCCAGGAACACGCCAAGCGCGCCCTGGAGGTGGCCGCCGCCGGAGGTCACAACCTGCTCATGATCGGCCCGCCCGGGTCGGGCAAGACCATGCTGGCCCGGCGCCTGCCGACCATTCTGCCCCCGCTTACCTTTGCCGAGGCGGTGGAGACCACCAAGGTCTACTCCATCATGGGGTTGACCCGGCCGGGCGCCGCGCTGATTTCCCGGCGGCCCTTCCGGGCGCCGCACCACACCGTCTCCGATGCCGGCCTGGTGGGCGGGGGCAACCTGCCCCGGCCGGGAGAGGTCTCCCTGGCCCACAACGGGGTGTTGTTCCTGGACGAGTTGCCCGAGTTCCGCCGCCACGTGCTGGAGGTGCTGCGCCAGCCCCTCGAGGACGCCTGCGTGACCATTTCCCGCGCCCAGCTGGCCCTGACCTTCCCGGCCCGGGTGATGTTGGTGGCGGCCATGAACCCCTGTCCCTGCGGCTACCTGTCCGATCCCAGCCACGTCTGCCTGTGTTCGCTGCGCACCGTCCAGCAGTACCGGGCCAAGGTGTCGGGGCCGTTGCTGGATCGCATCGACATCCAGGTGGAGGTTCCCGCCGTGCCCTACCGGCAGATGCTGGACTCGCGTCCGGAGCAGTCCTCGGCCGAGATGCGCCAGCGGGTCACGCAGGCGCGCGAGGTCCAGCGGCGGCGTTTCCGTTCGCAACAGGGAGTGCGCTGCAATGCCCAGATGCCGCCGGCCATGGTGCAGCGGCTGTGTCGCCTGGACGACGCCTGCCGCAAACTGCTGGAGGGGGCGGTGCAGCGTCTGGGCTTCAGCGCCCGGGCCATCGAGCGCATCATCAAGGTGGCCCGCACCATCGCCGATATCGAGCAGGCCGAGCAGATCGGCCCGGTCCACCTGGCCGAGGCCATTCAATATCGCTCGCTCGACCGGGCGGTCGCCTTGTGAAAGCGGCCCAGCGAGCCGCAAGAAAGGAGGTAGTGACATGGCAGTGGTAGCGGAGAAGCTGAAGGCCCTGGCAGCCACCCTGGCCACCATCGAGCGCCAGATCGGCAAGGGTACCATCATGCGCCTGGGCGACCAGGACACCGAGGCCTGCGCGGCCATTCCCACGGGGTCGCTGGCGCTGGACCGGGCCCTGGGTATCGGCGGATACCCGCGGGGGCGGGTGGTGGAGATCTTCGGGCCCGAGTCGTCGGGCAAGACCACCCTGGCCCTGCACGCCATCGCCGAGGTGCAGCGGGCCGGCGGGGTGGCGGCCTTCATCGACGCCGAGCACGCCCTGGACACCCAGTATGCCCAGCACCTGGGAGTGCAGGCCGACGACCTGCTGGTGAGCCAGCCCGACTGCGGGGAGCAGGCGCTGGAGGTTGTCGACCTGCTGCTCAAGGGTGGAGCGGTGGACCTGGTGGTGGTGGACTCGGTGGCGGCCCTGGTGCCGCGGGCGGAGATCGAGGGCGAGATGGGCGACAGCCACATGGGCCTGCAGGCGCGGCTCATGAGCCAGGCCATGCGCAAGCTCACCGCCCAGGTGGCGCGCCAGCAGGCCACGGTCATCTTCATCAACCAGATCCGCCACAAGATCGGCGTCATGTTCGGCAGCCCGGAGACCACCACCGGCGGCAACGCGCTCAAGTTCTACGCCTCGGTGCGGCTGGACATCCGGCGCATCGGGGCGCTCAAGCAGGGCAACGAGGTCTGCGGCAACCGCACCCGGGTCAAGGTGGTCAAGAACAAGCTGGCGCCGCCCTTCCGCACCGTGGAGTTCGAGATTCGCTACGGCACCGGCATCTGCCGGGCCACCGAGATTCTCGATGCCGCCCTGGAGGCCGGGCTGGTGGACAAGAGCGGCAGCTGGTTCTCCTACGGGGAGCGGCGCCTGGGGCAGGGGCGGGAGGCGGCGCGGGAATCGCTGCAGGGCGAACCGGCCCTGTGCCAGGAGCTGCTCGAGCGGCTCGGGCAGGCCCCGGCCCCGGCGGCGACCTAGGAGGAACCGGCCTGCTCCGGCAAGCGCTCGGCGTATTGTGTTTTTCCGCCCGCTGGGCTAAGAACGACTGCGGGAGGAACTGCGCCGTGCGAGCTGCCTTGATCGTGGTGGACATGGTTCGTGACACCCTGGAGGGTGAGCGCACCTATCCCATCACCCGTCCTGCCCGGGCCATCGTGCCGGCCATCAACGACCTGGCCGAGTGGTTGCGGGCCCGGGGCATGCCGGTGGTGTTCGCCTGCGACAGCTTCCTGCCCGGTGACTTCATCTTCAACAGCCGCCTCAAGGAGCACTCCCTGCGCGGCACGGATGGCTGCCGTCCGTCCCGGCTGCTCGAGGTGGCCGACCAGGACACCGTGCTGTACAAGCGCCGCTTCAGCGCCTTTTTCAAGACCGACCTGGACCAGACCCTGCGCACCTGGGGAGTGGAGTGTCTGCTGGTGGGGGGTATTTCTTCCCACTTCTGCGTACTGCACACCGTGCTGGACGGGCTTTGCCATGACTTCCGGGCGGTGCTGCTGGAAGATGCCAGCGCTGCTCCCAGCCAGGAGATTCACCGGGCGGTGCTGTCGCACTACCGTGACAATCCCCTCTATCCGCTGCTGCGGGTAATGACCTGCGAGCAAATCAAAGAAGGCGGCCTGGAATAAGCCGGCCGCCGCCGGTGAGCCTGCCGGCGCTCAGGAGGCAATGCGGCGGATGAACTGGCGCAGCCCGGAAAAGCCCCGCGCTTGTTTTTCCTGGCCGGCAACCACGGGTTCGGTGGCTACCTCTTCCAGGGAAACCGGAGCCCGGTTCACGGCCTCGACGTGCATGGCCTGACCCGTGGATAGATCGTGGGCGGCAACTTCCAGGATGGATTCCTGGTTGAGGTTGAACTGGACCGCCAGGCGCACCTGGCCGGCCGGGCGGGCGGGGAATCCGCTGATCACGAACGCCCCCAGGAACTCGTTGTCGATGGCCAGTTCCGCCTCGCCCTGGTACAGGAAGATCTCTATGGACTGCTGGTCGTCCGAAGTGGTGGCCACGCCGATCCTGTGCTCGGCGGGCAGGGGAGTGTTGGCCTCCAGGATCTTCTTGAATCGCCCGTTCGGCTGACGTCCACCGATGCTCATGGGCAGGACGTCTATGAGCCTGACCGCGGCATCCGTTCCCAGGGAATGTCCCATCAGCGCCGCCCCGCAGGCCACCACCTCGTCGGGATGTACTCCCTTGGTGGGTGGCTTGCCGAAGAACTGGCTTATCTTCTCCACCACCAGGGGCATGCGCGTCTGCCCGCCTACCAGGATCACCGATTCCACGTCGTCGGGCAGGCAGTTGCCGGCGTCGAGAACTTCCATGCAAACTTCCAGGGTGCGATCGACCAGGTCGACGGTGAGGGTCTCCAGTTGTTCCCGGGTGAGATCAAGGCGGTAGTCCTTGAAAACACCGTGGGAGATGGTGATGTAGGGCAGATCGATGGTGGTGGTGTTCTTGGCCGAGAGATCGATCTTGGCCCGCTCGGCGGCGTCCTTGAGGCGCTGGGTGATGACGCTGTCGCACTGGAGGATCTCGTTTTCGGTGCGTTCGTATTCGCTGAGCATGAAATCGATGATGCGCTCGTCGAAGTCCACGCCTCCCAGGAAGGTGTCACCACCGGTGGCCAGCACCTTGAAGACGTTTTCGAACACCTCCAGCAGGGTGGCATCGAAGGTGCCACCGCCGAGATCGTAGACGAGGATCTTCTTGTCGTACTGCTTGCCCAGCCCGTAGGCCAGGGCGGCGGCGGTGGGCTCGTTGATGATGCGTACCACGTCCAGGCCGGCCAGCTTGCCGGCCTCGCGCACCGCCTCGCGCTGGTTTTCCGAGTAATAGGCCGGTACGCTGATCACCGCCTGGGTTACGTTCTGTTTCAGGTACTCGCAGACGTTGTACCTGAGCTCATTGAGGATCAGGCTCGATACCTGGGGCAGGCTGAAAGTCCGCTGGCCGAGCTGCACACCCACGGCCATGTCGCCGATGGGTACCACCTGGTAACTGAAATGCCGTGACAAGGTGTCGACTTCCTGGGAGTAGAAATTCCGGCCGATGAAACGCTTGGCTCCATACACGGTGTTGGTGGGGTTGGTCAGCAGCTGCTTGCGGGCCTCCTCTCCCACCAGCAGCCGGTTCTTGTCGTCGACGGCGACGATGGAGGGCGTGGTGCGCAGGCCCTTGAGAGAGGAAATGACCTTGGGAAAGTCTTCCTGCACCACGGCCACGCAGGAATAGGTGGTGCCCAGGTCGATCCCCATGATGTAATCCGACTTGGGCAGGCTGGCCGGGGGCTTCCGGGCGTCCGCCGGCAGGGAATTGAAATCGAACTGCTCGGGCATGTTGGCCCCTCCTGGCTGGACATTATCAACATCGACCTGACTGGTTGTCAAACCTTGCCTGGACAGGAGTCCTGCTGCCGGCTATCATGCCGGCGCCATGGAGGGGAAGCAGAGAAGAATTGTCCTGGTGATCATGATGATCGGTGCGGTGCTGCTGCCGGCATTGGCCGGACCGGTCGTTGCCGGGGCGCCGGTGCGGATGGCTGCCGCCGGCGGATCCGGCCAGGAACTGGCACCGCGGACGGCAGCTCCGGCGGCTCAAGGTTCGCTGCTGGAGCGGCTCACTGCCGACATGCGGGCCGCCCTGCAGGGAGGCTCGGTGGTGTGGGCCCTGTTCGTGGCCTTCCTGGCCGGCCTGCTCACCTCGCTGATGGGCTGTGTCTACCCCTTGATACCGGTGGCCATGGCGGTGATCGGCACCCGGGAGACGCGCAGCCGCTGGGGAGCCCTGGGACTGTCGGCGGTATACGTGCTGGGCATGTGCCTGCTGTATACCACCCTGGGGCTGGTCTTTGCCGGCCTGGGCAAGGCCTTCGGTTCCTGGATGGGCAGTGCCTGGGTGGTGGGCTTCATAGCCCTGTTCTTCACCCTCATGGGCCTGGCCATGGCCGGGGTGTTCGAGATCCGCCTGCCGGCCAGGCTCGAGGCCCGGCTGAACCGCCTGGGTGGCAAGGGGGTGGCGGGGGCCTTTTCCGCGGGGCTGGTCTCCGGGCTGGTCATGGCTCCCTGCACCGGGCCGGTGCTGAGCGTGGTGCTGGTCTTCATCGCCAGCAGCCAGAGCTTTTTCCTGGGCTTCTGGTTGCTTTTTTTCATGTCCCTGGGAACCGGTTTTCTCTTCCTGGTGATCGGCACCTTCTCGGGGGTGGTCAGCCACCTGCCCCGGAGCGGCTCCTGGATGGAGATCATCCGCTCGGCGTTTGCCATGATCATGATCGGCATGGGAGTGTTTTTCCTGCGTGGCGCCTGGCCGGGGTTGGACCAGGCCACGGCCTCCCTGCCCGGCT
>Ga0190359_1002540_pt1 | contig 10807 bp, 11 predicted proteins | sample 48721823_MG_FD_161269 | JGI IMG/M metagenome (GOLD analysis project Ga0190359, IMG submission 161269) | Hydrothermal vent microbial mat bacterial communities from Southern Trench, Guaymas Basin, Mexico - 4872-18-2-3_MG | ecosystem: Environmental > Aquatic > Marine > Hydrothermal vents >...
GATCTATCCCTTCGCCCAGAATCTTGTTTTGAAAGAAAAATCTAGGGAGAATTGAGAGCGTGAAAAACCTGTTTGATCGGCTCAAGTACAGGCGAAATGCCCTTGATCAATTTGTAATGGCTGCGCCTGATCCGAAAAACATGGTTGATATTTTCAAAGGAGAATGGGTCTCCGTTTTTGGGATTCAAAGACATTCGTATCGGTTATGAAGAGCCCGGGCACGAGCTTGGCCCTGCATTCGGCCTAGTAGCAATGCGGCGAAAACCTTAGTGTTTTGACGGTGGAAAAATAGTAGTTGAAAAAACCCAGGGGTGGATTAAAATGTCCAACTGTGGGGATGTAGCTCAGCTGGGAGAGCGGTGCGTTCGCAACGCACAGGTCGGGGGTTCGAGTCCCCTCATCTCCACCATTTGTTTTCTTTCTTGTGGAGATTTGCAACTGGCAGAGGCCATGTAGCGGTTCGATAGTAGCGAAAAAGGCTTCGAGCTGTTAAGGGGGAATGCCAACCGGTGGTTTGGAAGGAAACGGTGCTAAAATGGAAAGAAAGGCAAGTTTGCAAAGAAAAACCAAAGAAACTGAAGTTAAGCTCACGCTTGACCTGGACGGCAGAGGCCGGTCGAAAATTGATACCGGCATACCCTTCCTGGATCACATGTTGACCCTGATGGCAGCTCACGGGTTCCTGGACCTGGAGGTAGTCGCCAGAGGAGACACTCAGGTGGATTACCACCACACTGTTGAAGACATTGGTATATGTCTTGGAAATGCAATTGCCGAAGCCCTGGGAAACAAGGAAGGTATCAGACGTTATGGCCAGGCCACAATTCCTATGGATGAGGCCTTAGCCAGGGTTGTCATCGACATCTCAAACCGCCCTTTCCTGGCTTATCGAGTATCCCTGAAGGAAAGTAAAACCGGGAGTTTTGACGTAAACTTGCTTGGCGAGTTTTTTCGCGCTCTCGTGCATAATTCCGGTATCACAATGCACGTGGATCTGGTTTGCGGAGGCGATGCGCACCACTCTGCTGAATCTATCTTCAAGGCATTTGCAAGGGCACTGGATCTGGCAACAAGTATTGAGACAAGGCTCCAGGGATCAGTACCTTCCACTAAGGGCCTATTGTAAGTGTTCAAGCCCGTTGCTTATGAGCAAAGTCTCTGGGTGTATTCCCGTAGCCGGGGGCCTAACAGAAAATGATGTTTGTGCTTTCCTCGTTCTGGAGTAAATGCTACAAAAGCCTCTCTGTTCTCGTGCTCATTTCTTTGCTTTTACTCTCTGCTTGCAGTATGCAAAGCGTTCAGCTTCCAAGGGAGGAGCAGGCTCTCCACCGCATAGAAAGCATTGTGGTTTTCGGGTTCCGCCCTTTCTTATCTAGGGGCCTGGAACCCCGCATGGTTCGCAGTCCACTCTCAGGGGCTATTTTCAAGGCCGAACCCGTGCCAGAAAAAGCCGCCATAGACCTTACCGGGGAATTGTTTAGCGAGCTTCTAAACTCAAGAAAGTGCCGGCTTATCCCGCCGGGGCAGGCAAAAGGTGTTTTCTCGAATCTCCTGTCATCAGGGGCAGCTGCCAGCGATATTGAGCTGTTTCAAGAAATCGGTCTTGCATTCTCCTCTGATACTATCCTGGCCGGCTATGTATACAGGTGGAAGGAAAGGGTTGGAACAGAGTATGCCATTGAGCTTCCGGCTTCGGTGGCGTTTGACCTATACTTGATAAGGACCAAGGATCGCAAGATCATCTGGAAGGCCCGGTTTGACAAAACTCAGCGTTCCTTGAGCGAAAACTTGTTTGATCTTGGTACCTTTGTAAAAAGCAGGGGGCGCTGGATGAGCGCTAAGGAACTTGCCATGGTAGGGCTTCCCCAGATGCTCAAAACTCTACCAAAGAAGTACTGAAAGTCTGGACATCAGGGCTTCATTACCCCTGCGGCGGACGGGTGCTATCCGGGGCCCTGCTCTCCGGCTAATCCTGAGCGGCAAGGCAGTAAGAATTGATACTGATTCCTGCGATAGATGTTAAGAAAGGTCGGTGCGTACGCCTTAAACAAGGCGTCATGTCTGAGGAGACCGTGTACTCCGACTCACCTGCCGAAGTAGCCCTCAGGTGGTATAGTGAAGGGGCAGAAAGGCTCCACCTGGTTGATCTGGATGGAGCCATTCACGGAAAACCCATAAGCAGGGACGTTGTTAAAGAGATCGTGGACTCCGTCCCCATCCCTGTTGAACTTGGGGGAGGAATCAGAGATGTGGACACAATTGAGGGCTACCTTAGCTTGGGCATCCGGTGGGTTATTCTGGGTACTGCCGCTTACAGAAATCCGGAGCTGGTATCCACAGCGTGTCGTGAATTTCCTGGCCGAATCATAGTGGGCATTGACGCCAGAGACGGGCAAGTGGCAGTCGAAGGCTGGACAGAGGACACAGATCTCTCGGTTGTTGAACTGGCGAAGAGGTATGAAGAAAAAGGTGTTTCTGCTGTTATTTACACTGACATCCACAGGGACGGTATGAGCATGGGTCCAAATGTTGAAGGAACCGGAAGGCTGGCAGAGAAAATTAGCGTGCCGGTAATTGCTTCAGGGGGGATATCGGGGATCAAAGACATAGAAAAGATACTTGAGTTGTCTAAATACGGTGTGATTGGAATGATCACCGGCAGGGCACTTTACGAGGGAAAATTAAGCCTTCGGGAAGCGCTGGAGTGTGTTAAGAAGAAAAGATCATGAGAATAGGGTATTATGGAACCAAAAAATTGAGTTGATTTGACTTAGTTGCTTGACTTTTCGAATTTTAGTAATATAATTGTAAGGTTAAGCGGATAATTTCTTGATAGCAATGTTACTTGCAGAAAAAATAGCTCAAGATTTCAAGGAGGCCTTAAAGGCAAAAGATCAAAGCCGGGTTTCCTGCTTGAGGCTTCTCAAGGCTTCTTTGAAGAACGAGCAGGTTAAAAAGGGGCACGAACTAAAAGACGAGGAAATTCAAACTGTTGTTACATCCCTAATTAGAAAAGGGCAGCAGGCCGCAGCCGAATTTAGAAAGGGAAATCGAGAAGATCTAGCAAGCAAAGAAGAGAACGAAATAAAAATCCTGTACGGATATCTCCCTGAACAGCTCAGTTCCGGTGAAATAGAAAACATTTTGAAGGAAATTATCTCAGAGCTTTCCGTGAGCAGCATAAAGGAACTGGGCAAAGTCATGAAAGTTGCCATGAAAAGAATGGGGGGAAAAGCACAGGGTAAAGAGGTGAATGAAATAGCCAGGAGGCTCTTAAGCTAACTTAAGCCCTTGAAATTATTAACTGTATATTCTTATACATTGCCCGCTGAACATTTTATCTGCTTATGCAACCTGTCCCAAGAAACGACCGAAATTCTATCTCACAGACTTGAAATTGGGCTAGAAGTTATCGAACATGATAAAAGATTGGCTTTTGACCGGGAACTCATTTTGCCATTGCAGGGGTTTTTGTTCTGACTCAATCAGAGAACAGCGGGGCCCTTTTGGAATAATTTAGTACTCACCTCTTTCGTCTGCTGCCTTCTGAGGGAAAGCTGGTTAAGAAATTGAAGAACTCTTCAGTGTCCTATCAAGCAGCCAAGGAAGAACTAAAAAGGGCTGTAGATATTGTTGAACTTATAGGGCAATTTGTTCAGCTCCGGAAGGCAGGGCAAAACTTCCTGGGCCTTTGCCCATTTCATTCCGAGAAAGTTCCTTCTTTTACCGTGAGCCCTTCGAAGCAGATGTTTCATTGCTTTGGTTGCAAGAAGGGAGGCGATATTTTTGCTTTTTGGATGGCGTATCACCACGTGTCTTTTCCCCAGGCAATGAGAGACCTTGCTGAACGGTACCATGTGAGTCTTCCGACCGGGACGCTGGGTCCCTTGGAAAAAGCAAAGTTTGAGCTAAATGAAGCGCTCCTTGAAATAAACGAGATTGCAGCCCAATATTTTCACCAGCTCCTAAAGAGCTCAGCAAAAGGGGAACCAGGCAGAAGGTACTTTGCCCGAAGGGCAATCCCTGCTGAGATCATAGATGAATTCAGGCTCGGCTATGCACCAAAGGCCTGGGATGGTTTGATCAAGTTCCTCAAAAGCAAGAAAGCTGACCTTGAAAAAGCACGGCAGGCTGGCCTGATTATTGCTAAAGAAAAAGGCGGTTACTATGACCGGTTCCGTGATCGCGTCATGTTCCCGATTTTTAACATGAGAGGCCAGGTTGTTGGGTTCGGAGGTCGGGTACTGGATGATTCATTGCCCAAGTACCTTAACACACCGGAAACCCCAGTGTTTCACAAGGGGAAGCTGCTTTACGGACTTCACGCCTCATACGAGGCCATCAGGAAAAGCGGCTGTGCTGTAATAGTGGAAGGGTATACTGATTTTCTTGCTTTGAGAAAAAATGGTTTTCATGAAGCTGTGGCAACCCTAGGGACAGCTCTGACAAGGGAGCACATCAGAAGGCTCAAAGGGTATGCAAGGGAGGCCATTGTTGTTTTCGATCCTGATACGGCCGGAAAGTCTGCTGCAATGGGCAGCCTTTCGTATTTCCTGGATGAAGGATTACCTGCCAGGGTTGCCCTGCTCCCGGGGAATGAGGACCCTGACAGTTTCGTCAACAAGAAAGGAGTGGTGGCATTTCAGGGCCTACTGGAAAACTCTGTTCCTATGTTTGATTTTTTCATTGATAGGAAGCTGTCTGAAAAAACAGACTATATAGAAAACCGGGTGGATCTGCTTAAAGAGATAATTCCTGTTCTTTCAGAGCTCAGAAATAGTGCGCAGCGTTCACTTTATACGCGGCGCCTCTCCGAAAAACTGGGCATTGCAGAATCCGCCCTTATCGAGGAACTTGAAAAATGGGGAAGGCAGCGGTCATGGACCGCTCGGCAGAATGACCTGGTAGAAAAGGTCACCGCTTCAAAAGCAAAGAGAAAGGACGATCTGTTCCTGCTGAACCTCCTGGTCAATTATCCTCATATCACCCAGAGGGTAATCAACCAGGATTTCAGGTTGCTTTTGTCTGATCCTGCTGTCATCCAGATTTTCGACTCACTGGCTGAAATGCATGCCAAGGAGGGCCCTCTGCCCGCAGCAGAGGTTATGGATCGCCTGGAGGCAGAAGATGCAAAGGAAAGGCTGAGGGAAGCCATGCTGATGGCTCCTTTTTGCGATGATAATGAGGTCGAGCTTGCTCTGGCTGAGTTTGAAGACAGAATTCAAAAGATCAAAATATTGGAGGCAAAGAAAAAGGCTCTAAAAAAAGGCGACATCGAAGGGCTTGCCAAAATTCCCAAGCTTATAAGGGAGAGGTGGGGCTAGCCCGTTGGACTCGATAAAAGTTTTCCGGGAGGGAACGTAATGGCCAACAATTCTGACATGTCAAATTTGAAGCGACTCATCGATATAGGTAAAAACAAGGGGTACATCACCTATGAAGAGTTGAATGATGATTTGCCCGATGATGCTGTATCCTCAGAGTATATCGATGATCTCATGATGATGTTCGAAGAGCTGGACATCATGGTGGTGGATGAAGCGGCAAAGGAAGAAATTGAAAAATCCAAAAAGGCCAAGAAGAAACAGGAAAAGGCACTACAGAAACAAAACTTCCGGGCTGAGGCCGCGGAACCTGCCGCCAGAGTTGCGGACCCGGTGAAGATGTACCTCAGGGAGATGGGATGTATTTCCCTTCTAACAAGAGAGGGAGAAGTGGAGATAGCCAAAAGGATCGAGGCCGGGGAAAAGGAGGCACTCAACGCCCTCCTGAAATGCTGTGTGGGCGTAGAATACCTGATCGAACTCGGAAACAAGCTCAAACAAGGCGAAGTTAAGCTCAAGGACGTGATAAACGACCTCGAGGATGAAGATACCCATATGCAGATCGGCGAAAGGAAGGACTCCATCATTCAGCTGATCTCGGAGATTGAGTCTCTTTACAACGAGCGAAACCAGCTGAAACGCGAATCTATGAAGAAAAGCTGCTCTGCAGCCAAGAAGAAAAAACTGAACGCCAAGATGGAAAAGATCCAAGAAAGGATCGAGGAACTGGTCAGCTCCTTTAAGCTTGAAAAAACACAGCTCGATCACATGGTGGAAAGGCTCAGGAATATTGTATCGGAGATGGATGCTGCTGAAAAGGATATTGAAGAGTGCATGCTTGCGGCAGGGGGAAAGCCGATATCCTATATCAAGAAATGCATCAGCCAGATTCCCAAGTCGGCAAAGGATAACCAGGTGGTAACTCCTCTGAAGTTGAAAAAAACAGAACTTCTCGCCATGAAATCCAAGATCGACCGTGCTCAAAAGGTCCTAAAGGAAGTAAAGAGCCGCACGAACATGGGTAAACAGGAATTGCGGGAGAGCCTGAAGATAGTGGAGCAGAAACTGGAAGATTCGAAAAGGGCAAAAAGCGAATTGATAGAGGCCAACCTCAGGCTCGTGGTCAGCATTGCCAAGAAATACACCAACAGGGGATTGCAGTTCCTGGATCTTATTCAGGAGGGAAACATCGGCCTGATGAAGGCAGTAGACAAATTTGAGTACCAGAGAGGCTACAAGTTCAGCACTTATGCGACATGGTGGATAAGGCAGGCTATTACGAGGGCTATCGCTGATCAGGCAAGGACGATTCGAATTCCCGTTCACATGATAGAAACCATCAACAAACTTATTCGAACCTCAAGATATCTTGTACAGGAACACGGCCGCGAACCCACACCCGAGGAAATTGCTGAAAAAATGGAGTTTCCTCTTGAAAAGGTGCGAAAGGTGCTGAAAATAGCAAAGGAACCTATTTCGCTTGAAACGCCTATTGGTGAGGAAGAAGATAGCCATCTGGGTGACTTTATAGAGGACAAGAAAGTCATCTCACCGGGAGATGCGGTAATAAACCATGATCTGGGAGAGCAAACAAGGAAAGTGCTTACGACCCTTACACCAAGGGAAGAAAAAGTCCTTAGGATGAGATTCGGCATCGGAGAAAAATCAGATCATACCCTTGAGGAAGTGGGGCGTGATTTTAATGTTACCAGGGAGAGAATCAGGCAAATAGAAGCAAAGGCGCTCCGAAAGCTGAGACATCCCAGCAGAAGCAGAAAACTAAAAAGTTTCAGGGAGTAGTCAGAGTTCACGCGATCGAAGGCCTGTCTGCGTGCGGACTCGCACAGGCAGGCAAAGCCGTAGATGATGACTTGGTGGCAGATCGGGCCCGTGAATTCGCTTGACAAAACAAAAATCAACTTGCATCTTATATTGATAAAGACAAGGGCATGGAGAGAGCCCTCGCCAAAAAACCATTCGGTCGGGCCTATAGCTCAGCTGGAAGAGCCACCGGCTCATAACCGGTAGGTCCCTGGTTCGAATCCAGGTGGGCCCACCAGCCACTTTTTCTTAGTGATTGCGAAGGGAGGCAACCCACGAAATTTGTGCTCGAGCGAAAAGGATAGCTCGGAGGAGAGGCGCACCGCTTGAAGGTGCGCCCTTTTCGTTTTTGCAGGCATCAATGGCTTGTTCTGCCCGATGGGAGTGGAGGAGATGCTGAAATTAGAAGTCCCGGCCGGCGAAAAGAGAGAACAAGGGCAATGGTTCCTCTTCTAGGAGACATCCTCCAATTTATTGAAACCAAAGTGCCGTCTTTTGCAGCAGAAGAATGGGACAACTGTGGTTTGCAGGTAGGAGACATGTCCACGAGAATTGAGAAACTTCTCGTTGCTCTTGATCCGTCCCTGGATGCTGTAAGGGAAGCTTCAAAAATAAATGCACAGTTGTTGATCACCCATCACCCCCTAATCTTTCGTCCGCTTTCTCAAATCGACCTTGAAACGTACCCTGGAAGAATAATCTCTGAATCATTAAACAAAGGTATTTGCATTGTAGCCCTTCACACCAATCTCGACACTGTCCGGGGAGGTATCAATGATATACTTGCAGATCTCCTTGACCTTGAGAACGCAAGGATATTGAAGAAAAAAGAGCAAGCCAACATTGATGACATGGGCCTGGGAAGAATCGGCGATCTGCCCGCAGAAACTACGTTGAATGAAATTGCCAGGGAGATCAAAAACCTTCTTAAAGCTCAGAGCGTGAAAGTTGTGGGTGACGCAAACAGACACATAAAACGCGTTGCTGTGGTGGGGGGTTCTGGCGGAGATATGGTGTCTTTTGCGTCTTCGATGGGTGCCGACCTGCTCGTGACCGGAGATATCTCCCACCACCAGGCACTGGAAGCAGAACAGGTGGGTATCGCTCTTGTTGATGGGGGACATTACAACACCGAGAAGGTTGCTCTAGGTGTCTTTTCACGCCGGTTGCGCAACTGGCTTAAAGAAAATGGCTGGCAGGTGGGTGTGGAGGAATTTCAGGGCGAAAGCGAACCTGCCTGGTATGTATAGCTTTGCATCAGAGAAAAGGCGAATATTGTGGCAGGATGAATCTTTTTCGGACTTTAGATTTGCCATGCATAACACGGGCACAGAAAGGTAATAAAATTGAAAGATAAACTTAAGTTACTCATAGAGCTCCAGGAGTTTGACAACAGGATTGAGGATCTTCGAAAGCGGGAGGCACAGTGTCCGTTGAAGATCGAAGAACTTGAGCACGCCTGGCAGGCAGAACAAGCAAAGGCCAAGAGTGTTATGGAGAGACTTGAAAACTTGAACAAGGAAAAAAGGGGTATAGAACGCGAAATCCAGGACCTGGAGAGCAGGATAGAGAAAAGTAATAATAAACTTCTTAATATTAAGTCAAATAAGGAATATAGCGCAGCTTTAAAGGAAATTGATGATTTAAAGAAAGCTAAATTCATAACAGAAGATAAGGTAATCCAGGTGATGGAGCAAATTGAGGAAGTGGAAAAGGAGGCATCAGAGAGGAAAAAGAAAGAGCCGGAATTAAGGGCGCAATATGAAAAAAGTAAATCTCAAATCAGCGAGGAGCTTAGTAGCCTTAGAAAAGAACTGGGAAGTCTTGACAACAAGAGAAAAGAGCTTGTCCAGCTAATAGACCAGGATCTTCTTAGAAGGTATGTAATGATAAGAGAACGCAGGAATGGGATTGCAATCTGCCCTGTCGTTAACGGCGTGTGCCAGGCCTGTCATATGGGAATTCCACCCCAGAAATTCAATGAGCTTATAAAATCTCAAGATTTGATGACCTGCCCCAACTGCAGCCGAATTATTTACTGGGCCCAAGAGAAAGATTTTCAGCAAAGACAAAGTGTGGTATCCTGAAAAAGGTGTGTTAGAGTAGGACAAATGGCCGCTGCCCGGCACTCATAAAATTGAGTCCCGGGGGGAGGAAAGTCCGGGCTCCATAGGACAGGGTGCTGGGTAACGCCCAGTCCTGGCGACAGGAAGGAAAGTGCCACAGAAAACAAACCGCCCGGCACTCAGCTCCGTTTTCGAAACCAGCAATCGAGGATAAAGCCTTTTTGAAGAAATTGTTCTGATTTATGCTGCGTGCTTCTTTTTGTGCTGGGTGCCGGGTAAGGGTGAAAAGGTGAGGTAAGAGCTCACCAGTCCTACCGGTGACGGTAGGAGCTAGGCAAACCCCACCCGGAGCAAGACCAAATAGGGGAGCGTTTGAGGGCAGTCCACCCGAGTTCCCGGGTAGGTCGCTTGACCCTGGTGGTAACATCAGGGCTAGATGAATGGCCATTGTCCGGGGAACGTTTTTTCGTACCCCGGAAACAGAACCCGGCTTATGGCCTGCTCTAACACACCTTAATCTTCTGTACAAGGAAGGGATTAAGGCTCTGACATGAAATCTCCCCCACTCCCACAGCACCTTCCATGTTCAATACAGGAGCATCTGCCACAAGATGCTGTGCTCATTATAGGAGCAGGGCACTTTGGGGAAAGGGCGGCAAACATCCTGTGCAAGAAGCCCGACTCCCTTCTCTACATAGTGGACAACAGCAGGGCAAGCCTAGAAGCTGTAAGGGAGCTTCCGCTGGAACGGATTTTCTGTGACGGGGTAGCTTTCCTGGTTGAAAACTTTTCCATGTTTGAATCGTCAAATACGATTATCCCCGCCGTTCCGTTTCACCTGGCCTATGAATGGCTAAGGAAATACCTCGATCACGAATTAAAGATTGTGCCCGTTGAAATGCCCCGCCAGACAAAGCTTTTCCTGCCTTTCACCTGGGACGCAAAAGACGGCTCCCTGCTTGTTAGCTACGCAAATTTTCGTTGCCCCGATGATTGTCCTGAGCCCGCAGACTATTGCACGGTTACCCACAAAAAAAGGGGCACCCCTCTTTACCAGAGACTGAGAGAACTCGATATTGATGGATTCAACGTTTATGTGATTAGAAGCCGACAAATCGCGCCAGGTCTGGGGGGGTACAAGGTTGACAATTTGAAGAAAATGCTTACCAAGGTAAGGGAAAAAGGTGCTGCAAAGTGGCTGATCGGCACGGCATGCAAGTGCCATGGAGTGTTGAATGCCATGGAGGTTCGCACCAAGCAAGCAAGTTGACAGACTGAGGAGAACATATGTTTATTCTATCTAATTTCCTGGTTGCAATTGCAAAAATTCTGAACATCGGCTTAAGCCTTTATATGTGGATTATTATTGCCCGCGCGGTTATCTCATGGGTAAATCCTGACCCTTTCAACCCGATTATCAGGTTTCTGAACTCAGCCACAGAACCCGTTCTCTATCCAATAAGGCGGCGACTCCCTTTTCGGTTTGCGGGAATTGATGTTTCACCGATAATCGTTATCCTGGCCATTATTTTTCTTCAAACCTTCCTCGTGCAAAGCCTGGTCCAGGTGGCTAGTCGGCTGGGGTAATTCCTTCTT
>Ga0190359_1002541_pt1 | contig 10805 bp, 19 predicted proteins | sample 48721823_MG_FD_161269 | JGI IMG/M metagenome (GOLD analysis project Ga0190359, IMG submission 161269) | Hydrothermal vent microbial mat bacterial communities from Southern Trench, Guaymas Basin, Mexico - 4872-18-2-3_MG | ecosystem: Environmental > Aquatic > Marine > Hydrothermal vents >...
TTTCTGAAACTTTTTCCAATCCATCTCTGCGATCACCCAGTCACGTCCGAGCTTAGATGCACGCAGTTTGCCTTGAGCAATCCATTTACGAATAGTGGAATCGTTCAGTCCATATTTATCAGCAAGTTGCCTTGTAGTAAAGTATTTCATTTCGTATCACCTCCTTTTAACCAATTTAATTCTGCACGCTCACGTGCTGCGCATTCGTCATAATGCTGACATTTTAAACGGCAAATATCGTAACAAATCCTATACCGCCGTCGCGGACAGTACACGTATCTGCGCACGGGAGGAGTGACGGCCGCGCATGCATGTCTTTTTGCATAATCGGATTGAATCTGACGCATAATTGTATACCTCCTTTCGTTTAGATTGAGCTGCGCTCACTGAGTATCGCTCATTGAGTAACACTCAGTGAACGTGGCTCGTTTTGCCCAGGTGCAATAAAAAAGGCGCACCCGGTGCAAATCCGAGTACGCCTATGCAGTGTCGCAATCGCGACGGTGCGGTGGCGTAGTTATTTTAATTCAAGTTGTTCGTCTTCAATTTCGCCTAGTATCCACTCCCTGGTAGAGTGGACCAGGCGTAGCGCATCTTCTAGCTGGTCCGCATCTAAATACGCACGGACCACCTGCCGTAAGAGTTCCTCTGTTTTGCGTCGTTCCCGACATATCTCGTCCGCTGTAATTTTCATAATTCAAACTCCTCAATATTTAGAATTATTCCAAAAATGTAAAAAGATAGAATTCTACTTCTACCTCTTTCTCTCCTGTAGTATTATGTATTTCCAGAGCTTTTTTTAGATGTGGACGAATTATTCTGCTGGCTCTGTCTACATTTTCTATGATCCATTTCCGATTTAGGAACAGGTCTTTAACTGTAATCATCCTAACACCTCCCTTTTTTAGATTCATCATAAACCAAGTCTAAATACATATTGAACATCGAACGCAACAAGTCAACATCAACCTGCTGTGTCAAACAAAAACTCTCGATCTGACGAGCAAACTCTTTAAATTCATCTCGCCACATACCATTTAAGATTCGCTGAGTAGTTTTTTGAATTAAACTCATTTTGTCATCTCCTTTCTACCGGTATAATTTACGATACACCCGCACCCGCTCCCAGCGTTGCGCTAGTCTGCGAGCGCGTGCAGGTTGCAAACCAACACGACACAGCGTACAATATATATGCATTGCATTAAAATGATGCTGTAATATAGTACGTATGTTGCGCATCAGCCACCCCCGTATATCGTAATTTCCTCAGCTCTACGCTCGCTATTGCGAGCGCAGAGGGAAGAAACTACGCATAATGTCCGTACTGATCTATATAACCTTGACACAAAGCATTTAGCTTGGCGTTCGCATCAGCTTGACGAAACAAGCTGTACTCACGCAATATTTCCGTAATAGCTTCATGCCAATGTAACAATGTAGGTGCTCGATACGGTGCTTTTGCGTCGAAGAAAAGCTTGTAAAACTGGTTAAACTTGCTAGGTGGCAAAATGCGCTGTTCCATAGCGCGGAAGGTGAGCATTTCTGCTCGTTGTTTAGGTAAGCAATAATTGATTAATTGCTTATGCCAGTCAGCGAAATCAAGTAATTTTCCGCTAACCTGCTCCACTGCTGCAGCTACCATGGAATGTAAATCGTCACGAATCCGGGAAGTGTGACGACGAAAAACGATAAACTCCCCGGAAAATGCGAGGTTGTCGCAAACAAAAACCCTGGTGCCAGCAACAACACCAACAGATAAACGCTTGTTGGTGCTATTGCGCAGCCCTAGAGCAAAAGCCATATCGTTATTAATTGATTGCAAGGTCCAGACACCAAACATCTGATGCCCGTCTTGAGAGAGAGAATAGTCTTTGCGGATTATTTCGAATTGCTGAGCAATCGTGAGTTCCACTTCAAGTGCAAAGATAAGCTCACGGTGAGCTATAGGTTGCCAGGTTGCGGTTCCTTCTGGCGGATCGATTGCCAAAACCTGAGATTCGTCAACATAGTCAGTATTGCAATGTGCTAATAACATGTCGATCACCCCCGTTTTCTTTTAGTTTTCTCTAATTACAAACCATCTACCCTGAAGCACATTATCTTCAGAGTAGGTATAGATTCCTTTGCTCAAGTATTCGGCGACTTTTTCTTCAATCGCTTTTGGGTTATGACAATTGAAGAAAGTCATTAAACCTTTTAACAGATCTTTGTAGCTCATTCTTTTACGCATCCGATCACCTCCTTTCAGTTTTGCTTATTTATATCACGCTAGCGTGACAGAGTCAAGTGAAATTTTATACATTTTGCATATTTTTTTAAAAAAAATCACGCTCACTAAAAAACTAGATACGATTCTCTATAATATATTTTTAAGAGAGCGTATCTAGTTTTATCACGCTGATTGTGTTCAGGTTTGAGCCTGCAGTCACATACGTCACACATACGTCAGCCTTCGGCTATACGTAGTGTGTACGTAGTGACTATCGTATATATGTATATATACGTAATACGTATACTAGTAATACTATACGTATATACGTATACGTAATACGTATATTAATAATAAATATATAAATATAATATAGGGTATAAAAATTAATAAATTTGATTCAGTATAAATACACTTTAGCAGCCAGTAGGCTGCTATAAGTGCCTCAGACTATTATAAAAAAACTAAAAGGAAAGGTGTTCCGCCATCACGCTAGCGTGAAATATAATAATTACGATGCGTTACGTTATGTCATGTGTGGCATGTTTAATATAGTTTAATATACTTTAACATGCTTTAATATGCATTAATATACTTTAATGCGACTAATTCGCATTTGTGACGTAAGCGTAAAAAATACTTGACTTTTGCGTGAAAAAATGTTATAATAACCCTGAAAGTTGGAAGAGGGAGCGAATGAGCGTAAGTGGGCGTATTGACAATAAAAAGGCGGAAGAGCGGTATAAAAAATTGCGAAAATCTGCATGCGAGTTGCGGCAAGTGAAAGTGTCGAAAAATTCGGCAATCGCAAAATGGTGTAGTTCGGAAAAAGTCACAGATCCGCGTGCTGCCTTGAAAATAGCGTTGATGTCTAGTGGGCTGAATGCGGCAGAAGCCGTTCGTTGTGTGGACGGTATAGAGAAACCTAGTGCGCGGCGTGTAAAGCGGGCTGAAGAGATGTTTGAGCGCTTTTCTCTTGCGCATCCAGAATTAGTGAACGCCGCTCAGAAAGTCGTCAAAGATGCGATGGAGTTTAAACCGAAAGTCCGTAAAGGGAAAGTAATTACGCCAACTTATGCGCAGGCGCTCGAAGCAGCGAAGATGGTCCTGGATCGAGCGGACCCGGTTATAAATCGCAATCTTAATGTCAATATTAACGTCGATCCTGTCGATCTTAGTCGTTATCGTGAACCAGGACAGCAAGAGGTTAGCACGATTGAGGTTGATGAGAGCTAAAATCGCAGAAATATTCGCAAAACTCGCTGATTTCGCTGTTTTGATATTTCAATCAAGCACAATTGAGCGCTGTTCAAGTTTACATAACGCTGCAGACCTGGACGAAAAAACGCAAAACATTTGCAAACCGGGGGCAGGGGTTCTGGCGGCGGCAAAATCGTCTCCGTGCAAACCGCAAATAAAGTCCGCGCAATTTTTCCGAATTGGCGCATGCGCATCTGCCACCTCCTGCGGGGTGCGCTCCGCAGGTCCGAGTGGCACTCAGTCACGCACCGTACATCCGCTGGCGTGCGTGCTCGTATATCCGCTGCAGCGCTGCGTTATGGTCACCCCCTTCCGGAGCGCCTGTTCTGGCGTTCCGGCCCCGTACCTGGGGCTTATATGAATTTATCCATGGTAACACAATATCGGTACTATCTAAACAATTATGGAACCGCTTTACGAACCGTTTACAGCGATCAGTCTTTACTCAGTAGCGAAATTTGGAGCAATTTTACTCATAGCGGTGATGTTTTTTGCGGTATTTCGCATCACTTTACGTCCTCCTGAGAAGGACGAATAAGCGTGTTTTTGTCTTTCTGTAGAGGAAACATTTTATGGCGCAGGTTATACAACTTTACAAGAAAAGCAAAAAATCTGTAGTTGACAGTTTACGCAATCTGGCGGATCAGATTGAAGCGGTAGAGAATGATGACGAATATCAGTTCTTTATCGCTGTAATTCATAAAAAACCAGAGGCTGATGAGTATAGCTATATTCACTATAATTTCTCACCTCCAGAACTGGTATACGCGTTAGAGGTTTGCAAAGCGTATTCAATCTGTGATTACACCGATAGGAGAGGGTAATGCCGCGCGGTTACGAAAAGATGCGGGATAAATTCATTCGTGAAGGTATGTCGGTTGAAGCAGCGAAGCGTAAGGCCGCGCGTATATGGAATGCAGAGCATCCGAATAACCCGGTATATCCGGGAAGAGAGAAGAAACAGAAGAAGCGTAAAAAGAGGCGTAAGAAATGAAGGAAGCATTTTTAGAAATAATCAAACGTCTTCAGTGGGAAAATGTAGACGATATATTTCTATTTTTCATGATAGGTATAATGGTAGCAGTGCTTGCGCATTTTGGGATGAAGAAAGAAGCTTCTATGCTCGCAGGCACTTTTGGTGGCGCAATTACTATGTACCTTAAAGGAGGTAGGGATAAGAAATAATGAAGCGTGCAGTATTTTCAGCGCTATTAGTTTTGCTTTTGCTGTTGCCCGTAGTGGGGTGGGCAGGTGTTCATTACGTTTCACCAACTGGTACAGCGACATGGGCTGACAGTACTTCCATTTCTACTCCATGTAGTGTTTCTACAGCAAATACAAATGCTCAGGCTGGAGATGTTGTTTATTTCTTGGATGGTAACTATACTAGTAAGTTGAGACCATATAATTCTGGCACTGCAAACAACAGAATTTATTTTAGAAGTTTAAATTTACACGGGGCTGTGTTTGACTTGGGCTCCAGTTCTGATAATAGCATCTACATTGCGACTAGTTATATTACAGTTGATGGTTTTAAGGTTATTCCTCCTTGGAACGGATCAGCAGGTACGGGTATTAAGGTTAGTTCCGATGGAGATAATTGCCACATAAAAAATGTGCTTGTTGAGGGCAACGATGATGAAAATATAGTTGGTATTGTTTTAAATGCTGGCGGGTCAAACATGCTGGTTGATAATTGTGAGGTGAAACATACCCGTGTAGGTATCATGTGTAGTTCATCTACTGGATTTAGTGGCACTATCAGTAACAACATAATCCATGACCTTGACATGGGAGATTCTTCAGGTGCTGATGGAATCAGAGTGATTGGGGGTGGTGATTTCACAGGGTTAACTATCATAGCGAACGAGATTTATGCATACGGTGGAGATGGGATAGATACTTACGGTAGCGACAACGTGACAGTGGTAGAAAACATCGTCCACGATCCAGACACTTCGGCATCGCCAGACAACGGGATAAAATTAGGCGGTACTGGTTCAGAGGGCAACATTGCACAACGAAACATAATCTATAATATCCCTGCCACAAACTCTGGTAGCGCAATTACCACTAATGGGTTAGAGAATGGTACTATAACCTATAACCTTATTCACGATTGTTATAGAGGTATTTTTGTTTCCAGCACTAACAATAAAGTATACAACAATACTGTAGCTTCGTGCACAAGAGGTATACAAGTTGGGTTGGATCTCACTGCCACAATTACAAACAATATCCTAGATGGTTCAGAATATGATTTGTATGTAGATTCCGGTTCTACTGTGTCCGGCGGGCATAATTGCCTTAAGAATGATTCTTCGGTAAGAGGTAGTGGTGCTTACAACGGGACAGGTGATCTGTTTGCCACCGATCCTCTCCTTACCCCTACCTACCACCTCTCCCACAACTCCCCCTGTATCGACGCAGGTGTAAAGCTGTCCATACACGACGTTAACTGGCGCGACTTAGCTGGTAACACAGTGCGTTACGGAACTGCGCCGGATATCGGCTGTTATGAGGCGAATACGGATCGTACAGGATGGGGCGTCGGACGCTGGGGCGTTTCGTCTTGGTTTATACATAAATGGATATTAAACAGATGGACACCGTACGGAGGGTAATTACTAATGGCGGAATTGCTTATAAAAGCTGTGGATGCTGTACATTCTGATCCAGTCAAAGACCTGCGAGGATGCTACAAGAAAGGTGATGTAGTAGTTGTGAAGCCTGATGGATGGAAGTGGGGCAAAGAGGAGTTGAAGAAAGAGAAGTTCTACATCCTCAAGGTTACAGATAAGTCAGTTGAAGAGTTACAGTTCTTAACTAAAGAGGATGAAATTGAATTGGGCACCAGGTATGTTGCAGAAGCATCAAAACTAGGAGTGACAGCTGAAGCACCTGACGAGACAACAGCAACAAAGGCGTGTCAAGCTAGAGTTGATGCCGTAGTAGAGAGATTGCAGAAGTACGGACTATCTCCCTCGTACCAGATAGCAACCAGAACCGAACCTATCAGGCACGTTGTAGCCAGGCGCAGACACAGGATCAACGTTGAAAATATTGAGAGCGCCCTACAGAAGGACACTGTTGAACTTACAAGCGACAAAATCAGCATCATGGACAAACCAGAAGGAACAACAGTAACCTTAGCGGAGCTAGCTAACTAAGATGGCAACTGAAGTTGTAAAAGTAGTAGACACTGGAGGCGGAGGAGATTACTCGTCTCTAGCTGCTTGGGAAGCGGACTATGGAACTTGCACCCAAGCAAACTATCCTTCTATGTCTGGGGACGGAGATCTTGTAGGAGCAGACCTGATTGCAGTTGCTGATTGTAGATGTTCAACTGGGGTGGCTGACACAGATAGAGTAATCATTGACGGTTGGACTTCAACAGGGGCTGATAACTACATCAAGATATGGACTGACCCAGACCAAGGATATAGGCATGATGGGAAGTGGAACACAAGTGCATATAGACTATATGACAATAACAATAGTGGAACCAACTGCATATTAGACATTGTTGAGGACGTTGTAAAAGTAGAGGGTCTTCAGTTCTTCGAAGACGCCGATAGAACATCATTTGATCCACACGCTATTAAATGCTCAAACACATCATCTTCAACTAACATTGAGATATCAAAGTGTATTGTTAAAGCCGTAAATGCAGCTTCAAAAACAACATATGGCATTCATCTTGCTGACTCCGGTGGGATCTATAAGGTATGGAACAATATCATTTATGGCTCAAGTGGAGCTTATTGGAGAGGGTTACATGTTGATGGTTCCCCAACATCTAGTGACGCATATTTCTACAGCAATACTATTTATTATGGTGGTACATCAGGAATAGATTGGGGAATTGGAACATCGACATCTAGTGGCGGAAACGTAGTTTGTAAAAATAACCTAGTAGACGTTGGTGGTGGGCTGGCTTTTAGAGGTTCTTTTGCTGCTGCCTCAGATTATAATGCTTCTAGCGATGGAACTGCGCCAGGAACCAACAGTAGAACCAATCAAACTTTCACTTTTGCTGACGCAATTAACGAGAATTATCATCTTGACTCAACTGATACAGGAGCAAAAGACTGCGGCACGGACCTCTCATCCGACCCATACCTAGCCTTCACCGACGACATCGATGGCGACACCCGCTCTGTCCCTTGGGACATTGGGGCGGATGAGTATGTGAGTGGTCTTACGAAAGTATCTTCTACTGTAACATTTTTGTTTGATATATTTGAAAGAATCTCTTCAGATTTAACTTTGTTATACGATATATACAAACGTATTTCTTCTGATATAACATTAAATTTTGATATACTTAATCGTGTTTCGTCTGATTTTAAAGTTTTATACGATATTATTGAAAGAATTCAAAGTGATCTTACAATAGTTTTTGACATTGAAGCTACCAGTAAAGTTATATCTGAAGTTACTTGTTTGTTTGATGTACTTAATCGTGTAAAGTCTGAGCTTGAATGTATATTTAGTATTTATAATAAGATATCTTCTGACGTTATCTTTAAGTATGATGTGAATGAAAAGGTAATTTCAGATGTAACTTGTTTGTTTGATATTCGGGAGAATGTAGAATCGGATTTGATTGTTTTATATGACATGGCGGGTAAAGTTGTTTCAGATGTTACATTTTTATTCAAAATTTTTGGTAATGTGGATAAATCTAAATGGCCATGGTCGCTTTTACCTTGGGATGAAATACCATGGGATGATGAACCGTGGAGAGTTGACTAATGATTGTTAAGGTTATTCAATATGATCCGGTTAAAGGAAAAGGTGAATTTATTATACCAGACGGTAAAAAGTGTAAATTTAGATATACTAGATTTCTTGAAGGAGCTATTTGGTCTAATCAATTAGCGAAATTAGATGAGCATGGTTATTTAAAGAAAACGAAATGGTATCATAAATTTAATTGGCTTGGAGGTAAGATTAAATGTCAATTCAGCCGTCTGATATCAAGAAATACTTAACTGGAGCTACTTCTGATGGTGGTAGTCAGAGTGATCCTGATAGTAGTTTAGGAAATTATCGTAGCTCTACTGAGATAGTAAATAATAATGATAACAACCTCTTTGACGATGTAAGTGGAGCTGAATCACAGGCAGGTAATATCGAATATAGATGTATTTGTTTTAAAAACACCCATTCTTCCTTGGAGCTTCAAAATGCGAAAGTTTATTTAAGCGACGTTGACGTGGGAAGCGGTAATAGTATTGCATTTGCAGTGGAAACTCCTGCCACTGGTAGTGAAACTGACGGTAATGCTCAGAGTATAGCGAATGAAAGTACCGCTCCGCAAGTGAATACTACCAATCATAATGGTAGTGGTTCTGGTGTTAGCGATTGGTCTACTGCTACAAGTTATAATGATGGTGTTCCTGTTAGTCAGGGTTCTCATGACGCCAATCTCGGTGTTGGTGAAATAGTTTTCGTATGGATTCGCCGTACTATACAAGCTGGGGCTTCTGCTAAAAGCGGAGCAACATTTAAAGTAAAAATCGAAGGAGATACTGCAGCATAAGGAGTTAAATTATGGGCTTGTCTAATATATATGTTGAAAAAATCTGTGAAGATCAAAATATTGCTGCTAGCGGAAATTATACTTCTCGTGAGATTAGGTTACAAGATTATCAACCAGAGGGTTTTATTAGTCTTCAGCTTGAAGTTTCCGGCAATGGTACACTTAAAGTGGAACCTTTGTTATCTGTAAATGGAGATGACTATTTTCAGCCTTCTAACACACCAGATATTACCACCAATTTTACTGCAACTTCTGGACCTGACGGTAACGGTAAAGATATTTTTGCAGTAGAATTGGGTATTACTTGTCCATACCTTAAATTAAAATTTACAGAAACTGGTGGATCTAATTCAATCACAGTTAGCGCATGGCTCGCCATACAGTAGATCTTAACGAATACAAACACACCATACGCAACTGCATCCTCGGATTTCGACTTATTTACTCCAATCTTTTCGACTTGATGCTGGAACATCGAGAATTAGCTAATGCGCTCAGCAGAGAGTTACAACGAATGCTTGTATTTGTTGAGCGTATGGAAAAAATATTAGATGTGAGGTGTGATGATGAGAAAATTTAAAGTATTATTTCCAATTCTCATGATATTTGCACTTGTTGCATGTGCGCATACGCAGAAAGTACTCAATAACGCTAAAGTCAGTGCCTATTCTGCGTACACGTTTTTTGATATGGCGTATAACGTGATTGACGACATGAGTAATTCTCCTTCTCCTGAGATTCAGGCCATCGCAGAAAAAGCTAAACCAATTTATAATGATGGAGTTAATTGCTTACATGAGTATATAAAATTAGTGAATACCTGGGAAAAGACTGGTTTTAAACCTAAAAATTTTGACGAAGTAAGTGATCGACTTAGTGAGATTATTGCTGATCTCAGAGCAATGCTTTTTAAAAAGGAGTAAGCAATGAGAGAGGAGAAAATAGTTAGATTAGTTCTGGATGCTTTGGCAATTGTTGTAGGTAATTTGAGTGAAATTGTAAAAGTAATCGAATCTTTTCAGATAGATCCTGCTCTTGTTAATCTCGATGATCTTGAGAAGAAAGTCGAGGAGATGAAGAGGTTCAAAATAAATGGCTAAGAAAAAGAAAACCAAATACGAAAAGGTCAAAGCTAAAAGTAAACCAGGAAGTGGTGCTAGATTTAAAGCCTTAAAACAGGAATTAGCGCATAAACCTGGCGTATACGACCCAGCTGGTCTTGCAGCGTATATTGGGCGCAAGAAATACGGTAAGAAGAAAATGGCAAAATGGGCAGCGAAAGGAAGGAAGAAAAAGTAAGGCGTAAAATTCTTCGTAAGATCCTCTCCAATGATCCTCGCTTCGAGGAGGGTGACTCACGATTGGGTGCTCTTCGTTAAAACCAAGTCCGGAAAGACTTTCGTAAAGCGACTTCGCATAAAACATGGAGTTCAAGCCAAATCCTAAGTGTAATTACAAATACAATTATGTAAGGATTTTTAGAGATATTGCTTCAGGAAAGTTGCCAAAAATACCAACATATCGGCAACTTATTCTCGATGACTTATTCTTTAACGTTTACTTCGTCTGGATGCAAGGCGCTCCGCAGGATTTCTTGGATGAAATAGTGAATCAGCCATTTGTGGTTGATGCGTGTCGTGAAGTTGAAGAAGGACCTCATACAAAAACATTAGATTTGTGGGCACGTGAACACTTTAAATCCACCATCATTACACAAGCTGAGACGGTTCAGCGAATCTTACGTAATCCGGAAGAGCGAATTGCAATCTTTAGTTACGTTCGTCCAGC
>Ga0190359_1002542_pt1 | contig 10805 bp, 13 predicted proteins | sample 48721823_MG_FD_161269 | JGI IMG/M metagenome (GOLD analysis project Ga0190359, IMG submission 161269) | Hydrothermal vent microbial mat bacterial communities from Southern Trench, Guaymas Basin, Mexico - 4872-18-2-3_MG | ecosystem: Environmental > Aquatic > Marine > Hydrothermal vents >...
CTACCTCTCCCAAAAATGGATCAAAGCCTTTGACCGTTGCACCGAGGCCCTCAAGCTCGAACCGAAAAACCCCGACATCCTTTTCCGCATGGCTGAGATCTGCGACTACCATACCAACGAAAAGAAAAAAAGCGATCTACTACTACCACCACCGTGTCATGGCTCTGAGCGAGATCAACCCCGCCACGCGGGATTCAGAGAAGACAACTACCATCCCCCTGGCTGTGGCTGCCTACCACCGTATCCAGGCCATCAAAGAAGAGATGCATTTTGAAGGGAAAAATTATAAAGATGACCAATGACTGTTGAAGGTCGAACCAGGCTCACGGACCGGCAACTATTTCTGTGCAGATCTGCAAAAGCTGCTGAAAAATATCCTATCTTCATCCCATCATGCAGACCCTACCTTTGGAGCGACGGATCGAAGCTTTTGCCCGGCTGGGGCGGGTGATGCTGCGGGCAGCGGGCGAGGAAACCCCTCTGCCCCCGGAAGAAGAAGGCCTGGCACAGAAACTAACTACCAACATTCCTCAGGCCCAAAAGTCCAACTCCTGGTTCGACGAAGAAAATGTCCGCCGGGCCCTGCAAGCTCTGGGCAGCGTCATGACGGAGGAGAAGCTGGAGCAATGGGTAGCCCGTTACCCGCAGCTTCAGGAGGAACGTTCCCCCCGCGACGTGCTGGTCATCATGGCCGGCAACATCCCTCTCGTGGGCTTCCACGATATGTTGTCGGTGCTGATCACCGGTAACTGTTTTCTGGGCCGCACCTCCAGGCGCGATGCAGGACTGCACCGGGAGATAGCCGATATTCTCATTTCCCTGGAGCCGGCCTTTGCCCCGTTCATACGCTTCAACCGCGAACGGCCCGAGCAAGTAGACGCCGTCATCGCCACCGGCTCCGACAACACCGCCCGTTACTTTGAATACTACTACAAAAATATCCCTGCCATTATTCGCCACAACCGCAACAGTCTGGCTGTCCTGGACGGTCAGGAAACAAAAAAAGACCTGGAAGGCCTGGCGAATGATATCTTCTGGTATTACGGCCTGGGCTGCCGCAGTGTATCCATGTTATTTGTTCCGGAAGGATACGATCTTAAACAACTCTTTTCCTATTTCCGGCAACACAATCATGTCACCAACCTGCCGGCTTACCGGCACAACCTGGATTACCAGCGCGCTGTTTTCCGGATGTCCGACACCTTCTTTCTGGATGCCGGAAACCTGCTGATCACCAAAGATACGGCCCTCGCTTCTCCCATTGCGGTGCTACACTATCAGACCTACAAAGCCTTGAAGGATATTTTAACCTACGTAGGTGCCTACGTAGATAAAATTCAATGCCTCGCTACCCGGGAAGGACTTTTGCCGGATACGGTTCCATTGGGGAAGACACAGTTTCCGGAGGTATGGGAGTATGAGGATGGGGTGGATACGCTGGCGTTTCTGTCTGAATTGTAATGTTTTTTTTTTGAAGATTCATCGGCATATATGGAATTGTTGCTTCGTTCCGGCTCAGCGGAACTCCTCGCAATAACGGTTCAGAAAACAAATATCGTTTTAAAACCTGATAGGTCCGGACGGATCTCTCTTCATCCATCTTTCCATCATACTTTATTTTTCCTTACATTTGTTCATCATGTCAAAAGTCTTTATCATACGCATGCTGTCCGGTGAAGACGATGATTTTGTCAGGGATTTTGAGGTGATGGCATCGCAGACCCTCATGGAGCTGCATCATGCCATCCAGGAAAATCTGCATTTTGATCCGGGATTGATGTCTTCTTTTTTCACTGCCGACGAAAGCTGGAACAAGGAGAAGGAATTTCCTCCGATCAATATGACCGGCGAACCCGGCAACCGGACGATGGGAAACACCAGGGTGGGTGATCTGGTTTCCGGGGAAGGCGACCGGCTGCTGTATGTTTACGATTATCTGTCAAACAGGGGGTTTTTTATGGAGGTGGTGGAGGTGACCGGGGCCGAAGAAGGGAAATCCTATCCTGTCTGTCTCCGTGCTGCCGGAGAACCACCCCGGCAATTGCAGACAGAAGAACTGACAGACCTGCCGGAAGAGGATTTTTTTCCGGATGATGATGAGGAGGATCTGCTGTCGGACGACTTCGAGAGCCTGGATGATCTGCAGATTTAAGAACAAGGATCAACGATTTACGATTTATGAAGTCTATGATGTACGAATTGAAATTAACGATATACATAATATAAAGATCTTTATTTATGGAAAAGATTGATCTGGAAAACAGGCTGATTGATTTTTCAGTATTGATCATTGACATTGTAAATGAGATTCCAAAAACATTTGCAGGAACTAATTTAGCGGGCCAATTAGTTCGTTCCGGCACTTCTCCTGCTTTGAATTATGGCGAGGCCCAGGGAGGAGAATCCAGAAAAGACTTTATCCACAAATTAAAAATCGTTGTAAAAGAATTACATGAAACATATATTTGTTTAAAGATTATTCATAAAGCTAAACTTTATAAAAATGAAGAAAAAATTCTAAAAGCAACCAAAGAATGTAATGAACTTATCTCTATCTTCGTAAAAAGTATTGAAACTGCAAAACAAAACCTCAAATATGAAAAAACGTAAATTAATGGAAACATCGCTTTTATCCTTTTTTCTAAATCTATATTATTCGTAAATCATAAATCCTTATTCCCTGTTCGTAAATCATAAATCCTTGTTCTTAAATCTTCTTTTTCTTGACGCTCGATAAAACAAAAATTCTTATTATCATTTCCGGGCCCACCGCTGTCGGCAAGACGGCCGTAGCCATCGCTGTAGCCCGCCATTTTGGTAGCGAGATCATCTCCGCCGATTCGCGGCAGATCTATCGTGAGATGAGCATCGGGACAGCGGTTCCCTCCCCGGAAGAGATGAAAGCGGTCAGGCACCACTTCATTCAAAATAAGTCGGCGTATGATTATTACAATGCTTTTATGTATGAAACGGAAGTCATAAAGCTGCTGGAGGATCTTTTCAGGCGGATGAACCCGGTGATCATGGCCGGAGGCTCGGGTCTGTACATCAATGCCGTCTGTCACGGGATAGACGATATCCCCACTGTCGAACCGGCCGTACGGCAGGAAATGAAAGAGCTGTATGCCTGGGAAGGTATCGAAGGGTTGCGGTCGCTATTGAAAAAGGTGGACCCCGAATATTATAAGAAAGCGGATCTGCGTAATCCCAAGCGTCTGCTCAAGGCGCTGGAGATCACGGTGCAGGCAGGCCGTCCCTATTCTTCTTTCCTGACACAGACCCGTAAGCAAAGACCTTTCCGCATTCTGAAAGCAGGGCTCGACCTGCCCCGCGAAGAGCTCTACGACCGTATCAACAGGCGGGTGGACCGGATGATTGAAACCGGTCTGATGGAAGAGGCCCGGAGGCTCTACCCTCACAGGAATACAAATGCCCTTAACACCGTGGGCTACAAGGAACTTTTCGATTACTTCGATAAGAAAATATCCCTCGATGAAGCCATCACCCGCATCAAAGCCAACACCCGGAAATATGCCCGAAAACAACTGACCTGGTTCCGGAAAGATCCCGATATACGGTGGTTTCATCCGGAAGAAAAGGATAAAATCATAGAATGGATAGAATCTTCCATATAAAAATGACAAGAACCAATAATCATTGCCATGCCAGAACCCGTCAACACCCGTTTCACAATCCGCGTCTATGGGATCCTCCTGAATGAACGACAGGAAGTATTGCTGAGTGACGAAAGTTATATGGGGTACCGTTTTACCAAGTTCCCCGGTGGCGGGCTGGAGTACGGCGAAGGTACCGTTGACTGCCTCAAAAGGGAGATCCGGGAGGAGACCGGTTGTAATATTGAAATCATCCGCCATCTCTACACCACCGATTTTTTTCAGGAGTCGAAATTTCATCCGGGCATACAGGTGGTCAGCATTTATTACCTGGCCCGATTTACCGAGCAGCCCTCCTTCCCGGTTGCAGACAAACCCTTCGATTTCCCTGACGGTGCCGAAAGGGGCCAGTCATTCCGCTGGCTGTCACTGAAACGGCTTACCCCTGACACTCTTACACTGCCGATAGATAAAAAGGTGATAGAGCTTTTAAATTCCAAAAATCAACCTAAAATCTAATCGCCGGAATTTTTAAGCCACTAATGACACCAATTAACACAAATATATTCGTGTACATTCGTGGCCCGAGAAATCTCCGGGTCATTCCAACAATATCGGATTATTTCCTTACACGTTCATATAATCCCAGCACATTCTTTACAAAAATCTCCCAGGAATACTTCTTTTTTTCTTCCCGGATATGAGGTTCAAACTCCGGACCACGGTTACGGGTAAAAAAGTCGGCGATGGCGGCGGCAATGGCTTTGGGATCTTTTTCCACCACATATCCCACCTTGCCATGCGGAACATATTCCCTCAGTCCCCCAACGTTGGTCACCAACATAGGTTTTTCGAAGTGATAGGCTATCTGGGTGATGCCGCTCTGCGAGGCGGAGTGATAGGTCTGTGTCACCAGGTCGGCTGCCGAGAAATAATACCGTACCTCCGGCACCGGCACAAAAGCATCGATGACCCTCACTGTATCCTGCAAACCGTTTTCTTCGATGATCTTCATGTATTTCTCCTTATCATCATAAAACTCTCCCACCACCAGCAGCTTCAGGCCGAGGCTCTGCACTTCCGGCCTGGCGAACGACTCCAACAGCAGATCGAGACCTTTGTATCGCCGCACGAAACCAAAGAAAAGCACATAGTGCTGTGCAGGATCCAGTCCCAACCGGTGGCAGGCCTCCCTCTTCGTTACCCGCTCACCCAGGTTGTCATCGAGGGGATGAGGGGTATAGATGATATTTTTGAAACCGTTCTCCTCCAGTTGCCGGAGTACCGTCTTCGAAAAGGTGATATATCCGTCGATCTTGCGCAGGAAGTAGTTGGTGAGCAGCCGGTCGCCGGGGCGCTTCTCATGGGGATAAAGGTTATCCACCACCGCCAGCACGGTGATGCTTTTTTTCAGGAAACGTACGATGGTACCAAAACAGGGGCCCATGAAAGGGATCCAGTTGCGAAAGATCAACAGGTCGGGTTTCAGGCAGTTGATTTTGCAGGCCGTAGATACCCAGTTGAGGGGATTGATACTGTTCATCCACACATGGATCTCCAGACCGTCGGGTGGCGGGCCGTCGGCCATCTGGGTCTTTCCGGGAAAAAGAAATCCGGGATATTGCAGCTTATAGGTTACAATAGCTGCCTCATGGCCTTCTTTCAAAAAAGCCCTGCACATGGCCTCATCGATAACGGACAGGCCGCCTCGCAAGGGATAAGCAGGACCAATGATCAATATTCTCATTTATTTCATCTTTCACCCTCCTCCCCGCTCACTCCCCGGAGGAAAGAGGCAGAGGTACATAATTAAAAATTCATCATTCGATATTCTTCAGCTTTTCCGCCACTTCCCGCAGATCTTCCACGATCTTCACTCCTGCCGGCACTTCCTCATCACGAAAGGGATGTCCTGTCCGCACCAGGAACAGGTGTTTCACCCCTGCCCGTCGTCCGGCCTCAATATCCGTAAGTTTATCCCCCACCAGTGCCGATTGCTGCAGGTTGATCCGGTGATCTCTCACCGCATCCAGGATCATTCCGGGTGCCGGTTTTCGGCGTGCACTAACCCTTTTGTATTTTCCTGTTCCATACTCCGGATGCGTGGGATCATAATACACATCCGTGACTTCCACTCCCTTTTTCCGGAACTCACCGCGCATCCATTCCGTGATCCTGTGAAAATCCTCTTCGCTGTAATAGCCTCTGGCAATACCGGCCTGATTAGAGATGACGATAATCTTATATCCAAGCACAGCGACTTTCTTCAAGGCTTCCATGACGCCGGCAATAAACTCAAAGTCTTCGACACGGCAAACATAATCCTTTTCCCTGTTGATCACACCGTCGCGGTCAACAAACAAAGCCTTATTTATATTTCCGGAAACAATGGTATTCATTTTGCGCTTTTTCAAGGTCTTCCGGGATCCCGATATCAATAAAATAACCGTCCGAAAGATACAGCATAAACTTATCTTTCCCGACATAAACCTCCAGAAAATCATGTTCCATGGAAAAAGCTTCGGGCAGTGGTTTTGCCAGAAAATCATCTTTCCGGATAAGATAAACTCCCCCATTGATCACACCTTCCTCGGTTTCGGGGTTTTTCTCCTCGAAAGCCATGATCCTGTGCTGCCGGTCATATCTGATCAGACCGTACCGTCCGGGAGCTTTCATCTGTTTCCCGGCCAGGGTAAAAAAGCTATTTTCACGCACATGAAAAGCATACATTTTCTCAGGGTTCACATCAAAGAAAGTATCTCCGTTAAGCACCCATACCTGATCTTCGGTACAGAAAGCCATAGCTTTTTTCACCCCTCCGCCTGTCCCCAGCGGATGATCCTCGCAGGACCAGGAGAGCTTCATACCTTTCCATTCCTCTCCGAAGTATTCCCTGATCATCTCCCCTTTGTAGCCTACAGACAAGACAACATGGGCGGTTCCGGAATGTTTCAGGTATGATAACAAATATTCCAGAAAAGGCTTTCCCTGCACCTGCACCATGGGTTTGGGAACATCCAGGTTCAGTTTTTTCAGGCGTGTACCGAAACCTCCTGCCAGTATTATTGCTTCCATATATTCTAAAATTTCAAATGCCAGGCACCCAATTCCAAACAAAACCCAAATCACAAATCACAATATTCAAACATCCGTTTGAGATTTGAATATTGAATATTGGTATTTATTTGGTATTTGTGATTTGGAATTTGGAATTTCCCAGACTCCAGCTCTCCGATCCTTTTTCCACGAACTTCGGCAGAATCACTTTTCCCCCATAGCTTTCCATGTGTCTGATAAAGTCGGGCCTCTGCGGTATATCCACGAAGAACATGAAGAAGCCTCCTCCCCCGGCGCCAGACACTTTTCCTGCACGGGCTCCGTGTTCCATGGCAAAACGATAGATGCTCTCCAGGTTTTCGTTGGTGATCACCGAAGAAGCTTTTTTCTTCGACTCCCATCCGCGTTTTATACAATCCATGAATCCGTCTATGTCGCCGGTCAGGATTTTCTCTTTCATCTCCATAGCGATCTGTTTGGTCCGGTGCATAGCCCCAAGTGCTTCCGGGACTTTCTCCCGGGCATTTTTCATCTGCTCCTCTATGATTATCGAGGAATCCCTTGACTGTCCGGTAAAAAACAGCACCAGCGAGTCTTCCAGCTCATTCTTCACCCAGGGTTTTATGCGCAGAGGATTGACGATCACCTTGTTATCATTGTAATACTCCATAAAGTTGATCCCCCCGAAAGCCGCCGAATACTGGTCCTGCCTGCCTCCTTTCAGTCCCAAAGTTTCTCTTTCGATGTGGTAAGCCAGGCGTGCCAGGTCGTAATCACCCAAAGGAAGATGCAACCATTCCATAAAAGCATGCAGAATAGCCACCACCATTGTGGACGAGGTGCCCAGTCCCGAACCCGGCAAAGCATCGGAAAAGGTAATCATACGAAAAGAGAGAGGTTTTCCGTGGTTATAATTCCGGACAATCTCGTTGTATATCTCTTTGTGCAACGGCAATTCATTATCCACCGGCAGTTCCTTCAAAGCTTCGGACCGGTAATGCTTTTTCAGGTCGGGTGCAAGAAATTCAACGGTATGATCCTCTGTCGGTTCAATAGTACAATAGGCATACATGTTAATGGTGGCGCTGAGGGTACATCCTCCATATTCGTCACTATAAGGAGAAACGTCAGTGCCGCCGCCGCCAAAACCAAGTCTCAGAGGAGCTCTGCTACGAATGATCATCCTTACGGCTTTTGTTGTTTCACATCAGATTCTTTGAAATTAAGTCTTTCCGTCACGAGATAGGTATTTCGGTCCACCGAACTGCGTGAGACCAGTTCACCCAGAAATCCTGCAAGGAACAGCTGAGTTCCCAGGATCATCGCCGTCAGCGAGAGATAAAAGTAAGGGCTTGCAGTAATCAGGGGTGCGGGGATATTATGATGCAGGAACCATAATTTCCGTACACCCAGCCAGATAGCTGCCAGCAAACCGATAAGAAACATCAGGGTGCCCAGAGAACCAAACAGGTGCATCGGTCTTTTTCCGAACCTGGTAATAAAAATCACCGACATCAGGTCGAGATATCCTTTGATAAAACGGGACAGGCCGAATTTGGTCACACCGTATTTCCTTTTTTGATGTTTGACTACCTTTTCCCCTATTTTGACAAAGCCGGCTTGTTTTGCCAACACAGGGATATAACGGTGCATCTCTCCATACACCTCTATGGATTTTACCACATTATTCCTGTAAGCTTTCAGTCCGCAGTTGAAGTCATGCAATTTAATGTCGGTGACGATCCTGGCAGTCAGGTTAAAAAATTTACTCGGCAACGTTTTGGAAAGGGGGTCATATCTTTTTTTCTTCCACCCCGAGACCATATCATAACCCTCTTCCCTGATCATACGTACCAGCTCAGGTATTTCCTCCGGGTTATCCTGCAGGTCGGCATCCATGGTGATCACCACCTCCCCCGAGGCAGCCCGAAATCCGATATGCAGGGCAGCTGATTTGCCATAGTTTCTTTTAAAACGTATCCCTTTAACTTCCGGGTATTTTACCGAAAGGTCCTCAATTACCTGCCAGGATTTGTCGGTACTCCCGTCATCCACAAATATGATTTCATAAGAAAGTCGGTGTTTTTCACACACTTCCCTTATCCACTGCGTCAGTTCCGGCAAAGACTCTTCTTCGTTGTATAAAGGTGATACAACCGTCAGGTCCATAATCTTATCAGTCATAAAATACGATTATTCTCCTTCTTCCGTGGTCGCTTCGGCAAACGGGGCCTCTCCTTCCCTTTTCAGGAAGATACCCAGAATCAGAGAAATGAGTGTCCCGAAAAATACGCCATTTAACACAGATGAGATACCCATAAACCAGGGTTTCATAATTTTGGAAGTGATTTTCATTGACATCTCTATCTGCTGATCGTTCATTCCCTTTTCCATCATTTTATCCCTGGAGATATCCAATAGTTGCCGGATCAGATCCTGGTCGATGTATGCATACAGGACATAAACAAATATCCCGGAGATAATTGCAGCGTACAACGAAATCACTACACCGGCTCCCAGGACCTGGCCATAGGACAGAAAACCATCCCGGTAGTTTTTTCTGAAGCTGTTGATCCCCAGACATAAACCAACAATGTCAATCACCAAAGAAATATAGCCCAGGTTCCTGTTTGTTATCTGGTTCGTAAAGTAAAGTAACAAAGAATAAAGCACCAACACCAGTCCCAGGAAGATCCCTGTGTTCAGGGTAGCTTTCCAGACAGAAGTTCTGTTTTGTTCCATAATCGTAGTTTTTATAGTTATTCAACAAAGATAAGTTTTTTTCCAATTATCCTTCTTTTCAAACAGGGGGTTTGTACAACAATAAAAAAGTTAGTACTTTTGCACGGGGTAAGTCTTATACGACCAGCTCCTGCTGAACTCCCCCAGGGCCGGAAGGCAGCAAGGGTAAGGTGGTTGTAGCGGTGCGATATAAGGAGCTTACCCCTCTTTTATTTTAATCAATACTATTCTGATTATCAGGATTTGAAAATTATTTGCCTGACTGCCGGTCAGGCAGGAAATTTGATTATTGTAAATTAGAAATTATTATTTTTATGGGGATTTCGTTGTTAACTTTACATTTATGCTATGCTTATCAGATTATATCCCGAAATGCCGAGCCAGAGGCATATCCGCTATATCTCTGAAGTGTTGGAGAACGGTGGGTTGGTGATCTATCCAACGGATACAATATATGCCATAGGATGTGATGTAAACAAACCCAAAGCCTTGGAGCGGCTGGCTCATCTGAAGGGGGCCAACCCTAAGAATCCGGATTTTTCATTTATTTTTTCAGATATCAGGCAGGTAGCGGAATATACGCCTCCATTGGACAAGACCGTATTCAAGCTTCTTAAACACAACCTGCCGGGGCCGTTCACCTTTATCCTTCCGGCCAATCACAAGGTCCCCAAACTTTTTAAAGGAAAGAAAAAAACCATCGGAGTACGTATCCCCGACAACAACATCCCTCTGGAGATTGTCCGGGCCCTGGGCCGGCCTATCCTGTCCAGCTCTATTCATTCCGAAGATGAGGTCGTAAATTATATCACCGACCCGGAGTTAATCTACGAAAAATACGGCCATCTGGCAGACATTGTCGTGAATGGCGGATACGGCAACAACGTAGCCTCCACCGTGGTGGATTGCACCGGAGAGGAGCCTGTGATCGTACGGGAAGGGATCGGTAAGCTCGAAAGTTGAAAGTTTATTAACAAAACATCTGAAAAAATATTGATTTTAAATGCCAGATATCCTGAAGGCCTATCTATCAGCCTGCAGGGATCACTTTGTAAAGATTTGCTCATAATTTTTTTCACGTGTCGGTCCATACTGATTATGACCTATCCCGAGGTTGTACCGAGCGCAAAATCTTGTGCTTCTACCTTCTTCCTTTCCTGCCTCCTGCCTTAATCGTTCTCTTACCTGACCATCGCCATATACGATGTATTTGGCCGTGGTCAATTCATTTAACCCTATTGGCCCGCGGGCATGCAGTTTCTGGGTACTGATACCGATTTCTGCTCCGCAACCGAACTCGTAGCCGTCAGTAAAGCGCATATCTCTACCTTCACCACTATTTTCACAGAATCCCCTCCATCTATTCCGGTTTTCAGGCATCCAGTAATCCAT
>Ga0190359_1002543_pt1 | contig 10802 bp, 14 predicted proteins | sample 48721823_MG_FD_161269 | JGI IMG/M metagenome (GOLD analysis project Ga0190359, IMG submission 161269) | Hydrothermal vent microbial mat bacterial communities from Southern Trench, Guaymas Basin, Mexico - 4872-18-2-3_MG | ecosystem: Environmental > Aquatic > Marine > Hydrothermal vents >...
AGAAATTTATTCTTGGTTGATGAGAATGTAATGAAATCACTTGAGTCTAGAACAAATGTTTTACCCATTTCTCATAAAGCACTTGAGGAAGCTATAACTAGGAAAGATAATAAGCAAATTATGAAACTTGTAGATGGCATATCCAGAAATCTTTCCAATCTTCAAAAAGAAATAAATGAATATGTGACTAATACAAGAAATGGAGTTAGACATTTACAGCAATGGGCTGTTAGAGAAGTGAAATTGTCTGAGGAATTAGCGACTGAAATAAATGCATATTCTTTAGCACATCCAAATGCTCAGCGAGATGAAAAATTCAAATATTTAAGTGAAAAATTAAATCAAGTATTATCTCAGATAGTTGCCTTAGAAAATAAATTAAGAGGACAGGTAAATAACGAAATTGCTACTTGGAAAGATTTGCGTCACGATATTGATGAAGAACTTGATGTTTTGAGACAAATTACTGTTCGTTGGATAAAAAATGAAACTAGCCCAGATTATAATCCTGCATCACTACTTGAAAAATTTAAAAAATTAATTAATGATCAAAATTCACTTTTAAATTTATTTAAACAAGAATATCAAAATTTGCAAGAGTTACGTTATTCTTTTAATGAGCTTAATAAAATAATATCTGAAGCTTTGAAAGTAATTCCTACAATCTAATTAATTCTCAAACCCAAACCTTTATATACCCTTTTTAATATGAATTAATTCTATGCGAGGTGTTAAAAAGAATGGAAATCAGATTAACAAAAAAAACTCTACCAAAAAAAGTTAGGATTATTGACGGGTTTCCCGGGTTTGGATTAATTGGAACAATATCAACGGAGTTCTTAATAGAACATTTGTCAGCGGAAAAAATAGGCAGTTTTCATTATGAAGAATTGCCTGCTACTGTAGCTATCCATAAAGAAAAATTGGTAGATCCAATGGGAATATTTTATAATAAAAAGTATAATTTGGTTATATTACATACTATCTTAAATTCCGTAGGTCTAGAGTGGAAACTGGCTAATTCCATAATGAAGCTTGGTAAAGACTTGCAAGCCACAGAAATTATCAGCTTAGAAGGTGTATCAAGTCCACAAGTTACAGAATCTGAGAATGTGTTTTATTACACGAACACAAGTAAATATGTGCCCAGGCTGGAAAAATTGAAACTGCAACCGTTGAAAGAATCTATTATAGTGGGAGTATCAGCAGCTCTTATGTTGAGATCTAAAATACCGTTAGTATGTTTTTTTGCAGAAACAAAATCTGAGTTACCAGATAGTAAGGCAGCTTCTAATATTATAAAGACTTTAGACAGTTATCTTGGATTAAAAGTTGATTACAAGCCACTGCTTAAACAGGCTGAACAGTTTGAACAAAAATTCAAAACATTGCTTAAACAAAGCGCAATGACTGCCAAAGAACGAGATAAAAAACAGATGAGTTATTTAGGCTGATTTTTTTCCTTCTTGCTTTTCTTTTTTAAATTAATTTCTTGGTCAATGTCTTCAACAGATTTACGGACGTCTTCTTCTATCTTTTTTAAATAATTCTCAATTTCCTCATAGGTTTTTGGTTCCAGATAAATAAGAATCCTCCTTACACCCACCATAGTCAAGAATAATAATATAATAGATAAGATTATAGAAATAGAGTGCATTAACCCAGTATTATCTAGTATATCTGAATATACAAGGATGATGGCAATATAAGATATAAACGCAACAATTAACTTTGATGATAAGTTTAATATTGATGAAATAGGTAATTTATGGAAGAAATCCATAACACCAACTGTTACTAAAAAAACAATGAAAAATCCAGCTAAATATATCTTAAGGGCAACTACCTTATTGAGAAAGATAAACCTGATCATGTCAAAGCATATGAATAAAAGGAAAATTGTATTTTCCAAGTGCTGATGATGGTCTATTCCTGATCTAGGATACCTATTAAAATAAAGTTCCATTAACAAGATTGCCGTTATTACAGGTATGAGAATCCATAACATTTGTGGAAAAATTAAGGGAGCATATAAAAACTCAATAAATGTCTTGAAAAAATCCTGCCAAAAAATTTGAATGAATGACATGTTTACCTCTTTTTACTATTCTATAATAAAGGTTGAATATAAAGTTTACTATAAAATAAAATATAATATGACAGGCAATATTAAGCAGCCCATCGCATGGTTCCTTCCTATACCTTTCAATGGTGCTATTAATCCAATAGCAGATGCTGTTACTAAAACAATTACGCCAATCCATCCATTAAGAAATAAAGACATGCCAATTATAAATAAAATGATAGAAATAACTAACATTTTGTAATTTACTTTTACTATTAACTTAGAAAATATTTTTGCTAATTTTAATGTTAAAAAAACAGACACAGAGCCAGCTATCAAGAAAACAATTACTAAAATTAAAAACGAATTAAAATCTATTTCTAATAATTTTGATATAACTACTATACTACCATCTTTAGCTTTTCCTAATGTATAAAAAGTTACTAATGAGAATACCACTGACATTGTACCCATTGCGCCTACTAATGCAAGATAACCTTTGTTTTTCATATCCCCTACTATCTGGTTTGAAATAACAGCGCCTTGTGCAGGTCCTAACCCAGGAAAAAACTGTATTAAAAAAACTGCTATTGAACTTCCAAAAACCGCTTTTACCAGTTCTTTAGTTTTCAACTTAATTTTAGTTTCAATTTTTTGTAAAGGAATTTTTGTATTCTCAAAATAACTTATCATTAATCCAGACACACCAAATAATCCAGACAGCATAGGAAATAATGGTTCATTCAAATTAGGGATGGAAAAAACTATAACTCCCAATGTTCCCGAAATCATAAATAATAGAAAGTTCCAGAAACGTTGTTTATCTTTTAGGGTCATGTACATCATTAGTAATATAAGAAGATAAACTAAATATGGTTTAAGGAAAGTAAATATTTTCTGTGCAGAAAACATGAACAAAGGTATTAAGATAATAGCAACAATCATACCAATGTAAGTTCCTAGTATAGTTATTTTTACAGCTTGATATCCTTGGCCTTTTAACAACATCTTCTGCCCAGGTAAAACACTTAAGGCATTCTCATTTTCCGGCGCACCTAAATAAATAGAAGGAATAGTATCCAAAAACGAATGTGTAACTGATAATGAAATAATAAAAACAGCTAAAGATAAAGGAGAGAAATAATTTAATAAAAAAGGAGATAATGCAAATAAAGTTGTTGCTACCAAGTTAACATGTATGCCAGGTATGAGGCCTGTTATGATGCCGATTAGTACACCCAGAGCTAACGCTATCATTATCTCTACAATCATAATAAGGGTAAATCTCTTTGGACTTATAAAGTTTGTAGAACTTTTGTGATCCGTTTGTGGCCACAAAAATAATTAAAATGAGTTTATTTATAGGTTTACCTAAAAATTGGTGTACTATTCCCTTATCTTGAATCCAATCTGTTTTTCATATGATTTCAAAAGTTCCGATTTTGATGCTGAAAAAAGACCAAAAACATTTGCTCCTTTTTCTTCCATGAGCATAAATAGGCTCATAGTTGACATCTCCTCAATATCCGCTTTTGAACGATCTTGAATTTTACTTTTCACTTTACTTACCTCTTAATAGTTATTATGAATAATAATATAATAGTTTATCGTGTCAGAATATTTCTTATATAATATTTAGTAATATTGCTACCCTTATTAATCTATGTATTATCTTAAAGTACCTCATGATTTAATTAATTAGTATTTCCTTAGGTTTTGGTTAATATATTCATAGTTGTTGTGCATGGTTTTCATCCTTATAGTAAATACTTTTAATAATTTCATGATTGGCAATCCCTGAAAACAAACGCATGCTCGCTTTCAGTAGTTTCTACAGAATCTATAAACTCAAATTTTTTTGACCTTCTGGAATACTTAGAACTATCACTGCGATAAGTTCCAGATTTATGGAAATCTTGTTTATAAGTCTCCATTCTTCCTGTTTCAAATTGCGATTCTGCAAAGTTCATTTTTTATCTCAGATTCCTGCTTTTAGGATATTGGAGAATATGGTGGCCTTTTCTCTTATGCTCTTCCATCATCTATCATCTCATACCATTTATCTAATCCAATATCTCCCATCTTTATTACCTTCATTCTTTTAGTTTACTAGTAATTAATCAACCTGTGCCATGGAAAGGGATTTTGTAACCAATCTAATATCCAGGCACTTTTGGCAGTAAAAAATCCATGCTGTTTGCTTATTCTCCATCTCCTGAGATTCTAAAAAATTGTAAGTATGTACTCCTTGTTGACATTTTTTTGTTTTTTCCATTTTTTTCACCTATGAACTCTTTGATTTGAAAGCAGAAATAAAAAATCCCAAACTTGAAGCACTAAAACCAAGTCTGTTTCCAGCAGGAAATTAGTATACTTCATTGCTAGTGTTGGGATGTTCTGGTGGCGATGTGAAAATCAGCCGGTTAATTGACTGATACTGTCTAAAAGACAGCTGATACCGGTTATGCATCCCACTCCTTATAGGACACAATCCTATACTCCATATTTTTATCTTTTGTATATGTCATCTTTGTCACCTCTGTGTAATCTACTACATTCATTTATCTGTTGTACTCACCTCCTGACTTAACTACAAACGGATCAAACCTTCGGGGGGTCCTTTTCCGAGTTCTGCTCGCACACACAGACCAGTTTGACTTTTTGCATCCTTTATTAATGCTGTAATATTTATTCCCATCTTCTAACCCTCCGTTAAATTCCTAAACTTGTGGTTTATTACAATAAGGACAGATAATTATCAATCCATTTACTCCAAAATTATCTTTGATATTTTTTCCACAAAACAGGCATTTTGTTATTATATCCTTATCTCTTGCCATAATATAATAGGTACTTACAGCTATATAAGGGTGTTATAGTAAATTAGAATATAGTATTCAAAAACACTTGTAGAATACGCAAATACCCTCTAAAATAATTTCTCAAATGAATATTCTTTGTTGCTAATAGACTCATACAACAAGCTTAAAGGATCAAGCGTAATTATATTTTCAACAGAGAAATTATAAGACCATTTTATCTCTATCTGGTCAATAAATAATGTCTCTAATTTTTTCATAAACCTATCTTTTTGATGGATATCTCTAAAGCCTAATGTAAGCATATATGTAATATCATAACCTGTGATTCTATAAGCATGAAACACATATGGGATCTTTTTAAGTTGAGATGCAATCTCATGTTCTTTCTTCGTCTTCCATACTATTGGGTTTACCTTTACTCCCAAGATCTGGATAAGGTTGATGCCAATTTTTTTGAAATTAATGTTTGGATAATATCCTTCAATGATTCCTGAATCTTCAAGTTTTCTTCTTATGCGGAAGATGCCTTGTTGAGATAGATTCATAGATTTAGCCATATTAGTATCTGCTATCCTACCTTCCTCAATTATCTTCCTAAGAACTTTTTTCTCGTTATTAGTAAGTTTGATTTTTTTATTTTTTGTTGATTTTTTCATGTTTGAAAAAAGATCCAGTTTTATCTCAGCATTATGTTCATTATTTATAGTAATTCACATCCCTATAGATATAGATAATGGGACTAGTGTTATAAATGTTCTTAAAAACAATGACTAATATTCAATTGAGGTCATGAGGAGTTCAAATTATCTTCATAAATACTTTTTGGTATTATTCATATATCTTATAATTATAGTATCATATTTACTCCCAACACGCATTCTTCTAGATTTATTCAAGTTAATGAATCTCTCTTAACAACTCTTTGTTCGGCTCAATCCACAACCTATCCAAAATCCTCATGGTCCTTTTGTAGGCAATTTGTGGCCACAATCATTTTTTTAAGATTTTTGCTCTGAATATGACTGTCGTATGCCTGTAACTATACCGATAATTATACCAAGCAGCAATACAAGTAATATTTCTATGAACATCAATAAAGTGTTAACCTCAACTACTTTATAAAAGTTGTAGCATTTTTATCGAAAATAATAGAAAAATTTAAATATAAATTATGAATACTTATTCATAACATGGTTAGACCTAGAAGATGGAGACATGTCTATAATAAGGTAGAATTTAATTATTTCAAACCACTTGGTATGCCTTTAACACAATTAGAAGAGATAAATCTTGATACTGAAGAATTAGAAGCATTAAGATTTACAGAAATTGAAGAGATGGAACAAACAGAAGCTGCAGAAAAAATGAACATATCTCAACCAACTTACCACAGAATACTAAAAAGTGCAAGAAAAAAACTTGCTCAAGCATTAATAAATGGTAAAGCCATAAAGATTCAAGGAGGTAATTATAAAATGTTGGATAGAGGTGGAGCAGAGTTAAGAAAGGGTAGTGGTGGTAGAATTGGGGGATTTGGAGCTGGAATTGGTGGGATATGTAAATGTAGTAATTGCGGATATGAAAAACAACATGTAAGGGGACAGCCATGTAATCAAATAAAATGTCCTAAATGCGGCAATTTAATGATTAGAGGTTAATATGAATAAAGAAAAGGTATCTATAGTTGCAGTTGGAGCTAACCTTATTTTAGCCATATCCAAGATAACCATAGGTTTGATTAGCAAGAGTTCTGCAGTTTTTGCTGAAGGACTACATTCAGGAGTAGATATAATTTCTTCAACATTGAGTTTTATAGGAATTAGGGCGGCAAAAAAGTCGGCAGATAAAGAGTACCCCTATGGTCATTATAAGTTTGATGCGTTATCTGGATTAATAATAACCATTATCCTGTTTTTGACAGGGATATGGATCTTATATGAATCATATCAAGTTTTTCTAAATCCTAAATTAACAGAAATTAGTTATCTTGGCATAGGTGTAATGGCTTTTTCTGCGATTATTAATGAAATTATGGCAAGGATAAAATTATATTATGGCAGAAAAGAACATTCGTTGTCCCTTATCTCTGATGGGATTCATTCTCGTGTTGATGTAATATCTTCATTGGCAATTTTTGCTGGATTATTTTTAACACCAATATTTCGTTATTCTGATTCTTTGCTTACCTTACTTGTGGGAATATATATAATTAAAGAATCATTTGATTTAGGAAAAGAAGCTGTTGACTCTTTGCTGGATGTATCTGCAGGAGAAGAAATAGAGCAAAAGATAAGAAACATCATTCATAAACAAAAAATAGAATTATCTGATTTAAAGACACAAAGAAAAGGTTCAACAATAACTCTAAGTATTATAATCAACTTGAAAAAATCATTGAATGTAGCAGAAGCAAATAAAATTTCATCTGATTTGCAAAAAAGATTAACAAAGGAAATTTCAAACCTTAAATATGTTACAATTCAAATAAAGTCTCATAATGTTGAAAATAATTATTATCGACCAACAAATATAATTCCAGGCGTTAAGATAGGTCAAGGATTCGGATGGCAAAGAAAAGGCAAGTTTAAAGAAAAAATACCAGAGGCAAAAGGGCAAGGACCTGGAGGAAAATGTGTATGTACTAAATGTGGATATGAAGCAGAACATCAAAGAGGGATTCCTTGTTCAACAATCAAATGCTTAAAATGCGGAAGCCCAATGACAAGGGGCTTAAACTTGTTAGGAGGTAAATAAAATGCCAAATAGAGATGGAACAGGGCCTCTTGGAAAAGGCCCAAGAACTGGTAGGGGAATGGGACAAGGATTAGGTAGAGGTAGAGGAATGGGAAGGAGGGTTTACAGAGAAACGCCACAGACAAATGTGAAACCCGCTAACATATCCTTAAAAGATAAAATGAAAGTTGTTGTAAGTGCAACAGATGAAACAATAGACTCTGAGATAGATTCTCGGTTTGGAAGATGTCCCTATTTTATTGTGGTTGAAATAGAAAATAAGGAAATAAAAAATGTAACTGCAGTTAAAAATCAAGGACAGGAACAACAACAAGGTGCAGGTATATCTGCTGCGGAGCAAGTTGCTAATTTAAAACCAGATGCAATTATAACAGGTAGTCTCGGTCCAAATGCGTACAGAGTATTGAATCAGGTAGCTATACCATGTTACTCAGCTTCAGGCAATATAAAAAATGCAATTAATGATTTAATTGAACAAAAATTAACTAGGTTGTGAGGTTGTGAAACATGAAAGTTGCAATTCCAACCGAAGACGGGAAAGTTTGTGAACATTTTGGTAGAAGCCCAGAATTTACAATATTTACAGTGAAACATAAAAAAATAACGAAGAAGGAAGTGATAGAAAATCCAGGTCATAGGACTGGGTTTTTACCGAAATTTTTTCATGAGCTAGGTGTTAATATTATCATTACGGGTGGTGCAGGATGGCGCGCTCAAGAATTTTTTTCTCAGTATGACATTGAGTTTATAGTAGGAATTTCAGGAAGTGTGAACAAAGTAATTGAAGATTATATTAATGGTAATTTGTCAACTGGTAAAAATCTTTGCTCTCCTAGCTCTGGAAAAGGTTATGGTATAGAAAAAGAAGATGAGCATGAACATTAAAATGGAGGATTGATAAAAATGCCAGCAGGCGATAAAACAGGTCCAAGGGGACAAGGTTCAATGACTGGAAGAGGAATGGGCTATTGCATGGGCAATAGAACACCTAGATTAGGTATAGGTCAACGGCTTGGTTTTGGTCGTGGTCCAGGTAGATGGTTCGGACGTGGTTTTGCTAGAGGATTTGGATTTAGAGGATTTAATCAGGGATTTCCCAATCAAATTCAAGAACCAAGACAGAAGGACCATGAAATATCCTATCTAGAAAACGAACTGAAAGGTCTTGAACAAGAACGAGAAAATATAAAAAAACGGATTGAAGAATTAAAAAAATAGAGATGGCGTGTATCCACTAATTTTTTAAAGAGATAATGATAGTATATCTTGTTAACTTCTGGATATATCAAGAAGTTGTTGAAATTTGAGGTGAAATATGTGAAATATGATGTAATTGTTATAGGTGGCGGTCCTGCAGGGATAATAAGTGCAATTACTGCAAGGAAATATTATCCTAAAAAAAAGATTTTGTTGATAAAGAGTATAGGTACAGGCGTAATCCCGTGTGGTATACCCTATATGTTTACAACACTTAAAAATCCTGAAGATAATGCCTTGGGAAATGCGCCTTTAAAGAAAAATAATATAACAGTAAAAGTAGATGAAGTTGTTAGAATTAATAGAAAGGACAAACAAATACGAACAAAAACCAAAGAATTATTAGAATATGATAAACTCGTTCTGGCTACAGGTTCAAATCCTATAATTCCAAATATAAAAGGGAATGAAAAAAAAGGCATATATGCAATTTACAAGGAAATGAATTATTTGAAAACTCTTAAACAAGATATCCTAAAAGCTAAAAACATAGTTATCGTGGGCGGAGGATTCATTGGTATTGAATTTGCAGATGAAATTTCTAATATTAAAGACATAAAGATATCTATCGTAGATATAATGCCTAAAATTCTAGCAAATTCATTTGACCCAGAATTTTCAGAATTGGCAAGACAAAAGCTTGTTGAGAAGGGAGTTAAAATAATCACAAATAAGAAAGTTGAGAAATTTATAGGTGATAATAAGGTTGAATCTGTTTTGCTTACAGGAAACAAAAAAATTCCTGCTGATTTAGTTATTTTAGGAGTTGGTGCATCTCCTAATTCATATTTAGCTAAGAAAGCGGATTTAGATATAGGTAAAAGCAGGGGGATTTTAGTAGATGAATATTTGAGAACGTCTGACCCAGACATCTTTGCTGTTGGGGACTGCACAGAAAAAAAAGATTTCTTTACCAGAAAAAAGATTAATGTCATGCTTGCATCCACTGCAACAGCAGAAGCCAGAATTGCAGGAGCTAACTTATATAAATTAAAAGTTGTTAGGGAAAATAAAGGTACAATAGCAGTTTACTCCACAAAGATTGGTGATTTAACTTTAGGCTCTGCAGGGTTGACAGAAAAAACTGCATTGCAAGAAAAATTTGACATTGTTGTTGGCCGCGCAGAAGGCATAGATAAACATCCTGGTAAGTTACCAGACGCAACTAACATAAAAGTTAAGTTAATCTTTTCAAAACAATCTGGAATTCTTTTAGGCGGACAAGTTGCAGGTGGTGTTTCAGCTGGCGAAATCATCAATATAATTGGATTGGCTATTCAAAAAACAACATCATTAACAGAATTAGAGACATTGCAAATTGCTACACACCCCAAATTAACAGCAGCACCAACAGTATATCCATTGATTGTGGCTGCACAGGATGCTTTAAATTCAATATGAAAGTAATAGGAGTTACTGGCGGAAAAGGTGGTACAGGTAAATCAACACTTGCAACAGCATTAGCTGTTGAACTTGCTAAACAAAATAAAGTGTTGCTTGTAGATGCAGATGTGGAATGTCCAAATGATCATTTACTCTTAAATATTGAAAGAAAAGAAATAAAAAAAGTTATGCAGAGAATTCCTTTATTTGAATTTAAAGAAAACAAAGATTATTCTAACTTAGCAGAAATTTGTGAGTATAATGCAATAGTTTCTATAAAAGGTAAAAAACCTGTCTTTATACAGACACAATGTAATGGTTGTGGTGCGTGTATGATAGCTTTTCCTGATGTAGTAAAAAAATGGAATAAAAAAGAACTTGGAAAGATATATTATGGTAATAATCATAAAATAGATTTTTTATCTGGGGAACTTAAAATAAATGAACCATTGTCTGAAAGAATAGTAGAAGAGATTTTAGAGATTGTAGAAAATAAAAAAGAAAACTATGATTATGTTGTT
>Ga0190359_1002544_pt1 | contig 10796 bp, 10 predicted proteins | sample 48721823_MG_FD_161269 | JGI IMG/M metagenome (GOLD analysis project Ga0190359, IMG submission 161269) | Hydrothermal vent microbial mat bacterial communities from Southern Trench, Guaymas Basin, Mexico - 4872-18-2-3_MG | ecosystem: Environmental > Aquatic > Marine > Hydrothermal vents >...
CCTGCCCCGGCACTACGTTCGCTGTTGTCACCCTGATTATTGAGCTGACAAGCCGAAGGCCTAAAGAGCAGTCGGTTGGTTCCTTGTTTTTGGATTGACAGGCCTGAAGTGATGCCGTAAGCTTGAGTCCTTCATCAAAAAATACGTGTAACCGTTCACGGCTGATTTTTGGTCAAATTTGGGATTGTCCGGCTGACGTAACAGCTCAATGAACAGGGGCAGGAGGGTTTTTCTGACGCGACTGCCGGGAGGGCGCCGTCTCTTCGTGACTTATCGGTGGGGGAAGCCGCAGCTCGACGAAGTCGAGAATGCGGAGGGGGCAAGTCTCCCCCGCAGATAAGTCACTGAAGAGACCAGCCCGGAGGCCCGGAGCACAAGAAAAATCCTCCTGCCCCGGTGGTACGTTCGCTGTTATCCCGCTGATTATTGAGCTGATACGATTTTCTCATATCAGTGTATCAGGGAGATCTCAAGACCCCGTGAACGGTTACAAATACGCATACCGTATGCAGCGATTTAATATCTCTGCCGGCAACCCTGCGCACAGGAAACAGAAAACCCATGAAAATTAAATTTTGGGGGACGAGGGGGTCCATTGCAGCGCCGGGGGAATATACCCTCCTGTACGGCGGCAATACCTGTTGTCTCCAGATCACCCTGGACTCGGGAAGGATTATTGTTCTCGATGCGGGGACAGGGATAAGGCCCCTGGGCGATTACCTTGTTGCGCAGGGGGAAAAGGTGAACATCCTTCTTCTGATGACCCATATTCACTGGGATCATGTGCAGGGATTTCCCTTTTTTGATCCTATCTTCAACAGCTCATCCAGGATCTTCGTGGACGGCTTCCCAGAGGCCATTAAAGGCCTGAGGGCCATATTCGACAACAAGATGGGAGACGGCTTTTTTCCTGTGGCCTTTGAAGACCTGAAGGCCCGGATCGAGTATGTGGGGGATCTGAGCCGCAGGCCTGTTGTTGTTGAGGGTGTACGGATCGAAACCATTCCCCTGAATCATCCCCAAGGGGCCCTTGGCTATCGCTTTCAGGAGGGAAATAAGAAACTGGTTTTTATGACCGACAATGAACTGGTCAGGGATGGTCCGGTGGGAATCGGGTTTAGCGATTATATACGTTTTTGCAGTGATGCGGACATCTTGATTCACGACGCGCAGTTTACGCCCGAGGAGATGGATCGTTACCGGGGCTGGGGGCATTCCGACTGCCGGTCGGCGCTCGACCTGGCCTTGAAGGCAGGGGTTGGGAAACTGCTTCTCTTTCATCATGCGCCTGCCAGAAGGGATGCAGAGATCACTGCGATCATCAAGCGATGCCGCAAAGATGCCGCAAAAGATGGGCACGATTTGATTATCAATGGCGCAAAGGAGGGAACGGAATTGGTCCTCTGAGCTGGTTTCTCCGGGACCGGCGACACAGAGACAACCCATCCTAATTTCCTCATATGACCGCGTCTCGCAACAAAGATCTGGTTTTCGTCCTTGGCGGCGCAAGGAGCGGCAAGAGTTCCTGGGCCATTGAATATGCCGAGGAAACATATGATTCCTGCCTGTTTTTGGCGACGGCCGAGGTCAAGGACCATGAAATGGCCGAGCGGGTCCGACGTCACCAGGCCTCTCGCGGACCGAGGTGGCGTTTGATCGAGGAGGCCCTGGACATCGACAAGGCATTGCAGGGCATTGCCGGCGGTGTGGATGTGGTGCTTGTGGACTGCCTGACCCTGTGGTTGAGCAACATCCTCCTCCAGAAAGGCCGGGAGGCCGTGATGCCCTATCAAAAAAGACTGATGCAAGTCCTGTCCCAAAGAGACCAGGCTGTGATCCTCGTATCCAACGAAGTAGGGGCCGGCATCGTTCCTGAACATCCCCTGGGAAGAGAATTCAGGGACCTGGCCGGCATCCTGAACCAGCAACTGGCCGCGCTGGCCGACCGGGTAGTTCTCACGGTGGCCGGAATCCCCCTGCACATCAAATGATATTTCCCGAGAAAATGATAACAAGGGCCGTCAGATTGGTCTGGATCCTGTCAGTTGTTCTGGTTGTCTATTTCTCTCTGAAACCCCGGCTCGAACTCCCCTGTGACTTCAGCGGGGCCGATAAATTAGCCCATTTTGCTGCCTATGGGTGGCTTGGCATCCTCGCCTTTTTCGGGTTCGACCGGATGGCCGCCGCCCTTGCCGGTGCACTCTTGATGATCCCACTGGGCATAGCCCTTGAATTTCTTCAGGGGTGCATGCCGGGAAGGGAGTTTTCCATCGCAGACATGGTTGCCAACGGCGCCGGCGTGGTCCTGGGGATTATTGCGGCCAGGTATGTGAAAAAGAGTTTTTCCGTTGGCGGGGTCAGTTCCGGGGCGTGCAGGAAAATTTTGTCTTGAGCAATATAAACGCTATTATTTTATCCCTTCCGGTCTCCATGGGCATGTATTTGGGGTTTGTCGTCGGCCTCAAAACCCGAGCAGGGAACCGCTTTCTGTGCAGTCACTGGTGCTTTCATCCGAACGCCATTTGTGTGTGGCGGGTGATCATCGGCCTGTCGGGCATTCTTTTTTACTTCACTTTCGGACACGAGTCCCTGGGCATTCTCCTGTTCACCGTGTCTGCGGTCATGGACGGTGTGGATGGACTGCTCGCCAGGGAATGCGATCTGATCACTTCTTTTGGAGAAGAGATCGATCCTTTGTGCGACAAGCTGACCTATCTTCCGCCCATGGTTTTCTTTGCTTACGCGGGTCTTCTTGATGTGACCGCGGTTTGGGTGCTGACGGCCGTGGAGGCAAGCGGGCAGTTTCTCTTCCGATACATTATCAAGCGGCTTACGAGCTTCTCGGTTGCAGCCAACAATTTTGGCAAGATCAAGGCCGTCATGTGTTTTGCCTTGATCATCTACTGCGCGCTGTTGAGAGACGACATCGGCCTGCCTGATTTTTCCAATCAGATGCTGCACCTGTGCATCATCCTGTCTCTCTCGTCCATTGCCTTCAAGCTCATTGCCAACCGCTTCTATGCGGATATCCTCTCGCTGCTCAATCTTTGCTGCGGTCTCACGGGCATGGCCTTTCTCCTCGAGAGACGTCCGGTCTATGCGGCATTAGCTATTCTCGCAGGTCAGATATTTGATCTGTTCGACGGTCGGATGGCCGACAAGCACGGCGGCACCAAACTGGGCCCGTGGCTTGACGATATTGCTGATCTTACCAGTTTCGGCGCGTGTCCTGCCCTTTTCGTCTTTATGAAAGGCAATTGGGACCTGCCGGCCTTTTTTGTGGGCCTGGCCTATTTCCTTGCCGTAGCCTACAGACTTTGGCGTTTTGTTGTCCGCGACAAGCACGACGCGACCCTGAGCCCCGGGGTTTTCAACGGACTGCCCAGCCCTGCAGGCGCTATGGTCTCTCTCGGGGCCTGCCTTTTCTGGGATAATCTGTGGATTGTCTGGGCCGTGACGCTTCTGACCTCATTTCTCCTGGTGAGCGACATGCGGTTTGTCCATTTCGGAAGGGTCATCCTGGGGCATTTCCCGAGGATTTTCGTGGTGATCTTCGGTTTTGTGATCGTGTTTACCATTTCCTTTATCATAAAGGTGCGGGACCCCAAGATGCTGGGGGCCCTCCTTTTGATTGCATCTCTGGTCTACGCCATCTTGAGCATCAACCTGATTTCCCGCAGACGCCTGTAGGTCCCTGCACGAACAAGACCCGCCTGGGCCAGGGTCCATGACAGATATGTTCCTGTCTTTGGTTACCGGTCTGTTTGGGGGCGTCCGGGTAAATGACAATCATGTTGCCGGCCCACAGGGGAGAGGGGAAAGCGGGCAACGCCATGACCGCAGCGGCGATGAAACAGGCAAGGCCTCGGCAGATGAGGCAGGTTCGCAGGATTTGAATCATGGCACGGTTCAAGAGGAACCGGGCTGTTGGGTGATGTCCGGAGGGCCTGGAACCGAAAAGGGCCGGAAGGGCCCGTGATCGCTTGTCATGGTTTTTATGCCGACGGGTGTCTGGACTGTAGAAGGTTTTGCGCCGCCTTGAATGAGCAGGGGCTTCTCGGTAAGATGCGCGTGTGAGTTATCAGGCCCTGTCCAACTTTCAGTGCCCGGCATTTTTCAAGGGGGTGACGAGAATCGACCCTGTAAGGTTGGTGGAAAAAAAGGTCAAAAGGGCTGTTGCCCGCTATTGCATGGTCGCGCCGGGGGACCGTGTGGTTGCGGCCGTGTCGGGAGGGGCCGACTCGGTCTGCCTCCTGGACGTCCTCGACCGTCTCCGAAACACGCTGAGGATCACATTGATCGTGGCCCACCTGGACCATGGTCTGAGACCGGATGTGGATGAACAGGAAACCGCCTTTGTAAGAGATCTGGCCGCCTCCCGGGGGCTGGATTTCGCCTTCAAAAGGGTTAATCCACCAATGGATCCCAAGGGGCCCTCTCTGGAGGAAAAGGCCAGGGAGCTTCGATACCGGTTCCTTAAGAAGGTACAGGCAGGATGGGGGGCACAAAGGATTGCAACCGGCCACAGCCTCGACGACCAGGCCGAAACAGTCCTTATGAGGCTTCTGCGCGGGAGCGGGCCTGCAGGCCTGTCCGGCATTCCGCCGGTCAGAAAAGACGGAATTGTGAGGCCTCTCATCGAGATAACCCGTGAGGAGATACGTTCCTATCTGGATCACATGGGATTAGCGCATGTCACGGATGCATCCAATTTTGATGTGACCTACCTCAGAAACGCCATCCGCCGTCATCTTCTGCCGCAGCTCGAGACCTACCAGCCGCGAATCAAAGAGATCCTGGGCCGGACCGCGGAGATTGCCAGGGAAGACAACCGGTATCTTACCGGCCGGGCCGAGGCGTGGCTTTCTGAAAAGGCCGAGATGGGGTCTGAAGGGCCTGTCCTCCCTGTGTCCGGTCTCATGGGGTTGCCCCCCTCCCTCCAGAACCATGCGGTCAGGGCCGCCTTGAAGATCACGACCGGAAGCCTCCGACGCATCGGGGTTGCCCATATCAATGCAGTCAGGGGCCTGGTCATGGGTTCAAGGCCCCAGGCCGGGATCACGCTCCCACAAGGCCTTGTGGTCAGGAGGGTTTACGACAGGCTCTATTTTTCAAGGGGACCCTCGGCCCCCCGCAACGATTATGCTGTTGTTATTGAAGGCCCCGGCACATGGCATATCGATGCCCTGGGGTGTGACATCTCCCTTGAGGAGGCCCCGGCCGGCCCGTCTATTCAGGGTCTGGAGGCTGGAGGCTGGATTGCCTGTCTGGACGCGGAACGGATTGCCTTTCCCCTGACGCTCAGGAGTGTTCAGCCGGGAGACAGGTTTGTGCCCCTTGGGATGAAGGGCCATAAGAAACTCAAGGATTTCTTTGTGGACAGGAAGATTCCCTCCCGCGTCAGGTCGCGCATCCCCATCCTGGCCCAGGGAAACCGGGTGGTATGGGTCTGCGGCCTGAGGATTGATGACCGTTTCAAGGTCGGCCCCCGGACCAAACGGATCTTGAAGATCTCGTTCGAGGGGGCCGGCCCTGTGCCTGAATAGGGCCGAACGGCGGTTGGGCATTTCTTGACATGGGAAACCGGGTATCCTACAATTCTTTGGCCCTTCGTACGTCTTTTGGCGAGGATATAGAGGGCATCATCGGCCACTACCCTGCAAACAAGGAGCGCATGTGAAGACAAAAAAGGTTGTGGTGGGCGTCACCGGCGGGATCGCCGCATACAAGGCCGCTGAGCTGGTGAGGCTTCTGGTGAAGGAAGGCATCTCTGTCAAGGTGGCTATGACGCAAAACGCCTGCCGCTTTGTGACGCCCCTGACCTTTGAGGCCCTGTCAGGCCGCCGGGTGATTTATGAGATGTTCGGACCGGAAGGGACGGTCATGGAACATATCCGCTGGGGCCAGGATTCAGACCTGATCGTCATTGCCCCGGCCACGGCCAATTTCATCGCCAAGATGGCCCATGGGATTGCGGATGATTTCCTCTCCACGTGTGTGATCGCAGCCACGGCCAAGATACTGGTCTGCCCCTCCATGAACGATTGCATGTTTAAAAATCCTGTGGTTCAGGAAAACCTGCGGATGCTCAGGCAGAGGGAATGGACGGTGCTTGAACCGGGGGAGGGGGGGCTTGCATGCGGGACCGAGGGTCCGGGCCGGCTTCCCGAGCCTGCCCATATCCTGGAACAGGTTAGGACTCTCCTTGCAGCGCATGACCTCGCCGGAATCAAAATCCTTGTTTCGGCCGGTCCGACCCTGGAGCCGATTGATCCGGTCCGCTACATCACCAACCGATCTTCGGGCAAGATGGGCTATGCCCTGGCCAGGGCCGCGGTGAGAAGGGGGGGGGAGGTCGTTCTGGTAAGCGGCCCTACGGCCCTCGCCCCGCCGCCCGGTGTTGTTTTCTTCCCGGTCAGGACGGCCGAAGAGATGCGCCGTTGTGTGTTTGAAAACCGTGCGGGGTGTGATATCGTGATCAAGGCCGCTGCGGTCTCCGACTACCGGCCCAAGGAGTGTGTGGGGCAAAAGGTCAAGAAGGGGGCTGAATCCATCTCGCTTCAACTTGTGAAAAACCCTGATATTCTGGCTTCCCTGGGAGAGACCAAGGCCCAAGCGCCCTGCATCCTGGTGGGGTTTGCCGCAGAGACAGAAGACCTCCTTGCTAATGCCCAAAAAAAGCTGAGGGCCAAAAACCTGGACATGATCGTGGCCAACGATGTCTCCAGAAACGATGCGGGTTTTGAAACAGACACCAACCTGGTTCGACTCGTCTTCAGAGATGGACGGGTGGAAGATGCGCCCATGATGACAAAGGATGAGGTGGCGGACCTGGTCTTGGATCGGGCCAGAGAGCTGAGGGAGGCATGGCTTGGACGTTCAGGCGGACATTAGAGAGATCTTCTCCCACTTGCGGGCTCTGCTCAGGTCGTATCAGGAGCTCGGTCTGGACCCGCCGCGGCTGTCGGGCCATGTTTTCGATGGTCCGGCGACCCGGGAAGCCAGGGCGACGCTTGCCGGAGAAGCCGGGTCCGAAGAAAGAAAAGGGTCGTCCCCTCGAGGGGACCGGGCTGCGTTACTCCGGGATCTGCGGCGCCGGATCGGCGACTGTCAGGGCTGCAAGCTCTGCAAAAACCGCAACCGTCTCGTGTTCGGGGAGGGTTCCCCTGAGGCCAGGCTGGTCTTTGTGGGCGAAGGCCCGGGCCATGAGGAAGACAGGGCCGGCAGACCTTTTGTGGGCGAGTCCGGGAAGCTGTTGACCAGGATCATTGAAAACGGCATGGGCCTCACGCGCCAGGATGTCTATATCTGTAACGTGGTCAAATGCCATCCTCCCGGGAACAGGGATCCGGAACCGGATGAAATCGCGGCCTGTCTTCCTTTTTTAAAAGAGCAGCTCCGGATCATCCGGCCCGAAGTCATCTGTACACTGGGACGGGTGGCTGTGCAGGCCCTTCTTGGAAAGCAATTTAGGATCACAGCGGAAAGAGGTCAGTGGCGGACGTACCAGGGCATTCCCTTGATGCCCACTTTTCATCCGGCCTATCTGCTGCACCATGTATCGGCCAAGCGGGAGGTCTGGGAGGATGTCAAAGAGATTATGAGACGGCTCGGCCTGGAGGTGAAGACCCGTGGCTAAATTGAGGGCCCTCTGGCTGACCCTTTTCCTCTTTATTGCCCTGTTCCGGGCTGGCGGGCCTGCAGACGGCTTGTGCAGCGACGATGACGGCGTGGGCAGGATCGTGATCATCGAGATGGAAGGCCCTATTAATCCCGGCAGCGCCATGTATGTGATCAGGGGTCTCGAGAGAGCGGAAGAAATGAAGGCGGCCGTCGCCATTATCCGGCTTGACACCCCCGGAGGGCTGGCCTCTTCCATGCGCTCCATTATCAAGGCCATTTTGAACTCGGCCGTCCCGGTGGTCGTCTATGTGGGGCCACGGGGCGCGGGCGCGGCCTCGGCCGGGGTCATGGTGACCGTGGCCGGTCATGTGGCGGCTATGGCCGAGGGAACCAACATCGGAGCGGCCCATCCGGTTACAGCCGGGGGCAAAGACATTGAAAAGAGCATGTCGGAAAAGGTGGTGAACGACATGGCTGCCTATGCGCGGGGCATTGCCGAAGAGAAGGGGCGAAACAGCGAGTGGGTGGAAAAGGCGATTCGGGAAAGCGTCTCAATCACTGCACAGGAGGCCAGGGAAAAGCATGTGGTGGATCTCGTGGTCAGGGACATGGATCACCTCATTCAGGAGCTGGACGGCAGAGATGTCATGATGCCGCGTGGCAGGGTGACCCTCCGGACCGTCGGGCTGGAGCGGGTTATTTATAAACCCGGATTCAGGGACAAGGTGCTCAAGACCATCAGCGATCCCAACATCGCCTATATCCTCATGATGATCGGCCTTGCCGGGCTCTATTTTGAGCTCTCCCATCCGGGGGCCATCTTTCCGGGGGTGATCGGCGCCATCTCTCTGATCCTGGCGTTTTTCTCTTTTCAGACGCTTTCGGTCAACTATGCAGGCCTTATTCTGATCCTCCTGGCCATCATATTTTTCATTGCCGAGGTGAAGGTGGCGAGCTATGGCATTCTCTCCATCGGTGGATTGATTTCCCTGACACTAGGCTCTATCATGCTGTTTGAAGATCTCCGGGTGTCCCTGCGGCTTATGTTGCCCACCATCTTGCTGATCGGCGGGTTTTTTGTAGTGGTGGCCGGGCTGGCGTTCCGGGCCTATCACATGAGGCCCCGGGGCGGAACCGAAGGGCTGATGGGAGAGGTTGGGGAGGTCAGAGAGACAATCGACCCGGAGGGCCTGATCTTTGTGCATGGCGAATACTGGCGGGCGATCTCGGATGAGCGGCTCGAACCCGGAGACAAGGCAGAGGTCACAGGCGTAAAGGGGCTTACCTTGAGGGTCAGAAAGGCCCTGAATGAATCGGCGCACACATAGCTGCTAAAGGAGAAATCCATGTTTTACATACTGGCAATTGTGCTCATTGTTCTCTTTTTGGCCTCGGCCATCAAGATTCTGAAGGAGTACGAGCGGGGCGTGATCTTTCGTCTGGGACGGGTGATCAAGACCAAGGGGCCTGGCCTCATCATCCTGATCCCTGTGATTGATAAAATGGTCAAGGTCAGCCTTCGTCTCGTGGCCATGGATGTGCCGGCCCAGGATGTCATTACGCGGGACAATGTGTCTGTGAAGGTGAATGCGGTGGTCTATTTCCGGGTGATGGATCCGACCAATGCCACCATCGAGGTGGAGAACTATCTGTTTGCCACCTCTCAGTTGGCGCAGACCACCCTGCGGAGCGTCTGCGGCCAGGTGGAGCTGGACGAGCTTCTTGCTGAAAGGGAAAAGATCAACACCCAGCTCCAGAATATCCTGGACAAGCACACCGATCCCTGGGGGATTAAGGTGACCACAGTAGAGGTGAAGCATATCGATCTCCCCCAGGAGATGCAACGGGCCATGGCCAAACAGGCCGAGGCAGAGAGAGAGCGGCGGGCCAAGGTCATAAATGCGGAAGGCGAGTTTCAGGCCGCCACGCGCCTGGCAGAGGCCGCGGGCATTATTCAGCGCTATCCGGAGGCCTTGCAGCTGCGATATTTGCAGACGCTCAGGGAGATGTCGTCGGAGAGCAATTCAACCACGATTTTTCCATTGCCCATTGACTTGTTGTCGCCCTTTTTGAAGAAGACGTAGATCCCGGGCAGAGGCCCGGGCATAGATTCTGTTGAGTGGGCAGGGCAGGTGTGGTAAAAGAGGCGTGAGGGGTAAGGGGGTTGTGAACCAACGAAATTTCTAATGCCTTGCGCCTACATCAAAAAGGAGAGTGCGGACATGGTGGAAGAAACGACGGAAACGATCAACCAGGAAACCGGGGAAGGGGCGGCCGAATCCACGGCTGAAGGGACCAGCGAGGCGCCAAAGCCCAAGGCGCCGGAGTTCAAGAAGCCGCTGGACAAGTTGACAGCCCCTGAACTGAGGGAGGTGGCCATGGAGATCCCCGGCGTTACCGGGGTCCATGCCATGAAGAAGGAGGAACTCCTTCCTATTATCAGGGAATACTACGGCATTGAAGACGAGATGCCTGAAAAGGGCAAGAAAAAGAAGGCCCAGAAACAGGGGGTCAGCGTCAGCGAGCTGAAGTCCAAGATGATGCAGCTCAGGGAAAAGAAAAAAGAGGTTCAGGCCGCCAAAGACCGGAAAGAGGCCGATATCCTGAGACGACGCATCAACAGACTGAAAAAGATGACCCGAAAGGTGGCCCGGGGGTGAAACGGGTTAAAGTGCCAGGCAGGCCTCGGGGACAGGTTGAATCCCGGGCCTGCTTTTGTTTGTGGCTAAGTCCTTTGATGTTCGGGAAAGAGGGCCCTTTATGACAAAACAGGGTCGGCTCACGACCGTGGCCGTGGTCCCGGCCGCGGGAGTCGGGCTTCGGATGAAGAGCAGCCGGGCCAAGCAGTTCCTCAGCCTGGACAGAAGGCCGGTTTTGGCCGTGACCCTGTCGGTCCTTCAGGCGTGCAGGCACATCGACGAGATGGTCCTGGTGGCGGCCTCTCAAGATGTGGCTTACTGCCGCGAGCATATTGTTGACGAATACGGCCTTTACAAGGTAACGGCGGTCGTGCCCGGGGGAGCCCGGCGCCAGGATTCGGTGAGGCTCGGCATCGAGGCCACACAGGGAAGGCACGATCTTGTCCTGATCCATGACGGGGTTCGTCCCCTGATTGATCAAGACCTTCTGAGCCGGGTGATCGAGGCTGCCGAGACGCAGCGGGCCGTGCTTGC